>JACCEC011342649.1_pt1 | contig 13002 bp, 12 predicted proteins | sample 7450121 | NCBI WGS metagenome assembly JACCEC01 (sample SAMN15323455, study PRJNA562643) | freshwater metagenome | isolation source: river surface water | place: USA:Blue River Watershed | collected 2017-08-18 | reverse complement strand
TCTTCCTCACTTATTTACCGCTAGCGGCGGCAACCACTTTTTGTGCTGCCTCTTCCATCGTGTCTGCTGAGATGATGGGCAATCCAGAGTCAGCGAGCATTTTTTTACCGATATCTTCATTGGTACCCTTCATGCGAACGACTAAAGGTACTTTTAAAGATACGGCGCGTGATGCGGTAATTACACCTTCAGCAATGACATCGCAGCGCATAATGCCGCCAAAAATATTCACTAAAATCGCTTGCAGGTGAGGATTGGTCAGCATGATTTTGAAAGCTTCAGTCACTTTCTCTGCCGTAGCACCACCACCCACATCTAAAAAGTTAGCTGGCTCACCATTGAACAACTTAATCGTATCCATGGTTGCCATTGCAAGACCGGCACCGTTCACGAGGCAGCCGATGTTTCCATCTAAAGAGATGTAGGCCAGATCAAATTTAGATGCTTCAACTTCAGCCGGATCTTCTTCATCGATATCGCGGTAAGCCACAATTTCTGGATGGCGATATAAGGCATTAGAATCAAAATTAAATTTCGCATCGAGCGCAATTACTTTGCCATCACCGGTAATGATCAACGGGTTGATCTCAGCAAGTGATGAGTCGGTATCCCAGTACGCCTGATACAACCCCTGCAAGAGAGTTCGTGCCGCAGGGATAGAACCGGCTGGCACACCAATTTTTGCGGCAATGTCGTCGGCTTCTTTATCTTTTAATCCCGTCGCCGGATCGATTTCAATTTTATGAATCAGTTCGGGATGCTTCTCAGCGACTTCTTCGATATCCATACCGCCTTCGCTAGACGCCATTAACACCACGCGCTGCGAAATGCGATCTGTGACCATCGAAACATATAATTCTTTTTTGATGTCTGCGCCTTCTTCAACCAGCAACCGACGAACTTTTTGTCCTTCGGTTCCTGTTTGATGAGTGATGAGTTGCATACCCATAATCTGGTTTGCGTATTCACGTACCTGATCGATGGATTTTGCTACTTTCACGCCACCACCCTTGCCGCGACCACCGGCATGGATTTGCGCTTTAACGACCCAGACGGGACCGCCTAATGTTTCGGCAGCTTTGATCGCTTCATCAACATTCATACAAGCGATACCGCGCGGTACTGTAACGCCGTATTTTTTGAGTATTTCTTTACCTTGGTATTCGTGAATCTTCATGCGGACTTCCCTTCCGATGCAATGGATATGGATTTAATCAAGTTATGCTTAGTGTTTTTCTTAATTAAGGTTTTAGGTTGTTAAGTTTTTTGCTAGAGGCTGTTTATCGAGAATTCTTATTTAGTTATTGTTACTAGGTTTGATGTGCCAGCGCGGATAATATTTTTCAACTGCAGGCCCATCACGGCGCAAAGCATGACAACGATCGAGTTGAAATGGCACCTGAGTCATATCTGTACCTGAGCCGGTATCACCCGTCGGTAAAACATCACCTGCAAATGCCTGTATGGCGGCGGTAGGCAGCACACCAGCCAACTCAGTTAGGTGAGTGCAGCCTTCTATACCGGCCAAGCGTTCCCGTAATTCTTTACGAAAGCCTCTCATCAAGTTCAGGCCAATGAGTTTTTTGTAGGCAGGGCCGATGGTGTTGCAATAGCCTGGATAGGGCACCGCGTCGGACACCGCATCGACGTCAACTATCGTCAAGCTGGTATTGATCGTGATTCGGAGCCAAAGATCATGAATGGGGTCGCCTGGTAGGCGGTCACCGGAAGCCAAATGAGACACACGGGTTTTGGTATCGGTGATGCGGGTATCGATATCCCACAAGCCGTCTTCGCGCTCAAAAGCCTGTGCTTCAATATTGCGAACATGGCGCAAAGCACGAGATAGTTTCGGCGCGGGGAGTGACATAGTTCCGATAGCGTACGCAAAAGCTGGTTAGCTTGAGCACGAATTCTGGAATTGTGCAGCCTGTCGCAGTTTCTACGACTGGTGCCGCTCATGCGGCGCTGCAAAGCTGCCGAAGTTTAGCACAGACCACTAGGACGATAGGCTAAAAAGGTTGCCAAAATCCAAATCATTGACCTTGCTGTTGAACTTAAATGCTGTTGAAGTTACGGGCTGATGAGCGATTTTTTAATTCGGCTCTATGTGGCGAGCGCGTTTGATAACGTATTGAATTGCGCTATTTGAAAAACCGCGCTGCTGTAAGAAACGCATTTGCTTTGCGCGTTCCTCATGCGAGGCTGCTGCCACTCCAAATTTTTTTTCCCACACTTGGAATGCACGCTCATTCTCGTCTTCCAGTAAGGAAATTCGTAATGGGGACACATCCTCATCATCCAAACCATGGCTTTGAAGTTCGGACAGAATTCGTGAACTGCCAAATCGGGCAGCACGTCGATTAACTAAGGATTCTGCAAAACGCGCATTAGAGAGAAATTTCTGAGCCACTAGCCAATCGAGCAGCTGATCGAGGTCGTCTCCCTCTTGAATATGACGCGTCAATTTGCGCGCCAATTCAAGCCGACTATGCTCGCGCGCTGATAGATACCTCAGCGCCCGAGCTTTCAGACTAATTCTTGGTCTCGCCACAACGAATTAAAGACGACGGATCAAGGGCGACGAATCTAAGACTATGAGTATCAAGCTTCCTTCATCTCAGCAGCGGCCTTAGCAGCTTTTTTTGTAGGCGGCGCTTCAATATCTGCGGCAGCTACTGCAGCAGCAGGCTTAGCAGGCAGGGATGGTAAAACTGGCACGCCTAAATGCTCGCGAACCTTATTCTCAATTTCATGAGCCAGTTCTGGACGTTCTCTGAGATAGGTACGCGCATTATCTTTACCTTGACCAATGCGCTCGCCGTTATAGCTATACCAAGCACCCGATTTTTCTACAATTTTTGCTTCGGAACCCAAATCGAGAATTTCTCCCTCACGCGACGTGCCTTCTCCATACAAAATGTCGAAATGCGCTTCTCTAAACGGAGGAGCTACTTTGTTCTTTACGACTTTTACTTTAGTTTCATTACCGATGACTTCATCACCTGATTTGATCGAACCGGTACGACGAATATCTAAACGAACAGACGCATAAAATTTCAATGCATTGCCACCCGTGGTGGTCTCTGGATTACCAAACATGACACCAATCTTCATACGAATCTGATTGATGAAGATCACCATGGTGTTGGTACGGTTGATAGAGCCAGTCAGTTTGCGCAAAGCTTGCGACATCAAACGGGCCTGCAAGCCTGGCAAGGAGTCGCCCATGTCGCCTTCAATTTCAGCGCGCGGTGTTAATGCCGCAACCGAATCGATCACAATCAGATCAACAGCGCCGGAACGCACGAGCGCATCGGTAATTTCCAGTGCCTGTTCGCCGGTATCGGGTTGAGAAATCAGTAAATCATGAAGATTGACGCCGAGCTTTTGTGCATACACGGTATCCAACGCGTGTTCAGCATCGATAAAAGCGCAGGTACCGCCCAGCTTCTGCATCTCAGCGATGACTTGCAAGGTCATGGTTGTTTTGCCCGAAGACTCGGGGCCGTAAATCTCTACTACGCGACCACGCGGTAAGCCACCCACGCCCAAAGCGACGTCCAAACCTAGCGAACCCGTTGAAACAACCTGCACTTCTTCGGCTACGGCGCCATCCGCCATGCGCATGACCGAGCCTTTACCGAACTGCTTTTCTATCTGCGCCAGCGCTGCAGACAATGCTTTGCCTTTTTCGGAATTCGCCAGTTTTTTGTCGTCCATGAGTTTCTCTCGATGCTGTGGAAGGTGGAATCAAGGCCGTGCATGTCATTACGCCCGGGTTTCGTAGTACTGTATAAAAAAACAGTAGATGATGCAAGCAGAATTTGAAATTCATTTATTACCTGATTAATAACTTTGAATGACTGCCCATATGAAAGACTTGGTTGCTGGCAACCTCCAAACCCAATAGACTGAGCCTCAGTTGATAAGAAAACTCGAGAAACTATGCGCATCCTCCTTGCCGAAGACGACAGCGTGCTGGCCGACGGGCTGACTCGCTCGCTACGCCAGTCCGGTTACGTGATCGACTGTGTGAACAATGGCCAAGCTGCCGACAGCGCACTATCAGGACAAGATTTCGATCTTTTGATTCTGGATCTTGATCTGCCAAAAATTTCAGGCCTCGAAGTGCTTAGCCGCCTGCGGGCTCGTGACTCCAGAATTCCTGTGCTCATACTGACCGCTGGCGATTCACTAGACCAACGCGTGAAAGCACTCGATTTAGGTGCGGATGATTTCATGGCAAAACCTTTTGCCCTGTCTGAACTCGAGGCTCGCGTTCGCGCACTGACACGCCGCGGCGCCGGCGGCGGACCCACCATCATCAAACACGGGCCACTGGGTTTCGATCAGGTTGGCAGAATCGCCTACATTAATGACACGATGATCGATCTCTCTGCGCGTGAGCTTGGTCTGCTCGAAGTACTGTTAAAACGTAGCGGCAGGTTAGTCTCGAAAGAACAGTTAGTGGATCATCTGTGCGAGTGGGGCGAAGAGGTCAGCAACAATGCGATCGAAGTTTACGTGCACCGTTTGCGTAAAAAAATAGAGGGCGGCGGTGTACGCATAGCCACTGTTCGAGGATTGGGTTATTGCCTCGAAAAGTTTTCTCAGTCTGCGCCTGCTGAAAATCAGGATGCGGGTACTAGCTGATTGTGGGCGTGCACATCAGTAGCCGAAAATCGATGCTAGCTAAAACGTCAGAGTCACCTCAAGAGCATAGTCAACAGCATTCATTGTTTGGCGAAATTTTAGACTGGATGCTGATGCCATTGCTACTGCTTTGGCCCATCAGTATCGCGATTACGTATTTTGCGTCCACATCGATTGCTAACGAGCCTTTTGATCGATCACTGGAAGACCGAGTTACTGTACTGGCACAACAAGTTAAAGAAAATAACGGCATCGTTAGTGCTCAACTTCCTCTATCGGCACGCGATATTCTGAGAGCCGATGACGTCGACAATGTGTATTTCCAAATATCGGACCCTCAGCAAAAGTTGATCGCTGGCGATCTGGATGTCCCCTACCCTGTCGAAGAAGAAAAACCGATTCCTTGGTCGGTTCTTTTACGTGATGCGCAAATACGCAACACAGAAGTTCGCGTAGCGTATGTATATGTCAATTTACAAACCGTACGCGACCCTACCGTAGATGCAGGTGAGCCGCGCTACGCGTTGGTACAGGTAGCAGAGACCTTAGAAAAAAGACGGCAACTCGCTAAGCAGATTGTTAAAGGTGTCATTTTTCCAGAATTTATTATTCTTCCTATTGCGCTCACACTCGTGTGGTTTGCCCTGACACGCGGCCTATCGCCCTTGGCCACACTACAAGATCACATTCGTGCGCGCCGGCCGGATGATTTATCGCCGATTGATGCCAGCGCTGTACCTGAAGAAATTTCACCCTTAGTACGCTCATTAAATGACATGCTGGCTAGGCTTTCACAAAGCATACAACTACAAAAACGTTTCATTGCCGATGCGGCGCATCAAATGAAAACTCCGCTCGCAGGTATGCGCATGCAGTCAGAGTTAGCGATGCGACAGTCAGATAGAAAAGAGATTCAACACTCTTTAGAGCAACTCTCAAAAAGCTCTGAATCCGCCACTCGCATGATCAACCAATTACTTGCCTTGGCGCGCGCAGAAACACAGGCTGCGCAAACCATGCCGTTTGAAAAAATTGAAATCACCGAATTAGCTCGACACGTCGTCCAAGAGTGGGTGCAGGCGTCCATGGCTCGACGAATTGATCTCGGTTTTGAAGCTGGCAATGTTGAACTACCGATCAGCGGCAATCCAACGATGTTGCGCGAGATGCTAAATAATTTAATTGATAACGCCCTGCGCTATACACCAGCACTTGGCACTGTGACTGTTCGCATTCAAGCCGATAACCAACAGCGACTCGCCATACTTGAAGTAGAAGATACGGGGCCAGGAATTCCACCATCAGAGCGCGCGCATGTGTTCGAACGTTTTTACCGAATACTAGGCTCCGACGTTGAAGGTAGTGGCTTGGGCCTCGCAATTGTTCGAGAGATCGCCATTCGACACGGCGTTGATATCGAACTACTCAGTAATCCACACAGCAAAGACCCACGCTATCCTGGCAGTTTATTTAGAATTTGCTTCAGAGTCGAAAAATCAATTTGAGAAAAGTAGCGCGATGCTGAATCAAGAATTACCCACTAAAAATAACGATAGCTATGCGCGCTACTGGCCAACAGTGCGCGCCATCACCTTCGTACTACTCGCGCTGTGGCTGCTATTAAATTTTGGCGTGATATTTTATGCGCGCGAACTCTCTGGCTTACAGCTTTTCGGCTGGCCCATCCCGTTTTACATGGCAGCACAAGGAACGATCCTGATTTACTTGCTGATCATTGGAGGCTACGCAGTGCTAGTCAATCGCTTAGAGCGCAAGCTAGCTCGCGCAAACGCGTCGAAAGACATAAATGAGTCTGCCTAAGACATCGCGTCAGCTGAGTCGTTACGTTGGTATTTTTACTGCTGGCTTGGCGCTACTACTCATTTCACTCGCGATACTCGAGCGCGAAGGTTTTCCTCGTTTCTGGCTAGGGTATTTGTTGTTGTTTACCTCTATTGTCGTCTATGCAGGCATCGGCTTATTGAGCCGCACTTCTGATTTAACTGAGTACTACCTTGCGGGTCGCCGCATACCGTCTCTTTTTAATGGTATGGCGACCGCTGCTGACTGGATATCAACCGCCAGTTTCATTGGGCTAGCAGGTGGGCTCTATTTGCAAGGCTTTGATGGGCTGGCTTACATCATGGGTTGGACTGGTGGCTACTGTCTCGTTGCCCTATTGATTGCACCTTATCTTCGTAAATTCGGCGGCTATACCGTACCCGATTATCTTGCCGCTCGATTTGGAAAAAACGGTAACGGCAACTCTGTACGACTACTGGCCGTGGCTGCAACCTTGCTCATTTCATTCATGTATGTCGTTGCGCAAATTTATGGCGTTGGTTTGATTACGTCACGCTTTACTGGCATTGATTTTTCAGTCGGTATTTTCTTGGGATTGGCGAGTATTTTAGTGTGCTCCTTCCTAGGTGGAATGTTAGCAATCACCTGGACACAAATTGCGCAGTACATCATCATCATTGTTGCTTTTACCATCCCAGTAGCTTGGCTATCCGCAAAGCAAACCGGAGTACCGATACCGCAGATTGCCTATGGCTCTGCGATAGCAAAGCTGACCGCGTATGAGTACATACTGGCTGATGACAGTAGCGAACAACAAGTACGCGATCTGTATCGTAAGCGCGCAGAAAACTACGCTAAAAAAATTGCTCAGCTACCTAAATCGTGGGATGAAGGTCGCATAGAAGCACGTAAAAATCTGCAAGATCTACAAACGAACAATGCATCACTGATTGACATCAAAGCGGCTAATCGCGTGCTAACTGACTACCCAAAAAGTCCTGCAGATGCGAAACGACGATGGCAACAAGAAATGGATCTTGATCTCGCGCGTTCTCAGCCACTGCAATCACATACGCAACCGTTTCAGGGATTTGATCGACAAAGCTCTGACATCAAACGTAATAATTTCATTGCATTGATGTTTTGTTTGATGCTGGGTACAGCCGCACTCCCTCATTTGCTGATGCGATCCTGCACGACGACCTCGGTACAAGAAACACGTACCTCTGTATTTTGGGCTTTGTTTTTCATCATGCTGTTGTACACAGCGCTGCCCGCCATGGCGGTATTGGTGAAATTTGAAATCTACGCCAACTTAGTCGGCATTGACTTCGCAAACTTGCCAAGCTGGGTCAATTATTCGGCCAATATCGACAAGTCCAAACCCATGATAAGCATCGTGGACATTAATTTGGATGGACTGATTCAGTTAGCAGAAATAACGATCGATGGTGACATGATTGCATTGGCCGCACCAGAAATCGCCGGATTGCCTTACGTTATTTCCGCTTTGATCGCAGCGGGCGCGTTGGCTGCCGCACTCTCGACCGCGGATGGACTGTTATTAGTTATCTCGAGCGCACTCGCACATGACACGTATTACAGAATGGTCGATCCCGAAGCATCCAGTCTGAGGCAAGTCACTATTTCGAAATTACTATTACTGGTGGTTGCACTGCTTGCCACCTATGCGGCATCACTACGACCGGCCGATATCCTATCGTTAGTCAGCGCCGCATTCTCTTTGGCTGCCTCTACCCTTTTTCCTGCACTTGTTTTGGGCGTTTTTTGGAAACGAGCGAACCAGCAAGGGGCGATCGCTGGAATGCTCACAGGCTTTTTTGTTTGTCTCATCTATTTGGTGCAAACCAGCCCCGCTCTTGGCGGTGATATAAGTCATCAATGGTTTCATATCGCACCCGTATCTGCGGGAATTTTTGGCGTACCCGCTGCCTTCCTTGCCATGATCATCGTGTCACTCATCACGGATCCCCCCAGCCCTGACGAATTAGCCATCCTAGAAAATTTGCGCCAGCCTTAATATTCCTCCGCTGGCACATTTCTTGATACACAGCCCAGACGTTCCACCTATTTAATCTGCGGAGTTCTGGGCTAATGGCCAATTTTTTTAATGAAATGTACGCCGATGGCGGTGCCAAAGTTCGTCCTCATTACGGTGCATTCGAAGACTGGTTAGCCGAGCAGCCCTCCGATATGCTGGCGCGCAAACGCGCTGAAGCTGATCTGATTTTTCGCCGCGTTGGTATTACCTTCGCTGTTTATGGCAGTGATGCAGGTACAGAACGATTAATCCCGTTTGACATTATCCCGCGCATTATTCCCGCATCAGAATGGCATCAACTGCAAGCAGGATTAAAGCAGCGCGTACACGCGCTTAACCTCTTCATCCATGATATTTACCATGATCAAAACATCGTAAAGGCAGGTGTACTTCCGGCAGATCAGGTATTTCGTAATGCGCAGTATCGGCCAGAGATGCAAGGCATTTCAGTGGCTTCAGATATTTATGCGCATATCGCTGGGGTCGACATTGTGCGTGCAGGCGCTGGTGAGTTCTACGTACTTGAAGATAACTTACGCGTACCTTCTGGCGTGTCCTACATGTTAGAAGACAGAAAAATGATGATGCGACTTTTTCCAGATCTGTTCGCGCGCCATAAAGTCGCACCCGTTGCGCACTATCCCGATCTTTTACTCGACATGCTGCGCTCTGTCGCCCCACAAGGCGTTGATAATCCCACCGTCGTCGTCATGACGCCCGGCATGTATAACTCAGCGTATTTCGAGCATGCCTTCTTAGCGCAACAGATGGGTGTAGAACTAGTTGAAGGACAAGACCTGTTCGTTAACGATAATCACGTCTACATGCGCACTACACGTGGCCCCAAACGTGTCGATGTAATTTACCGACGAGTCGATGATGACTTTCTTGATCCGCTGGTATTTCGATCAGATTCATCATTAGGTGTTGCCGGATTATTGTCGGTGTATCGCGCTGGTCGAGTCACGCTCGCGAATGCCATAGGTACCGGTGTCGCGGATGACAAATCCATCTACCCCTATGTGCCAGACATGATTCGTTTTTATCTGACTGAAGAGCCCATCCTAAACAATGTACCCACCTATCAATGCCGCAAAAAAGAAGATCTTCAATACACGCTAGACCATCTTTCAGAATTGGTAGTTAAGGAAGTTCACGGAGCCGGCGGTTACGGCATGCTGGTAGGCCCTGCATCTACCCAAGCAGAAATCGACAATTTTCGTGTGCGCTTAAAAGCAAAACCTGAAGGCTACATCTCTCAACCCACCTTAGCGTTGTCGGCTTGCCCGACGTACGTTGAATCAGGCATCGCCCCTCGACACATTGATTTACGCCCATTTGTTTTATCTGGCAAAACCGTCACCATGGTGCCCGGTGGGTTAACACGCGTCGCGCTGAAAGAGGGATCGCTCGTGGTGAATTCGTCGCAAGGTGGCGGCACCAAAGATACCTGGGTTCTGGAGAATTAATATGCTGAGTCGCACCGCCGATCATTTATTTTGGATGGCTCGTTATACCGAGCGCGCCGAAAACACAGCACGCATGCTGGATGTGAACATACAAACACAACTGCTTCCGCAATCTGCCGAAGCAGCGGAACAAGGATGGCGCGCAGTACTCGGCATCTCCGAGTTACAACCTGCGTTTGATGAAAAGTACGAACTCGTCTCGCGCAAAGATGTGATTGATTTCATGGTGAGAGACCCGGATAACGGATCATCCATCATCTCGTGTTTAACGCAAGCACGTGAAAACGCACGTGCAGTTCGCGGCACGCTCACGACTGAAGTGTGGGAAACACAAAATACCACCTGGCTAGAAATGAATGTGCTGCTGAAAGATAAAGTACTGCAGCGCGATCCTAGTGAATTTTTTGAATGGGTAAAACATCGCTCGCACTTATCACGCGGCGTCACCATTGGTACCATGCTCAAAGATGAAGCGTTTTATTTCATACGCTTAGGTACCTTCTTGGAACGTGCAGATAATACGGCTCGCTTGCTGGATGTAAAATTTCATGGTGAAGATCATGAACTACTGGGAGCTACCGATAGAGATTTTTATCATTGGGCTGCCGTGTTGCGCTCAGTGTCCGCTTTTGAAACCTACCGCAAAGCGTATCGCGATGTAATTACACCCGAGCGCGTTGCTGAACTGTTGATTTTACGTGGTGATATGCCACGCTCTCTGATCGCCTGCATGAATGAAGTTGTGAGTAATTTAGCCGAAGTGCGCAATGATATTTCAGCCGAAACTGAGCGCTTCGCTGGCCGACTACATGCTGATCTCAAATTTAATAGCATGGATGATATTTTGAAACACGGACTGCATGACTACCTGACTGAATTTTTAGAGCACGTATACGAGCTGGGTAATCGCGTCAGCCGTGATTTCTTGCTTCCACTAGCCGCATGAAAACTCTAACACTCTCGATACGACATGAAACTCTGTATCGATATGAGAAACCTGTCGGATACACCTTGCAACTGCTGCGTTTAACTCCGCGAACCGAAGTCGGTCAGCGCATACAGCAGTGGGAAATTAAGACTCAGGGTAAACGACAAAGCTCGATCGATGCATTTGGTAATAGCAGCGATATGCTCACGCTCGCTTTTCCACATCAAGAGATCAGCATTATTGCCAGTGGCTTAGTCGAAGTGCAGCCGCCCGATCGGGGCCGCATGCCAGACAATGTGTCCATCTCGCCGCTGGCTTTTACCGTACCCACGCGCTTAACCGAACCCACCGAAACCATACGAGAATTTTCTAGTCGTCATTTATCGGTTCAGCCTAGCAGCTCACAATTAATAGCTCTGGCAGAAGCTATCTGCTCGGAAGTGAGCTACCAGTCAGGTGCCACTGCAACCGAAAGTACGGCGGACGTAGCCTTAGCTTTAGGTAAAGGCGTATGCCAAGATCACAGCCATCTTTTTATTGCGTGTTGCCATACGCTTGGTATACCTGCTCGATATGTATCGGGCTATATTGATCCGGGTGATGTAGAGCACAGCGCCAGTCATGCCTGGATCGACGTCTGGGTGGAAGAGGCCGACTACGCTGGTTGGATAAGTATCGATGTGACGCATGCCTGCTTGCAAAGTGCGCGCTATTGTCGTTTGGCGGTGGGTAGAGATTATGAATCCGCAGCACCGATACGTGGCATACGCCGTGGAGGTGGCACTGAATCCATGTCGGTAAATGTAAAAGTAAGAGATATCGGGCGCTAATTCAGAGCGACCATCACAGACTAACTATGCAAAAATTATCGTTGCGCTAAAATGCAACTTTCGTTTATTCGGGACTATCCATGACTTATTGCGTTGGGATGCGATTGAATTCCGGACTGGTTTTTCTATCAGATTCGCGCACGAATGCGGGTGTTGATCATATCGGCAGCTTCCGAAAAATGACGCTGTTTGAAAATCCCGGCGACCGCATCATGGTTTTGCTAACCGCCGGCAATCTGTCTATCTCGCAATCGGTTCGACAAACAATCGCAGAATACCTGACCCCCGATGGTACTAGCATCTGGACTGCATCGTCGATGTATGAAGCAGCACAAATTGTCGGTGATTCGATTCGCAGCGTGCATAAGCGTGATGCTGAGTCACTCGAACAATTCGGGATTGATTTCAATGTTAGTCTCATTTTTGGTGGCCAAATCCGCGGTGAGCGTTGCCGTCTATTTCAAATGTACTCCGCTGGAAATTTCATCGAATCGCATGATGAAAATCCTTATTTCCAGATCGGCGAATCTAAATACGGCAAACCGATTATTGATCGTGTCGTTACACCGAATACGCCGTTAGATGAAGCTGCTAAATGCGCATTGATTTCTATGGACTCGACGTTGCGCTCAAATATTTCAGTAGGGTATCCGCTCGACCTATTACTCTACGATGAAGATGCGCTGACGATTAGTCGCTTCGTTACCATCGATGAAAAAAATCAATATTTCCAAATGCTTCGCAGTTCATGGGGAAAAGAATTACGCTCAGTATTCGAGGGCATTGCCGACCCGGTTTGGAATGCTGCTCCAGAAACGACCAACAACGTCTTATCAACGCGCGATAATTCAAACCAACCGGCACGTATCGCGCCTCCTGTGAGTATTGCGCGCACTGGCTCCGTACATAGCCCATTGCAAACACTGGCTGAAAATAGTCCTCGTAAAATACAGTACTAAGTAGCTTCATGATGCTTACTCATAACAGAGTTAAGTTTTATGACCGACCATCTTGCAAACGCATGAGCCTACCTAGATGCATCTGATTCAACTGCACCCCGTATCAACGCTGATTAGATAATCCAGCATTGAAGTACGGGGTACAAAAATCATACGGAAAAACATTAAATAAATAGTTTAGATAGCAAAGTGATCAACTAGATTTTTTTAGGTCATCTTTTAGTTTCTGCTGACTCACACTTAATAAGAATCCATCTATTGCAGCAATCGTGGCTTCTTTACTCTTGCCGCTTTT
>JACCEC010477828.1_pt1 | contig 13007 bp, 13 predicted proteins | sample 7450121 | NCBI WGS metagenome assembly JACCEC01 (sample SAMN15323455, study PRJNA562643) | freshwater metagenome | isolation source: river surface water | place: USA:Blue River Watershed | collected 2017-08-18 | reverse complement strand
TGCCGACTCCGGCAATCAGGATCGCGCGGTCAAAGACCGTGTCCACGATGTAGCGCTGGCCCTGGATGCGGTAATTGACCATCACCGTTTCATCGTCGCTGAACGCGCCGCCTTCCCTGCGCACCACCAGAAGCGTCGGGGCCTCGGTCTGCTGCATCGCGCCGGGCATCTCGATGATGGTCTTGCGGCCATCGTTGTAGACGCGAACAGGTTTCCAGCTGGCAGAGCCGGACAGCTCGTAGTCGAAGGAGAGGTCGCCCAGATACTCGCCAGTGGCCGGCAAGGTGTTGTCGGCACGCTCCTGCTTCTCGCGCCGCTGGATCACATCCCATTTCGCTTGTGCTTCTTCGGGGTAAGTGAACGAAACCTGCGGCATGTACTCGGTGCGATGCGAGCGCAGACGCAGGTGGTAGCTGCGGCGGTTGGTGGTCACGACCAGACTGGTTTCAAGGCCCACATCCATCGGTTTGATGATGAGATGCTGCACCTCGCTCGGCCCGCTGCCCGTGATGGCCGGCTCCACTGTCCAGCGGGCCGTATCGCCGAGATTGATCGAGTTCACCTGTTCGCCAGCCTGCAAGGACACGTCACAGACCTGGAGCACTGCGCACACGATGCTGGGCTGTTGCGCGCCATACAGGAACTTGATCGTTCCGCCCGGCCCCGCTACCGGCTTGATGCCAGTGGCCGACCCAGCTTCCCACCGCTTGGCAATGGCGAGTGCGGCGCGTTCTTGAGCCGTCAGCGTCGGATTGCTCTTGTTGAAATACTTGTTGGCCATGTCGTCGCCGGGAGCGGCCATCAGCAGGGAAGGCAGCGCCACGGCAGCGCCCAGGATCACCGTGGAGAGGGTTTTGTGCATGGTGCTCGACCTCGAATCATTGAATGCGGGACCACGAGTAATCACGCACGTAGATGCCCAGCGGGTTGTTGCGCAGTTGCTCATCCGTGGTGCTGGGCGTGATCTCGGCGATGTAGGTGGTCACGAGCGCGCGCCAAGGGACGGGTGCTGTTCTCAGCACCCCTTGGCGGTCGCGTGTTGACTCCACCCACTCGACTTGCCAGGTAGTCGGTGTCTGCGGAATCACGGTCTTGATTTCGATGCTCACCATCTCCTTCTCGGCGCGTTTGAACGGACTGGATTCGGCACTGCCGTTGAGCCATTCGTTCATCTTTGGCGTGGCGGGGTCATTGGCAGCCAGCATCGAATACACCTTGAAGACACACTTTCGCTGCAGAGCCACGTCGGGCGAGACCATGCGGGCACAGCCAATCCAGTCGGCGACTGCGGCATGGATGACGCGCGGATCGGCCTGGTCGGCAGCCTGCAGCGGGCCGGCAGCCACGGTCTGCCCGAGCTTGTCCACCTCGACGACATAGGGGATGAACTTCGACTGGCTGCCGAGATGGATCACTCCGCCCACGCTGGCCAGGGCGATCAGCAGCGACAGGATGCCAACCACTTGCCAGGTCTGGCGTTGCGAGACCACGGCGCCCAGATGATCGTTCCAGGTTCGGCGCGCAGCGAGGTAGGGATTCTCGGCCTCCCCGGCTCGGCGACCACCGGCGAGTACTTGCCGCGATTGACGAGGATCCACTGGCTCGTTGCTGCTGGGCGGCTTGAAGAGCAGGCCCTTCAGAATTCGCAAGATGCTCATGGAGCCTCCAGGTAGTCGTTGAGGGAAATTCCTTTGCTGCCCAGCCATTCGTGTACCCAGCCATGACCGAACCTGGCCTCCAGGTTCTTGATGGCCGCCACCGATTCCTTGTCGGATGCTCCGACGAAGGCCAGGGCCAGCGGTCCGAGGGCGAGGTCATAGAGGCGACGGCCGTACTCCGAGACGTAGTAGTACTGACGCTTCGGAACGGCGGTGGCCAGGATCTCGATCTGGCGCTTGTTGAGTCCCAGACGGTGGTAGAGGGCGGCCGTGTCCGGGTCGCTGGCGTAGATGTTGGGCAGGAAGATCTTGGTCGCGGTCGACTCCACGATGACGTCCAGGATGCCGGAGTTGGCCGCGTCGGACAGGCTTTGCGTGGCCATCAGCACCAGGCAGTTGGCCTTGCGCATGACCTTGAGCCATTCCCGGATCTTGGCGCGAAACGCGGGATGGCCGAGCATCAGCCAGGCTTCGTCGAGGATGATGACGGCCGGCTGTCCCTTGAGTCCACGTTCGATGCGGCGGAACAGATAGAGCAGGACGGGCAGTGCGAATTTCTCGCCCAGGTTCATCAGCTCCTCGATCTCGAACACCGTGAAGTCCGACAGCGACAGGCCGTCCTCTTCAGCGTCGAGCAGGTGGCCCATCGCGCCATCCACCGTGTACTGTCTGATCGCATCGCGGATGGTCTCGTCCTGGATCGTCACGGAGAACTCCGAGAGCGTGCGCGCGCCGCTGGCGTGCATGCTCATGACGGCGTTGCCGATCTCGTTGCGCTGCGCGGGTGTGGTGTTGACGCCGTTCAGGGCCAGGATGGTGTCGATCCATTCCATGGCCCAGGCCCGATCCCCCTTCGTCTCCAGGAACTGGAGCGGACAGAAGGCCAGGCGGTCATCGTCGGCGGCGACCGTGAAGTGCAAGCCGCTCTTGCCCCTGGACGCGGCACGAATGCCGGCTGCCAGCGGATACATCGACATGCCCTTGTCGAAGGCAAAGATCGACATGCCGGCGTAACGACGGAACTGTGCAGCGACAAGCCCCAGGTGCGTCGATTTGCCCGCGCCGGTCGGACCGAACATGAAGGTATGGCCCAGGTCGCGCACATGCAGGTTGAGACGGAACGGTGTGGCCCCCACCGTCACGCAATGCATGAGCGCTGGCGACTGCGGCGGGTACATCGGGCAAGGCGCCATCGCACTCCCGGTCCAGATCGAGCTCGTCGGCAGCAGGTCGGCCAGGTTCATCGTGTTGAGGAGTGGCCGTCTCACGTTCTCGACGCCGTGGCCCGGCAGGCTGCCCAGATAGGCATCCAGCGTGTTGATCGTCTCGATCCGGGCGGCAAAACCCAGCCGGTTGATTGCCTTCTCGACCTGCCGAGCCGCCCCCGCCAGCCGCTCCCGATCCTCGTCCATCAGCACGACAACACTGGTGTAGTAGCCGGCAGCGACCAGCCCACTGTTGACCTCGGCGATGGCCGCCTCGGCATCACCAACCATCGCCGCCGCATCGAGGTTGATGGATCCGGTATTGGTGTTGAACACCTGATCGAAGAAGCCACGGATCTTCTGTTTCCACTTCTTGCGGAACTTGTCCAGATGCTTCAGGGATTCGTGCTGGTCCATGAAAATGAAGCGGCTCGACCAGCGGTACTCGCAGGGCAGCTCGGCCAGGACCGAGAGAATTCCGGGCGTGGACTCCAGCGGGAACCCTTCGATCGCGACGACCTGGATGAACTGGTGACCGATCTTGGGTACCACCCCGCCCCAGAGCTCCTGCCCGCCGATCACCGCATCGAGGTACATCGGGTTGCTGGGCAGCATCACCGGGTGATGCCGGCCGGTCACGCAGAACTGCAGCCAGCTCAGGCAGTCATCCTGGGTGACCTCCCTGCCCTCTTCAGTGACGACCTGCTGGCCACGCAGACGCGTCATCTTGACTGCGGCGGACAGGCGCGACTCCAGACTGACCGTCTCGCGCTTGAACTGGGCGATCAGGCCCATCGTGCGCGCCTGGTGGTCAGGCGCCACCACATCGTCGTCGAACATGAGTTCGACAAACTTGCTCTGTGCCAGCACGGGTGGGAACCAGGTGACCGTCAGGACAAAGTAGCCCTCGAACATCGTCCCCAGACCTTCGAACAGACGGCGGCGCTCCTCGTCAATGGCCTGGGAAAGATCGTCGGGGAAGGCGGACAGGCCCCGCTTCGGATAGTTCGGCGCCGGCCTGCGCACCGCATCCACATGCACCATCCAGCCGTTGCCCAGCCCCGCCAAGGCCTGGTTGATGCGGAAGGACACCATTTCCCGCTGCTCCTCGGTGCTGCTGGCGTTGTCGTCACCCTGGTACAGCCAGGCTGCCATGAACGAGCCGTTCTTGCAGACGATCACGCCGTCATCGACCACGGCGGCGTAGTTGAGCAGATCGGCCAGGCCGGCCTCCCTGGTGCGATGCTTCCTGAGCTGGCGATCGGCAGCCACCGCACGGATCCGGGACAACAGGATGAGCAACAGGCCTGCTCCGAGTCCAGCCGTAGCCCAGGCTATGAGCTCGATCATGGGTATTGCCTCCCCTGACTCGGCGTGTTGTCACGGAAGGGGGTGCTGCGAGCCGGGTAGTATGGCCGGTACAGGCGATGGCGCAGGTACACCTGGCGCAGCTTGGGGTCGGCCTTTGCCATCAGGCGCAGCGCGAACAGTGCACCAAACCACAGGACGATGCCGAACACCGTGGCCCGGACTTCCTGGGCACTGAAGATCAGCGCCCCGGCCAGCAGGCCCGAGAACATCACCAGTTCACGATCCCCGCCCATGAACAGGTTGTCCCGGTTGCCGGCCCTACGGATGGGGATCGTGCGCAGCGCCACGACTCACCCCACGACCTGGCGACTGACGCTCGAAGGTCCTGCCGGACCCATCCCACCATCGCTTGCGGCAGCGATTTCGGCGCCGCGACCGAAGAAGGTGCTCATCATGTTCTGCGCCCCGACCAACAAAGCCATGACCAGAACGATGAATATCAGGGTACGGAAGAAACCGTTGAGCTCGCCGCCGAAGATCAGGATGCCGCCGGCAACCACGATCCCGATCATCGACAGCGTGAACGCCACGGGTCCCGTGACGGAGTTGCGCAGATTCGTCAGCCAGCTCTCGTAGGGCAGTGAGCCGCCAGCCCCCTCGGCAGCCAAGGCGGTCTGTGGCGTCAGCAGGATGCAGGCAAGGATTGCCACCAGGCCCGCATAGAACAAGGCGTTGCGGTGCGGCCGGACGGCCTGAAGAGTCGCGTGCATTTGTCTTACCTCCTAGAGGGTCTGGGTGATGTAGCGGCCAGCGACGAATCCGGAAACCTCGAGGATTTCCTGGATCCGCCGCAGGCCATCGATGCGGGCGATGTGAACCACCAGATGAACCGCCTCGCCGATCAGCGGTTCAATGGGTTTCGGTGAGTCGGGATGCATGCTGATGAGCATGCCGAGCCGGTCCAGTCCGGCTCTGGCGTTGTTCGCGTGCAAGGTCGCGGCACCCCCCTCATGACCGGTGTTCCAGGCCATCAGCAGGTCAAGGGCCTCGGGGCCGCGCACCTCGCCGACCAGGATGCGGTCGGGGCGCATGCGCAGCGTCGTCTTCAGCAGCGCCGTCATGTTCACCTCGGCACTGGTGTGGTACTGGACGTAGTTCTCGGCGGCGCACTGGATTTCGCCGGTGTCCTCGATGATGAAAACCCGTTCGCGCGGGTCTTGAACCACCATTTCGTTGATGATCGCGTTCACCAGCGTGGTCTTCCCCGACCCGGTTCCGCCGACCACGAGGATATTCCTGTGCGTGCGCACCGCTGCAACCAGCAGCTCGCGTTGCTGCGGCGACATGATTCCGCGCTCGACGTACTGATCCAGCGTGAAAATGGCAACGGCCTTCTTGCGAATGGCGAATGTGGGAGCCGGGACGACCGGTGGCAGTTGGCCGGCGAAGCGGCTGCCATCGAGCGGCAGCTCGCCCTCGAGCACGGGTTTGGACCGCGTGACCTCCTTGCCGTGGAAGCCTGCGACGGTTTCGATGATGGCCTGGGCTTGGGCCACGCGCAGAGTGCCAATGCATTGCATGGGCTCGCCCAGGCGCTCAAGCCAGAGCTTCCCGTCGGCGTTGAGCATGATTTCGACGGTAGCGGGATCGTTGAGGACCGTCAGCAATTCCGGCCCCATGTCGCGCTCAAGCTTCTTGCGCGCCCGGTACCTGACAGTACTGGTGTCTGAACCTTCGTCGTCCTGCATTTACACCCCCTGAACCAGTTTGCATTTCTAGCAAACCAAGCAGGAGGCTACGATATAACGAAATTTTCAGTAGTGCAAGATCAAAACACGATATGATCCGCGCTCAGCCTTCCTTGAGCTTCTTGCGGGCAGCTGCGTCCCATTTCCTGACGATGAAGGCCTGGTGTTCGGGCAGTACGGTTGTCACACGCTCGTAGCCTGGGGGCAGATGGTTCATGACCAAGCCTCCGGCCAGGAGATCGAGATCCTCCCGGGGCAGGTCGGTTGATTCGAGCAGCACAGGGAGTGGTTGACCGAAAGCGCGCGCGACTTCCTCCATGACCTTCAGGGAGGGGTTGGCCTTGCCCGTGGTGAGATCCGACAGGAAGGAGATCGAGACCCCGGACTTCTCGGAAAGCTCTTTCTTGGTCATCTGCTGCTCTTCCAGCAGCCGGAGCACGTTGGTGAAGAAGATATAGCTGTACAAGGCGGTTCGACTTCTCGATGTGGGCGGATTTTTAGCCGCTAAAGTTCTTGACTCGGGAAACTGGTCTGGCTGAACCCGGGTCTCTCCGCTTCCGCACAGCCAAGCCAAGCCCGCTTTCATCTTACCCGGGCCGGCGACAGCGAAAGCCCACGCTGGCGCGCGAGAGCGCTCAGATCGGCTCGTCCGGCTTCAGTGCCGCGTCACGCTCGACAAGCCAGCCGCCAAAAGTCTTGCGAAAAGGCTTGCCGTCGCGTCGGTAGCGCCTGGCCATCGGCAGATCGGCATAAAAGCTCGCCAGCCATGCTTTCTGCTCGGCCTCCGGCCTGTTTTCGAAGGCGGCCAGTGCAGCGTCCATCTTGTCGCTGCGTTCCTGAGCGATGGCATCATCCTCGCGGCTGATGGTCTTGACAGGCGGCGTCTTGGCCATGGACGCCTCGGGGCCGGACATGTTGCGGGACTGGGCGGCAACGTAATTGTCCTTCAGGGCCATGCGCATGAAGGCGGCCGGAACTTCCAGCACAGGCTTGCTCCTGTCAGCCATCCTGGCTTGCACCAGCTCCAGCGTCTCGCGAACAAACTGCGCTTCGTATTGGGTCAGCAGTTCGGTCGTCTGACGCGCGCTGAATCCAAGCGCCTGGACGCGCTCGATCAGCTCGGTGTCAACGACAGGCTCAGGTGGCAGCTCAAGCGCTCCCTGCGGCGCGTAGCTGACCAGGAACTGCAGGTCGGTGACGCTGCGCCCCTTCCTGGTTTCGAGCATTTCGACCCGGATGTCGGTACGGTTGACTTCGGCAATCGCCGGTGTGAGCGTGTCGCGCTTGAAATAGCGGAATTCCGGATACTGGACCGACCCGACCGGCTTGCCGGTCAGCGTGTCGTGCCACCAGTGCCAGTGCTGACGCGCCGTCCTGCCGCCGATGTTGGTGAGATAGCGCTTGGCAATCTCGTACAGTGCAGTCCCGGCGACCGTCTTGAGCGATGTCAGGTGATAGATCGACAGCTTGGTATAGAAGTCCGGGTTGCTCAGGATGTCACGGGTGCTGCGCGGAAACTCCCAACCGACCATGGTCGGGCGGCGTCCTGAGCCCCTGAGCACATGCACGGTGCCGAGCAGCTGGACTGAGGTGAAACGACCGGTCGGGTCGTCAGACTCGACCAGCGTGGTCTGGAGCTGCTGCAGCCCCTGGATCAACATCGCGTGGTCCTTCGATCCCCACGAGGAGTCATGCGCCAGTTCTGCCGATGGGATCCAGTAATAGTCTTCGGGATTGGGGCAGGCGCCCCAGGACTTGGGAGCATGCGCACCGGGCCCGCCTTGATGCTGTGCATGGTAGAGCAGCACGTTGAAGATGCGGCGCCCCATCATGGTCAGGGTCGGCCCCGACCGCACCCGCACGCCCACGGCACTGTTGGCCTTGCGGAATTCCCGCGAGTCCGGATCGATGACTTGGACTTCGCTGACAGGTTCTGACTTCTTGCGTGTGGCCATGATCGAGCCGGTACATGATTGCTGGAACGCGTGCATCCTACAGGATCCGACGAAACGTGAATATGGCGTTCTCACGTTTGCTGCATGACATTTTCCGCCCTGGACCTGCCGCCAGCCCGCCCCCCTGCAAACCCTCGCCGGGTTCGGCCGCAGTCGGCGCTCTGGCTCCCCATGGAGCCTCACCTCGTTGGAGCGCGACACATCCACTACCTGGAAGACGAGCCCATGCCGCGCACCACGCCTCCTAGCATGAAGGCAGCGTTGCCCGCTACCGGCTCAGGCGTTCGGAGTACATGGCCTGGCAGCAGGCCCAAGCCTGACCGAGGCGTCTAGGCGCCATGCCGCAGGTGCCGCCCGTGGTTTTCACGGTCTAGCTCCCTATGAACTCTCACTTCGAATGCAGTAGCTCCCTATATCAGCTCACACAAGGCTTGTAGCTCCCTACAAGCTCTCACTCAAAGGTGGGGCAGACCACTTTAGCTCCCCATAAAACTTCACATCCAGTGCTGCGGCGAGACTTGTCCACAGGCCAGCTCCCTATATCAGCTCACGCGAGGCCTGTAGCTCCCTACAAACTCTCACGACAAGCGGTTTTAGCTCCCTACAAACCTTCACCTGACCCCCTCGTAGCTCCCTATGAAGTCTCCGGAATTGTGATCCAAGCGCTTGTTTTTATTAGGTTTTTTGGTGCTTCAACTGTATTCAAACTGTATGTATCAAAACACAACAAGATGATGTGTTTGAGCGAAAAAATGCAGCAAGCCGTTGATTCACAAGGAATTTTCTCTGTTCCAGGAGAAATTCAGTGAGAGGATATAGGGAGCAAAGAGCGTGAAGAAGGAGCGTAGATAGCCATCCAGCCGTGACGGCTGGCTCGATCGTTTTCACCGTCTTCCCGGAATCTGTAAGGTCATGCTTGCCTTGTTGTCTGGCGCCCGTCCTCGACGTGGCGCGCGAGCTTGCGCCACTGTGCCGGTCGTGCCACCCAATCCACACAGCGCAAGCAGCCCTGGTCACTGGACAAGGAACGCTGTCGGCGTCGCAACGAGGTCGAGCGGCTGTTTCGCAGGCTGGGCGGCCAGGCGCCGGGTGTTCACCCGCTACGACAAGGCCGACGTGATGTTTGCGGCCTTCATCACCGTGTCCCTCATCGCCGAGGCTATTCGATTGCGTTAACAGGCCCTAGCAAGGCTGGACTGACGGACGGGTTTCGTGACGGCTAACAAGACGGCAACAGCCCCATACAATGCAAATGCATTGCCATGACAACGAGATTGCATTACCATTGATGACATTCCCCTCTTCTACCGGAGAACGCCATGCCTGCCACCCTAGAAGTCGAATCCACGCTGACCGACCGCTACCAGACTACCGTGCCAGAGACTGTGCGTCGTGCTCTGCGGCTTGGCAAGCGCGACAAGATTCACTACACCATACGTCCCAGTGGCGAGGTGGTGCTGACCCGCGCTGAAGTCACTGAGGGTAGCGATCCAGTGCTGGGGTCGTTCCTTGGCTTTTTGGCGCGCGATATCGCCAACCATCCAGAGCACTTGCAGGCCATGGATGCCAGTCTTGTCCACCGTCTCCAGTCTCTGGTCGGCGAAATTGAAGTCGATTTCGATGCCGCCCTGTCGGCAGACGATGAATGAGCACCAGCAAGCCTGCGCCCCTGGTCGTTCACGGCTGGACAGTCTTCGCCCATCCGTTGTTCCTCGCACAGCTTGAAACGCTGACACAGCAAGTCGAGGCCCTCAAGCAGAAGGACCCGGTCGGCTATGTGAAAAAGAATGCCAGCAAGCGACTGGCAGCTATCACCAAGCTGGCATTCGACGTCATCCCGCAAGATCCGGCGCGGCCGGAGTACCGGCAAGGAGGCACTCTGGGCGGCGATCACAAGCATTGGTTCCGAGCAAAGTTCTTCCAGCGGTATCGGCTGTTCTTCCGTTACCACGCACAAGCCAAAGTGATCGTGTTTGCGTGGGTCAACGACGAGGACACCACGCGTGCCTACGAAAGCAACGACGACGCCTACCGAGTGTTCCGCAAGATGCTGGAGAGCGGCCATCCGCCGGACGACTGGAACCAACTGCTGGAGGAGGCACGGGCAGAAGGACATCGCTTGAAGCAATTCGCGTTCCAGTAGTTCAAGCCGGGGGCTGCGCGCTTCGCGGCCTGAAGAGCGCTAACGGGCCGGCTGCGATTCGAGCTCATGTGAGCCGCAACATGACGGCTGGTTTTTCTGCACATGAGCGGCTCTGTCGCTACACCGCGGCCTTGAAGTCGCGCGGTGCGCTGATGATCTGGCTGGACCGCGACCTGCAGTGGTCGGGCATCGCTACCGGCAAGCGCGGTCGCACGCCGGCGTTCTCGGACGCTGCGATCCAGTTCTGGCTGACGATCAAGGGCCTGTTCAGCTTGGCACTGGGTCAGGCCATGGGGATGGTGGAGAGCCTGCTCAAGCTCGCCCCGACTACAGCACGGTCTGTCAGACAGCGCCGTCACTGGTGCCCGAGCATGGTAAGCGTCCGGCGAACCCCATCTTGAAAGCCGCCCTGCCCTGAAGGATGCTTGTGTCCGCCAATCTTTACGCGGACACATGAACACCAACATCGCCCACCCCCCGGCCGGCCGCCAGCGCCGGCGTCATTCGCCCGAGTTCCGGGCCTCTGTCATCCAGGCTTGCCTGCAACCCGGCGTCTCGATTGCCGCCGTGGCCCTGGCCAACGGTCTCAACGCCAACATGGTGCGCAAGTGGGTCATCGAGGCGCACCCACGCGGTCTGCCGGCCTCCCGGTCGGCCTCGACACCCGAGGGCTTGCCGTCCGGGCCGACTTTCGTGCCGCTGGCCTTGCCCACATCGTCTGCTGCATCAGGGGCCATTCAAATCGAGCTGCGCCGTGGCGAGACGACGGTCAGCGTGAGCTGGCCCGTGTCGGCCGCCGGCGAATGCGCCGCCTGGCTCAAGGAGTGGCTGCGGTGATCCGCATCGATGCGGTCTGGCTCGCCAGCGAGCCACTGGACATGCGCGCCGGCATCGACACCGCCTTGGCGCGGGTGGTGGCGGTGTTCGGGGCGGCGCAGCCGCACCACGCCTACCTGTTCGCGAACAAGCGCGCCAGCCGCCTGAAGGTGCTGGTGCACGACGGCATCGGCATCTGGCTGGCCGCGCGCCGGCTGCAGCAGGGCAAGTTCGTCTGGGCGGCGCACGGCCCGTCCAATCCCCGACTGTGTCGTGCCCAGCTCGACGCGCTCGTGCTGGGTCTGCCCTGGCAGCGGGTGGGCGAGGCCGGTGTGATCCGCGTCGTCTGAATCGTCACGACTGCTGCGCCCGTTGGCAATCGGGGAAACTGCCGATGGTGGCAGCGGTGAGGGGTGGGCACACTGGGACTCATGATCCTCGCCCCCGAGTCCCTGTCCGAACTCAGCGCCGCGCAGCTGCGCGAGCTGCTCGACCGGCTCATGGGCGACCTGCGCCACCAGCAGGCGATCATCGACAAGCTCACGCACGAGAACGCCGTGCTCAAGCGGCTCAAATTCGCGGCCCAGTCCGAGCGCTTCGACCCCGAGCAGCGCAGCCTGCTCGAGGAGTCGCTCGACGCCGACTTGCAGGCGGTGGCCGAGGAGCTCGCACAGCTTGCCCCTCCCGCCCCTGAGTGCCAAGCCAGACAGCAGCCCAAACGCCAGCCGCTGCCCGCTCACCTGGCGCGACGCGAGATCCGCCACGACCCCGAATCAACCACCTGCGCCTGCGGCTGCCAGATGAAGCGCATCGGCGAGGACGCCAGCGAGAAGCTCGACTACGTGCCGGGCACGTTCACGGTCGAGCGCCACATCCGCGGCCGCTGGGCCTGCGCGCAGTGCGAGACGATTGTGCAGGCGCCGGTCGAGCCGCATGTGATCGACAAGGGACTCCCGACCGCCGGTCGAGCCGCATGTGATCGACAAGGGACTCCCGACCGCCGGTCTGGTGGCGCATGTGATGGTCGCCAAGTACGTGGACCACCAGCCGCTGTACCGCCTGGAGCCCATCTTCGGGCGTGCCGGCCTGCCCATCCCGCGCTCGACCCTGGCGCAGTGGGTGGGCACCTGCGGCGTGCGCCTGCAGCCGCTCGTCGATGCACTCAAGGCCGCCATGCTCGGCCACGGCGTGCTGCACGCCGACGAGACGCCGGTGCAGATGCTCAAGCCCGGCAACGGCAAGACGCACCGCGCCTACCTGTGGGCCTACACGGCCGGCGCCTTCGAAGACCTCAAGGCGGTCGTGTACGACTTCTGCGAGTCGCGCGCCGGCGTGCACGCCCGCGAGTTCCTCGGCGACTGGCAGGGCAGCCTGGTCTGCGACGACTACTCCGGCTACAAGGAAGGGTTCAAGCCCGGCCGCATCATCGAGGCCGGCTGCCTGGCGCACGCCCGGCGCAAGTTCTTCGAGCTGCACACGGCCAACAAGAGCCAGATCGCCGAGTTCGCGCTCGAGCAGTTCGGCAAGATCTACGAGATCGAGCGCCAGGTCAAGGCGCTGGCCACCGAGGACAGAAGAGCGGTGCGCCAGCAGCAGACCCGCCCGCTGCTCGACGCCCTGCACGAGTGGATGACGCTGCAGCGTCAGAAGGTACCGGGCAACTCGGCGATCTCCAGGGCGCTGGACTACAGCCTCAAGCGCTGGACGGCGTTGACGCGCTTCGTCGACGACGGCCGACTGCCCGTGGACAACAACTGGGCCGAGAACCGAATCCGCCCGATTGCCCTGGGTCGGGCCAACTGGCTCTTTGCCGGCAGTCTGCGCGCGGGCCAGCGTGCCGCCGCGATCATGAGCCTGCTCCAGTCAGCCCGCATGAACGGGCACGACCCGTATGCCTATCTCAAGGACGTCCTGACCCGACTGCCCACGCAGCCGAACAGCCGGATCGAGGAGCTGCTGCCGCACCGCTGGCAGCCCGCCGTCGAGGCCAGCGCCTGAGCGTCAAGCATCTGCGGCGCGGACGGTCAAGTATGGAGTTCGCCGGACGCTTACTTTTCTCGATCTTTGGCTGACGATCCTATTGATCTTTACACTGTCAGCACATGGGCATGGTCCCATGCTTAGCGCACAAGCAAAGGCCCGCACGTGGCGGGCCTTTTGACACTACACGG
>JACCEC012454286.1_pt1 | contig 13011 bp, 15 predicted proteins | sample 7450121 | NCBI WGS metagenome assembly JACCEC01 (sample SAMN15323455, study PRJNA562643) | freshwater metagenome | isolation source: river surface water | place: USA:Blue River Watershed | collected 2017-08-18 | reverse complement strand
GTCGACCTCGACGACGAACCGCTGCTCGTCGACCAGCTCAACCTGCACGCCGGCACCGCGCTCGATCGGCAAGGTCGGGCGCTCGGCGCGATGCAGTTCACGTTCTCCAACAGCGCGCTTCCCGACGCCGAGTTCAAGCTGATGTACGTCGGGACCGCCGACCAGTTCCGCAAGCTCGGCGACGCTGTCCGCAACGGCATGCGCCACGTCGCGAACCGACTCGACCCCAAGAGGTGATGACCTGATGGCCCGCACGCCCGTCCCGCTGACCCAGCTCGATCGACGCCCACCCGAAGCCGGCCGCATCCGCATGGGCGAGAAAACCGACCGTGCGATGCGGTCGCTCGACACGTTCCGGTTCACGTCGCCGGATCAGTCGCTGATCGCTGCGGTCGCGCAGCTGTACGGCGGGACGGTGCGCCCGTGGAACGAGCCGAGGGCGAAGGTGAAGCAGCAGTGGCAGGTGACGATCACCGCTCACGAGATCGACGTGTACATGCCGCAGGACGGCCTGTCGATCTGGTACGAGATGTGGGCCGGCGGCGGCTGCCAGCGCCGCTGTGACGGCGTCGAGTGCCAGGTGCCGATGGAGACGGGCCCGGGCCAGCACGAGCTGGTGATGACGCCCTGCATCTGCGACGCACGGCAGCTGATGGAGTGCAAGCCGTACACCCGGCTCTCGGTGATCATCCCGAACATCCCCTTCGCCGGCGTCTGGCGGTTGGAGTCGAAGGGCTGGAACGCTGCGCACGAGCTGCCCGGCATGGCTGATCTGATCAGCACGCTGCAAGGCAGCGGGCAGATGGTGCAGGCCACGCTCGGCGTCGAGCGCCGCGACGAGATGGTGATGGGCCGCAAGCAGTCGTTCGTCGTGCCGAAGCTCGCCATCAAGCAGACCGTGCTCGAGCTGCAGACCGGCCAGGCCGATGCCGCCGCGCTGGGGCTCAACGGATCGCCGGTCGCCGCGCTGGGTTCGGGGGAGTCCAGCGCGGCGGCCGGCTTCGATGTGCTCGCCAAGGAGCGTCAGTGGGGCGAGCTCGTGCCCTCCAACGCCGACGGCATCGAGGACGCCGAGGTCGTCGACGACGAGCTGCTCGAGCTGGAGGCGCGGCTGCGCGCCGACGGCCGGCAGTTCGGCCTCGACCCCGAGCGCTACCTCCGCGCCGTGAAGGCCCAGTGCCAGGGCGACCGCGAGCGCATGCGCGACTGCTCGGCCCAGGTGCGCGCCGAGCAGCTCGTGCCGCTCAGCTTCACCGGCGACGGTTCGATCCAGTGGGGTCGACCGAAGTGACCGACCTGGGCCAGCCGATCGCCGTGCTGCGCATCCCCAAGGCCGGCGAGTGGTGCACGCTGAACAAGAACGTGCACTACCACGAGCGCCATCGACGGCGCACCCAGTGGCGGGAGATGACCCTCTGGCAGTGCCGGATCCAGCAGTTCCCGAAGAACCTGCCGCCGGCGATCATCGTACCGATCTTCTGCTTCACCACCGTGCGCCGCCGCGACCGTGGCAACTTCACCGCCACCACCAAGGTGATCATCGACGCGCTCTGCACCGGGCCGAAGAAGGACCCCGCCACTTGGGGCTGGGGCGCCTGGCCCGACGACGACGACCGCTTCATCGAGGAGCGCATGCCCGTGTTCCAGGAGGGCAAGGGCCTCACCCCCGGCGTCATCATCCGGGTCTACGAGAGGAGCTGACCATGCCTGCTGAAGAAGTGCGACATCGCGAGATAGCTCTCACCCGCCCTGCCTGGGAGGCCATGACCGCCGACGAGCGTCGGGTCTACGCAGACCCCACGAAGCGGTGCGCCGAGAAGGGCTGCACGGAGCCAGCAGGCACCCCGTGGGGGCCGTACTGGTGTGCTGACCACGACGACGAGCGCATCCACCGCATCTCCCGCCAGCTCAACGGGATCGTCGACACGCTGCACGCTCACCGCATCCAAGAGCGCATGACCAACGTCGAGGTCGGGCCATGAGCACCGACGTTTCGTTGCACCGAGAGATCGAGCGTCAGACGTCGACGTGAGCTCGGGCCAGCAGGCCCGTGAGCGCGAGCACCGCTGAGGTGGTCGCCTCGGTGATCGTGCCGGCATCGAACGAGCCGTCACTGATCGCCTGCACCACGGTCACCACACCGGTGCCCACGGCGCCGATGACGGCCAGCGTGTAGATGATCTTGCGCTTCGTCGCGGTCATGCTGCGTGCTCCCTGTGCTCGATGGCCTCAGGCAATGGTGGCACACGCACACCGACCTGTTCAGCGACCTGCTGCAGCACGCCGACCTTCCACTCGTTCATCGCCTCGAGGCGGTCCAGCCGTCGGGCAGCGTCACGCACCTTGTCGATCAGCTTCTCCTCCCCGTTGGCCTTGTCGACACCGTTCACGGCCTCGTACGCACCCTCGCTGGCCTTCCTGGTGCGGTGACCCTGCCAGAACAGGGCCACCAGAGCTACGAAGTTGGTGCACAGCACCCCGAAGAAGGCCCACTGGGCGTCGGTGACGGCGAACATCAGGCAGCCCGCTGGTGCCACTCGGGCGAGTACTCACGCATCTCTGCGATCCGCAGGTACGCCTCGCCGGGACATGCTGTCGCTGCGAGCTCGCGGTGGCCGACGACCATCGGTCGTTGCTGCACTCGGCCGTTCCACAGCAGGCAGCCGAACAGGAAGTGGAAGCTCGCCATCTGCGCGTCGGTCATCGGCTCACCGACCCCGTTGAGGAACAGGATCCCGTAGCCGGTGGCGTTGAAGCCCTTGGCGTGGGCGGCTTGGTACTCGCCGGCGAACTCGTAGATCTTGCCGGCCCAGTCGATGACGTAGTTGTACTCGTTGGCCTTCCACCGGTTGAGCGACAGGATCAGCTTCATCACCTGGCTGATGGACCAGCCGTGGTACTTCGTCTTGGAGCCGGTGTAGTGCGCGACGATCAGCCCACGGTTGAGCTGCAGCACCGGCCTCGAGGTGATGTGGTCGATGTTCGTCACCCGCGCTGGCAGGCCCGTCTCGATCCTGGGGATGATCCGTGGCATGCACTCACGGTAGCGACGCGGTCATCGCGCGTCGTGGCAATCACCCGGTCAGAGCTGACCCTTGTCCTCGATCATGATGAACGCCCGATGTGTCGATGCGGCGGCCAGGAACACGTTGCCGGTGCCAGCTGCACGTTCGAGCCCGATCTCGAAATCGACGTCGCCGGTGGCGCCGGCCACGAACGGGAACGCGACCGAGATCCCAATTCCGTGCGTGGTGTACAGGGCTGGCGTGCCGGCGACTGCGAGGTTCGTGCTGGTGGTCGTGTTGCGGAGCCACACGTTCGCGATGTCACCGGCGACGGTCGATGCGACCAACATCTGGCCTGTCAGCAGATAGGCGCGTCCGTTGACGAGCGGCACGTTGACAATCGCGATCTGAGCCGTATAGGCGGTGATCGGTGTGCCGTTGCTGACGGCGTAGTTCACGTCGATGATCCCTCGCGGGAACCCGGCGTCGACCTCGGCGGTCGTGATCGTGTTCGCCGCGATCTTCGCTGCCGTCACCGCATCGTCGTCGATCTTCGCGGTGGTCACCGCCTCGTCGGCGAGCTTCACCGTGGTGACCGCACCATCCGCGAGGCCGGCGACCGGCAGCTGCCCGAACACCGGCACGCCGCCGGACACGACGAGCGCCTGCCCGTTCGAGCCGACACCGATCCGTGACCAGGCGTTCGCTGTGACACCGCGCATCACCAGGTCGTACTGGCTGGTCGGTGCGTTCGCCATCGCGCTCAGCTGGTTCAGCGTGTATCCGTCGACGCAGTGTTCGATCGTCGCGCCGGCGTTGTGCGCAGCTGCAGCGGTGCCGTCGTAGCCGCGCTGCACACCAGTGCATGACGTCCCAGAGCGGGTGGTGATGAGGACCTTCTCCTCGCTGGCGGTACCACGGTCGATGACGGCGACGAACTTCGCGGGTGTGCCGGTCGGCCACGACGTGCCCGACGACAGCGTCAGCGACGTCGCGACGTTCGTGATGCTCGAGGCGAGCGTGCGGGCGGGAGCGCCGCCGAGGAACTCCTTGCGGATGTACTCATCCACCATGTCACACCGCCACGAGTCGGAGGACCACGAGGTCCTGGAAGTGTCTGCCGTCGGTCTCCCACTTGATCACGTTCGCCTCGAAGTCCTCGACCCTGACGGCGTAGGTCTTGGTGCCGATCACGAGCGACGTCGCGGTCTTGGCTTCCCACAGTGCGGACAGCCGGTCGACGATCCCTTGCGGATCCTGGGTGATTCTCTTGCCGGCACCTGCGCCCATCGTGACGTGCTCGGTCGCGATGATTGGCAGCAGCCACTGCTGGACAGCTGGGACGACCGGGTAGCCACGCAGCCGCCACCAGCGGACGATCACCTCGGTCGTCGAGTCGGGCATCTCGACGTACAGCTCGACATGGCAGCCACGCACCGCCGTGTTCCCCAGGTCGACGGTGAGGTCGGTGTCGCCGGCGACGGCAGTGTCGAACGCGATGACGGTCCACGTCTCGTCGTACACGGCGGCCTTCAACGTGCAGCCGGTCGGGAGCTCGTCGAACCCGACGTCGAGCTGGATCAGGACCTTCTCCTCGATCGTGCCGAACCGGATCAGGCCGGACTGGATGTACGCGGCCGGGTAGGCGTTCGAGTTGGTCTGCACGACGGCGACCTGCTTCGACACCCGGTCGAAGCCGATCAGGTCGCCGTTGCTCGAGACGGCGAGGTCGTGGTACCACTCGTCGGTGTCGCCGGTCGCGTGGACGATCGCGTAGGCGGGTCGGAGCGGTTCGACGAACCGGGACAGGTCGAGCATCAAGATCGCGGTCGAGTAGACGCCGCTGTCGCCACTCACCTCACCGGCGACGTACGCGTAGCCGTCGGCGCAGACGATCGGTCCCCGCACCGAGAAGTCGTACGGGTTGATCAGCGGTCCGTAGGTGAGGGTTCCGTCGGCGCCGACGGTCGCGAAGCGGATGCCGTAGGTGGTGCCGAGCAGCACGAACCCGGCGTAGCTCTCGGCCGAGATGATCGCCTCGCCACGCTGGAACGGTGCGGCCTCGGTGGACCGGACGAGCGCGCCGGCCGAGTCGGTGGCGAGGGTGTAGAGCTCGCTGCGGTCGCCGGCGTAGCCGCCGACGTAGATGCGGGAGCCGATCGCGAAGATGATCGTCCATCGGAACGACGCCTGGAAGTGGGTGACGATCGCGGTGCGGGTGCCGGTCGAGCCGACTTCGTACAGGATGTGGCCGTCGCCGACGAGAAGCCGGTTCGCTGCGAACGCGACGGTGTCGACGTTCCCGGCCGACAGGGAGCTCGCAGCGGTGGCGCCGGACTGCAGGGTGTACAGCGCCGAGGTGGTGCCGATGAAGAACTGGACGCCGTCGTTCGCTGCGGCGGTGACGTTCCCGGTGAGCCCGGTGACGGTGTCCCATTCGCCGTCGGCCGACGCGATGGTGCCTTCCTGGCCGGCGGATGGGGCGGTCTTGGTGGTCGGCCCGTTCGACACCAGCGCGTACTGGTGACACACCTCGAGGATCCCGGCGGTGGTGGTGCCGGAGAGGGCGTTGGTGAGCTTCTCCCAGGTGACGGTGGTCTTGAGCTGGCCGTTGACCCACGGCTTGAAGTTGAACGACTTGAGGTACCGGTACGAGGACAGGTCGTCGTCTCCGAGGTCGTCGAGCTCCTGGCCGCCGCCGAGATGCCACGAGTGCCGGTAGCGGGCCCAGGCGCCGTCGAGGTCGAACAGGCTGTCGTCAGCCATCCCGTTGATCGCGGCGCCGTCACGAAGCGTCGGGCGGGACGTGTGCTTGTACATCTTCGTCTCGATGGCGTACTGGAATCCGTCGAGCGTGACGGTGCGTGGTGCGGGCACGGTGACACCTCCGGCGTCGTCGCTGAGCGGATACGAGGGGAACGTCGGGCTCACCGGATCCGAGCCGGTGAACAGCGGGGCGGAGAGCAGCGTGAGCACTCAGCGCCACCGGATCGGATGCCGGGCGTACAGCTTGTTGGTCTCCTCCTCGCGCCGGTTCCGGTACGTCGCGAAGCCGAAGTTGAGGCTCGACACCGCCGATCCGACCGGGGTTTCCTCCGACCGGCGCGAGTCGTCCTGCTGATCGCGGGACAGCCGACCCCACTCGCCGTCCTGGATGAGTCGCAGCTTCGCGCCGAGCGCGAGGAAGTCGTGGTACTCGCGTGGGACGAACAGGTCGGTCTCGAGATCCGATGTGCTCGTTGCGGCGGCCGCCGAGAACGGCAGCGCGACGACGACGAGGACGGTGCCGGCGGCGACGGCGTCGACGAACCGGATCATGATGCCGCTGTTCGGTGCGCCGAGCGACCAGTCGGTCGTCGCGCGGACGAGTCGGATGCCGAGCTGCGGCCAGGCGTACGGGGCTTCCTGGGCGTCGTCGTCCCAGCGGCGGTACACGCCGACGAGCCCGTACATCGACGCCCAGGAAGCGGGGATCTCGAGCACGTCGGTACCGGCGGCGACGGTGAACTCGTCGGCGGCGACCCGGTACAGCTGCGGGCCCCAGCTGTTGATCTCGTCGACGAGCGCCGTGTAGGCGTCGAGCATCGAGAAGCGCGGGTTGATCATCACCTCGGCGTCGTCGGCGTGCGTGGCGGCGGTCGAGTCGAGGTAGCCACGCACGACCGTCGCGGTCTTGGTGCCGCTGTTGTAGGCGACGACCCGCATCAGCTCGAAGTCGATGTTGATGACGTCGCCGACCTCGACGTTGGCGTTCGGGTCGAACTCGAGCACGACCGACGTGGTGCTGTTGTTGAGCGCGCCGTTCAGCTGGTTGTACTCGTTGCGGTGCCCGGAGTCGAGCTGGCGGCGGACTCGGTTCACCAGGGACAGCACGGTCGTCATGGGCACCATCCTGACACGGCATGGGCCGGGCCCCGAAGGACCCGGCCCCTCCTTGCCGTGGTAGCTGTGGGCGTCTGGATCAGACGAGGCCGACGGGCAGCGGGGCGCTGGTGTCGAGCCCGGTCCACTTCGCCATGTGGTCCTGGCCCTTCACCTCGAACCCGCCCTCGCACACCATCATGTACGTGTCGGTGTCGTCGGTCTTGGCGAGCTTCTCGGTGACCACCGGCTGGAACACGCGGCGGATGAAGTTCTCGCGGCTGAACGCGAACGCGTCGGTGCGGCGCATCCACCGGTTGCGGACGAGCTGCACGTCGCCGTACTCGGTGGTGACGGTCATGGCGCGCTGCCGGCCACGGCGGGCGTCGGAGACCTCGACGGTCTGGACGCGCTCGTCGCCGGTGATGTTGTTCAGCGCGGCGAACGCGCCGGGCTGCGCCATGATGTACTCGAACGAGCCGCCGAGCTCCCAGGCGTTCTCCTGCTGCGTCTCGATCGACGGGACGGTGAGCCAGTCGCTCGTGGTGTCCTCGTTGGTCGTGACGTAGTAGTCGAAGCCGCCGGTCTGCCGGCGGTAGGTGCTGGCGTGCTGGTGGCGGATCCCGTACAGCGCCGACTGCTCCATGCCGAGGCCGAGGTGCTGGAGAGCGTTGAGGGTCTGCTTCGCGAGCTCGTTCGGCACCCCGTACTTCGGGATGCGCTGCTCGGTGCGGGACACCTGGACCTTCTTCGACCAGATCTGGCCGTAGTTGAAGTACTTGTCGCGGCCCTGGAAGTTGGCCGAGCCGATCGAGCCTTCGACGAGGATCGTGCCGAAGCCGATCACCTCAGCGCCAGACGTGTGCGACGCGGCGGTCGTGTTGGTCAGCGCTGCCGAGCCACGCACGACGGTGAGCTCCTCGGTCGACGTGTCGATCGCGGTGATCACCATGACCTCGTCGTCGATGCGGATGCCGTCACCGACGGCGAACTTCACGGCCTCGCCGGTGGAGACGGTGACGCCGGTCTCGGAGTTGTCGAGCGCCTCGTTGAGCGTGGCGCGGGGGAGGGGGACCTCCTCCTCCATCCAGTAGAAGATCGTGTTGTCGAGCGGCGCGCTGGGGAGCAGCGGCACGCCGTCGGCGCCGATGCCGTGGAGCAGCGGCAGGTCCTTCGGGGAGAGCACGTAGATGAGCTCGTCCATGTTGACCTTCGTCTCGACGGTCAGGTTGTAGCTGTAGAACGCGGGGCCTGCGAGTTCCTCGGCCATGATGGGTCACCCTCCTGGTGATGAGTTGCGGATGCGGCGGATCGTGCCGGTGATCTGTGCCTTCTCCCGGTCGTACTGCCGGCGTCGCACCACGCTGCCATCTGGGTTGAGCAGCGGGATCTTCGTCCCGCCCGGTCGCTCGTTGTAGATGATCTCGCGGTTGTAGGCCGGTGGCTTGCCCGGGGTGGGCTTCATGTTCAGCGTGGCCGTGGGTGTCGCCCTGGGTGAGACCTGCAGCCCCTTGTCGCGCAGCCGGCACGCGTAGTGCTCGACGCACCCTGGGGTGCTGCAGGACCCGACAGGTCGGGTCGCCACGATCAGCTGGCGGCAGCGGCGCGCTTCTGCGCCCACTCCCGCTCGTTGAACAGCACGCGCTTGTCGCCTTCGGCCGCCTTCTTGAGCACCGTCGCGACCGCCTTCTCGGCTGCGTCGACTCGACGCATCCCGTTCTGGCGGTCCTGGTGGAAGTCGCGCAGCATCTGCTCGTACGGATCGGGGCCGGGGTCGTCCTGACCGCCTGCCGCCTGCCCGCCCGTGAGGGTGTTGCGGAAATCCTGCTGACCGGCATCGGCCTGGCCTGGCTGCTGCTGGGCCTCACCGTCGCTCTTGATGGCTCCGACCTCGATCGCTTCGGCGCGGAGTGCCGCCACATCTGCGACGTCGCCGTCCCAGCTGTTGAACAGCATCTTGCCGATCTTCGTGTCGGTGTCGACACCTGCCTTGGCGAACAACAGCTGCTTCTCGAGCTCGGCCGCACGCTTCTCGGCGGCCTTGCCTGCTTCTGCTGCTGCCCGGAGTCCGGCCAGGTTGTCGTTGTCCTCTGCGCTCACGCGTGCTCCTGATGATGATGGTGTGCCATGCGCCTTGCCCGCACCCGAGGTCGGCGAATCTCGGGGACTGATCCCGGCGGCCACGAGGTAGCTCCACCGCATCGGGGCCCAGGAGGGAGCTCACCCGACGGCGTGAGTATGCCACGGCGGTCCGGTCGGGTGCGCGCATCCCCGGACGCGCAGAGACCCGGACGACGTGAAGGGGCGTCGTCCGGGTCTCCTGCAGCTCCCACCCGACATGGGAGATCTTCGCTCAGGCCTTCTTCTTGCCCGAGCCCTTCGAGCCGCTCAGCCCGCCGTGCTTGCCGGCGGACTTGCCGAGCCTCTGTGCGGGTGCGCCGGTCACGATCTTCGTGCCCTTCTGCCCCTGGCCCTGGTACTTGCCACTGCCCATGTTCACCTCCTCATCGGCTCAGCCGACGCCGACGACGCCTGCCTGGGTGATCGCTGCGCCTCCGGTGGAGGAGCGGGAGTTCGCTTCGCGTTCGAGGATACGTCGCTCCATCTGTGCGGCTGCGGCACCGTCACCGAAGAACGCTGCGTCGATCCCGGTGCCTTCAGCGGTCAGGTCGGTGGTCTCGGTGAACCCTTCGTCGAACACGCCGCCGTCACGGTTCATCGACGTGACCGTGTTCAGGTCCTCCCAGATCCCGCCGAGCGTCGACGGGAGCGACGCGATGCGGTCAGCGAGCTGCTGGTCGATCGACAGGCCGACGTTGCGGCCCATGCCGGCCGTGTACGCGGTGCGTGCGGCACGGTCGAGCGAGGCGACGGTGCGGGTCGGATCGAGGAAGAACGCGGCCATCGCAGCGTCGCCTTCGACACCGAAGAACTCGGAGAACATCTGGGTGACCGACGGGTCGGTCGACCGGACGGTCGTCCATGCCTGGCCGAGTCGTTCCTCGAGCTCGGCGACGGAGATGTCCTGGCCCATGAGGCTCTGCAGTTCCTGCGGCTGGTCGTAGAACCAGGAGGGGAGACCGGCGGCACGCATGATCGTGGCGGCGGTCTCCTCGTACTGGCGGACCTCGCGGGGGGTGGGGACGTAGCCGACACCGGAGGCGCGGGCCTGCGCGATGGCGGGGAACCGGGACTGGAACTGGGGTGTGGACTCGAACCAGGCGACGAGCGCGGCTTCGGAGTCGATGCCGGATGTGATCTGGTCCCACAGTGGCCCGGAGGGGGTGCCGTCACCGCCGATGGTGAACAGGCCTTCGAGGCCGGCGTCACGGATGATCGACGAGATGATGTCGAACAGGCCACGGTTCCGGGCGTCGACTGCCGTGCTGGTCCCTGCGGTGGCGGTCGGGGAGGTCACGCCGGGTGCGGTGGTGGTGGTGCCTGGTGTGGTGCCTGCGGTGCCGGGTGTGGCGTTTGGGGCGCCGGCCTGTGCGGCTGCGATGCCCTTCCAGTTGTACGGGTCGCTCGGGTCGAACTCGCGGCCCTCGGCGGCGGCGAGGGCCTGCAGGCGGGCGATCTCGCGCCAGTTGCCCGGGTCGCTCGGGTCGGGCTTGATGGGGACGTAGAGAGCAGGGTCGACAGCCACAGGTCAGCCTCCGAAGTAGTCGCGCAGCGAGAGCGCCATGCTCGCCACCATGTCGCCGGCCTTGCGGGTGCGTGCCCATTCGGGCTGCTGGCGCGCCCGCATGATCGCCTCGGAATCGGTCGCAGCGCGGGTGACGCCCTTGTCGTCGACCGACTGGACCATGCCGAGCCACTTCTCGTCGAGCAGGTCGATCGACTCAGGGTCCATCTCGAGCTCGTCCGCGATCCGGTCACGGGTCGGCAGGAGCAGGTCACGCACACCGATGCCCTGGCTGATCTGGCTGGCCGCCCACCCGTACCGTTGCACGGCCTGGGCCTGTAGCAGCGAGGTGACGCCGTTCATGTCCATCTCGCCCGACGCGATCCTCGACGCCCACTCGCGGGCCGTCGCGTCCGACACCTTGAGCAGCTGCTGGGAGGCGAGCTGCTGGATCTGGCGGACACCGGACGTGATCAGGCCGGCGTTGTTGGTGTCGCGGGCGGCCGGGACGAGGTAGTCGTCGAGCTGGTCGGACGACCAGTTCCCGTCGACGACAGCCCTCGCGATCGACTTGATCGCTGCGTCGTCGAACGCGATGCCGAGCAGCCCGGCCCGGTTCCTGACGGCCGCCTCGGCCGACGCGTACTGCTGCGCTGCCGTCGCACCACCACCGCCGCTACCTCGAGAGCCGCTGCCGGAGTCGGGAGCCGCGCCGAGGTTGAACCCGTTCTGGACGAGCAGGTTCGTGAGCGACCGTGCGTCGAGCGTCCGGTAGGTCCAGAGCAGGCCTTGCAGTTCGTCCTCGCGGCCGGCGTTGAGCGCCATCAGGTCGCCCCACATCGGGGCGTTGACGTCGTACCAGTCGTTGTACGCGGTGCGGGTCTCGCCAGGCTGGCGGCCGGGGAACGCCGACCCGCCGTTCGGGTTCCGGTCGACGGGTTCGGCCAGGCCGGCGTTCAGCGCGGTGAGGTCGGGGACCTTCGGTGTCGGCGCGCCGTAGCGGTAGCCGCGATCGTCGTCAGCCATCAGCTATCGAGCCCTTCGGTCGGGCCGCCCAGCCCGAGGAAGTCGTTGAGGCGGCGAAGTGTGTCGTACGACGCCTGCGCGTCGGCTTCGCCGCCGATCGCGCGTTCGACGCCCTGCTGGATGTCCTGCGCATCGAACCCGACGGTCGGGTCCATCCCCTCACGCTGCCAGGTCATCGGGTCGATGCCGAGCACGTCGTCGCGCCGGTCGCGCTGGAGGCCCTGCAGGAAGCTGCGGACCGTGTTGTACTCGTCGCCGGTGAGGTTCCGGCCGAGGACCTCCATCGCCATCTGGTTCGCAGCGAACCGGGTGTCCTTGATCGAGAACTGCTGCATCCGCTGCTGGCGGCGGGTCGCCTGTTCGTTGGCCATCTGGTCGACCATCTCGGGGAGCGCGACGCCGCGCTGCAACGAGTCCTGCAGGGCGAGACGCCACGCGTTCTTGGTGGCCTCGTCGTCCTGGTAGCCGCGTTCGGGTCGGGCGCCGAGCCGCTCGAAGTAGCCGGCGCGGGCCAGCTTGTCCTGCATCGCGGTGAACTCGCGTTCGTCGAGCGTGCGGAGGAAGTCGAGCGCGTCGATCGCGCTCATCGTGCCGCCGGCACGAACCGGGCCACGGCGTGGGCCACCGCCCCGGTACTGGCCGACGTCGAACCCGTACACCGCTTCGCCGGGGGCGAGCGCACCGGTCGAGTACGCCTCGGCTTCCTGGCCGGCGATCGTGTCGAGATCGGTGATCCCGGTGCGGGCCCACTGTTCGATCGTGGCACGGTCGATGATCGGTGGACCCTCGAGCACGTCGTCGGCGGCACCGGACAGGATGTCCTCGATTGACAGCTGCTGCACTTCCTGGGTGCCGTCAGCGTTGGTGACGATCATCGGTTCGTTCGCGAGGATCTTCGCGACCGGGGTAGTGCCGACCATGTCCGGGCCGAACTCGTTGATCGCAGCCAGCTCGGCCGCTGTGAGCGGCGCCTGATTGCTGGCGGCACGCTGCTCGGTGATCACCCCGATCTGTTCGGCGTTGAACGCCGAGATCGCCTGGTCGCTGACGGCGGCCACGTCGATCGTGTCACCGGCCAGGATCGCGCCGGCGTTCAGCGCGTAGTCGTCGAGCCCCATGTTGGCCTGCAGCGCGTCGTCGACCTGTGCCTGCGCGACGAACGCCTCCGGGTTCGCGGCGGCCAGCGCCATGAACGGCCTCAGGTCCAGGCCGGCCAGCGCTGCGTCGACGAGCTCCTCGTCCTTGAACGAGCCGACGGTCAGGTCAGCGAGCGCAGCCGCGTACCACAACGCCTCCTCGTTGTAGATGGTGCCGCCCTTGGCCTGCGGTGCGACCTTGCCTCGAGACGCCACGGCGAGTGCCACACCGCCGGCGTCGAGCGCGGTTTCCCACCAGCGGGTGCCGCCGCCCTGCGGGTCGAGCAGCCCGAGGACACGCTGCATGACGATGCTGCGTGCCGTCGCCCGATCGACCCGACCCGCGACCGGCTCGCCG
>JACCEC012395570.1_pt1 | contig 13013 bp, 10 predicted proteins | sample 7450121 | NCBI WGS metagenome assembly JACCEC01 (sample SAMN15323455, study PRJNA562643) | freshwater metagenome | isolation source: river surface water | place: USA:Blue River Watershed | collected 2017-08-18 | reverse complement strand
ATTATGGCCAACAATGTATGTATTACGAAATGGACGACAGTAAAAGCAATGTTGAGTGCTGCGTGTTTCCCCTTTGTTTTTTTGTATTTCAGTTCCATCAGCGGAAAGGCTGATTCCAGGGCCCAAAGAATAACAAGTGTGCTAACAAAGAAGGCACCCCTCTGAAGGGGATGTTGATCCAGTTCCTGGAAATATGCAATTACCGATTCCATATCGTCGCTTTTCCAAAAGGTAAGTTAATCGTTGCCAATAAAAAAAGGATGTTCAAGACATCCTTTTTTTATCAGTCGAATCTGCTCACAAATAGTATGTGAGTCGACAAAATATGATTTATTGATTCAACATCAGTGGCATCACCAGCATGAGCAGTTCTTCATTTTCGTCCTCTTCCACCGGTTTCATGATACCCGCCTTCGTTGGTGTGGAAAGTTCCACCCGAACCTCTTCTGACGAGGTAGAACCCAGCATTTCCACCATGAATTTGGCGTTGAATGCTATTTGAAGATCTTCGCCATCATAGCGGCAATTCATGCGTTCATTACCTTCGAAGCTGAAGTCGACGTCCTGTGCTGTCAACTGGAGTAAACTTCCTGTGATGTTCAGGGCAACTTGATTTGTGCTCTTATTTGAGAATATACTTATGCGGCGGAGTGCGTTTTGGAATTCGGTTCGATTCACCGTCATCCTATATGGATTCTCCGCAGGAATAACAACTTTATAATCAGGGAATCGCGCATCTATCAGCCGGCAGGTCAGCTGCATATTTCCATGACTGACGAAGAGATGATTCTGGTTGTAAGAGATATTCAGAACATCATCATTGTCGGGTAGCGCATTCTTGAGCAAACTCAATGGTTTTTTAGGAACTACAAAGCTGTCGGTTTTAGCACATTCGACGTCTTTCCTTTTATATTTCACCAGCCTGTGTGCGTCTGTTGCAACTGCCGTGAAAGATTTAGGGTCGAGTTCGAAGAATACGCCAGACATTGCAGGCCGGAGATCATCTGAACTTACAGCGAAAATTGTTTTGGAGATGGCAGTCACCAAAGCTGAAGAGTTCATTTCGAAGCTGTTTGCATCATCCGGAGCTGGTTCTTTCGGGAAGTTATCAGGATTTTCACCCATCACTTTGTACTTGCCGTTGTCGCTCGTGATTTCGACTCCGAAATTCTTATCGATATTGAAAGTCAGTGGTTGATCCGGTAGATTTTTGAGTGAATCCATCATGATCTTCGCCGGAATACAGACCTTACCGCTGTCTTTGGCTTCGATGTCCATCTGAATCTTCATGACCGTTTCAAGGTCGGTTGCAACGACATTGAGTCTGTTTTTGTCGATCTCAAAGAGGAAATCCTCCAGAATCGGCAATACGGTGTTAGAATTGATCACACCGTTGATCAATTGAAGTTGCTTGAGCAGTGCTGAAGAGGATACGATGAATTTCATATTGAATGCTCTACGTTTGCTTTCGGCAAAGATACTCGCACCGTGCCGATCAATCGGGCAAAATTTGAACATTTTGCAGAAAAGGTGGCTAAATTGTGCGTTTTGGAGGGTGTATCCGGTGAAGAGTGAATCATAATACTCCGATTGATGAATAAAAGAAAGTCATTTACTCCGGGTCAGGCGATGGAAAAGATCCGGCATTATTGCGCATACCAGGAGCGATCGCATGTTGAAGTCAAAGAAAAACTGTTTGGTTTTGGTCTCAATAGTCAGGAGGTGGATGTCATACTGGCTGAATTGATCGGCGAAGATTATCTGAATGAGGAGCGTTTCGCCACTATGTTTGCCGGTGGGAAATTCAGGCTTAAAAAATGGGGTCGGAAACGGATCGTTTATGAACTCAAGGCTCGAAAGGTGAGTGAATACAACGTTAAGTTAGGCATTGCATCCATTGATCACCAGGATTATCTGAAAACGATCAACGAGTTGATTCAGAAAAAAATGGCGTTGTTGATTGGTGAAGGATATGATGGGTATGAATTAAGAGCCAGAACCCTCGCATATATGAATCAAAAGGGATTTGAACCTTCGTTGGTGCAGGATGCTTATAAGTTATTGTCGACAAACGGCGGCGAATGAATATTTTTTAAAAGATGTTGATATGAGTGATTTATTGGTCACGCTGGTTCAGACTGATATTTTCTGGGAGGAAAAGCAGTTGAATTTACCGATGCTTGAGCGTAAGATCGATGCCATTGAGGAAAAGACGCATCTGATCATTCTTCCTGAGATGTTTTCCACAGGTTTCAGCATGAGCCCTGCGCAACTGGCTGAAGACATGGAAGGACAAACGGTTCAGTGGATGCGAAATATGGCGATTCGCAAGAAATGTATTTTGGCCGGAAGCATCATCATTGAGGAGGCCGGTCGTTTCTATAACCGATTGATCTGGATGTTGCCGAATGGGCAGTATGGGCATTATGATAAACGCCATTGCTTCAGCCTGGCCGGAGAACACCTTCATTATACTCCGGGTACAAAGCGACTGATTGCTTCTGTCAATGGCTGGAGGCTGAATTTATGTATATGTTATGATCTGAGATTTCCTGTTTGGTCAAGACAGCAGATCCAGGAAGATGCGGATAGTCCTGAGTTTGATGTATTGGTTTATGTTGCGAACTGGCCGGATCGACGAATCTCTGCATGGAATGCTTTAATTCCGGCCAGGGCGATTGAAAACCAATGTTATGTGATCGGAGTAAACCGGGTAGGCAATGATGGTCATGGCATTGCTCATTCCGGATATAGTCAGGTATCAGATCCATTGGGTGAGATACGGACATTGATCAAGGAAAATGAGGGCGTGGTAACGGTAAAATTGGAGCGGGAAATTCTAGAAGATATCAGATCCCGAATGCCATTCTGGAAAGATGCTGATTCATTTATGATCGGATGATCCGGATTGTTGCGCCTTGTATTTCCGAATGAGAGATAATGTTGAAAACATCACCGGATCAAATCCTGCCTTTAGTGAAGCCGACGTTGATGAAACCGGGATGTCGGGAAACACTCCTCTACCGTTATTGATAGCGGTGCTATCGGGAACAAGCCGGAACAGAGGAACTCTGACTTTCACACGACTATATGGCAAGACAAAATCAGGAATAAGTAGTCCATTGTTGGCATAGCCTGAACCGCCGGTCTCCTCTCCTATCAAACGAACATTATCCTGACCTTTCAGGGTTATGCAGAAGAGTGAGGCGGCAGAAAAAGTCATTCCGCCCGTCAGGATATAGACTTGACCATGGAAGAATCGATGTCGAATGGGTTTGAACTGTCGTTTTTCCCAATATCCTGTCATGTGAAAGCGTCCATGCTCATCTTCTCGCGTGAATAGTTTTATAATTAACCCATTGATCCATTCATTCCGAAAGTATTTTCCATACCCCTTGAATGTACGCTTGATGGCGACCGCTGAATCGGCCACCCGAAATCGGGTTTTCCGAAGATGTCTTGCCAGAAAAACTTCATTATCAATCACACCGCCACCATTTGTTCTCAGATCGATGATCAGATGTTCAATCTGATGTTGTTTGATTTTTTTGAAGCTTTTACGAATGAAGCGATGGGATTTCAACGGATGGTCAAAATTTGCCATAAACATGTAAGCCAGGTTAGCACCAGTATCCAGACGCAACTCAAGGTCTGTTGATCGTAGTGCCGAACGTTTCTGTGGGCTATTTTTTGGGCTTACACTTTTTTTCCTGTGACTTCCTGCCTTGAAGGCGCGGATCGTTGATGTTTTGACTAAATTTTTGTCGTCGAAATAATCGATGGTGTAAGTAGAATCCACGCCCATCACGATTCGGTGATAGAAGGGAAAATTGTTATTGATTCTGGCCAGATTGACTGATTCTGCATAGCCATCTGTCGGAAAACTGGAAAACAGCCGGTTTTTGATTGCACGGCTGTCCAATCCATTGATATTAAGAATTTTGGTACCTCTTTTAAAGATGCTGTCTGACAGATGTAAATTCCGATAGACCATCATTGTGTCACCAAAAAACTTCATGAAGAGCGGAAAACTTTCAGGAGGATTGGACCTCAGGTATCTCATGTAATGGGAAGGCAGGGAAACTGATGTGTGGCCACACCGAATTCGTGCGATGAAAGGCGCAATAATTTTATAAGCAAATTCGCTTACACTCAGGCTATCGCGGATTGATTCGATGCTTTTCTTAAAAGCATGATCCAACTCGTTTTGTGGGGTGTATGCGTAGAGTGAAGGGTGATATTCCTGTAAACCCCGATGTAGGATTTCCAGATCTTTTCTCAAGGCACCCGGATGGATTTTTTCCGGTACCTGAACTGTGTTTCTGGAAATGTTACAAGCTGTGTTGGTGATGAGCAGGAGGCAGAAGGAAATGCTATATACTCTAAAAAACATATTTTTTATTTGCCCCTGCCAGGAATACTAGTCGGATCAGTGTCTTTTGAAGGCATTCCATCCCTGGGCGGTCAATTCGTGCATATTTCCGCCCTTTGTGAGGATTCGGGCTCCTTTCTCGGCTTCTGTCATGTGTCCAATGACGCTGATGCTCGGGTGATCTTTTATCTTTTCATAATCATCCTGTCTGATGGTGAACAACAATTCGTAGTCTTCACCACCACTCAATGCACAGGCTGTTGGGTCAATTTGAAATTTGAATGCTGCGTTTTTGGTGTCTTCTAGGATGGGAATGCGTTCTTCGTAGAGCATACAACCTACGCCGCTTTTTTCGCAGATATGCAGGATTTCCGAGCTCAACCCATCACTGATATCCATCATTGAGGTTGGGATAATCTTTGCTTCTTCAAAAAAGGAGATGATATTTCTACGAGCTTCCGGTTTCAGGAGTCGGCCAATTACATAAGCTTCACCTTCGAGGTCGGGTTGGATTCCCGGATTTTCCATGAAGATTTTTTTCTCCCGTTCCAGGAATAGCAGGCCGATATAAGCGGCCCCCAGGTCTCCGCTGCAGCAGAGAATATCTCCCTTTTGAGCTGTGTTTCGTTTAACCACTTTGTCTGGTGACACTTCTCCCAGGGCGGTGACCGAAATGACAAAGCCTTTTAACGAGGATGCTGTATCTCCACCGACGAGGTCAACGCCATAATTTTCACAGGCCAGGTAAACGCCCTCATAGAACTCTTCGATGGCTTCCACGCTCATTCGGTTGCTCAATCCGATGCTGACCGTGATCTGAGTCGGGGTAGCGTTCATGGCGTAGACATCACTCAGGTTCGCAATCACACTTTTGTAACCTAAATGTTTCAGTGGCGTATAGCTAAGGTCAAAGTGTACGCCTTCGAGCAAAAGGTCTGTAGTAATTACGGTTTGCTTTCCAAAGTGATCGATCACTGCAGCATCATCACCTACGCCGAGTATGGACGATGCGTTGTGGAGCTCTATGTTTTTAGTGAGGTGATGTATCAGTCCGAATTCACCCAAATCAGACACTTCGGTACGTTCTTGCATGGCGATATTTTTTCAACATTGAATGATTCAACAGCAAAGCTTGTGTTTATCTGTTGTTGATGACATTCAGTAAATCCTGATGAATTTTTCCGTTGGTTGCCACGATATGTGGTTGATAGAGGGAATATGGTTTTCCTTCGAAGTCGGTAACTTTTCCGCCGGCTTCTTCGACCATGAGAAATCCGGCCGCGCTATCCCAGGCATTGAGTTTGTGTTCATAGAATCCGTCGAATCTTCCGGCAGCCACCCAGCATAAATCTATGGCTGCCGATCCGAGGCGACGAACGGGCACTCCTTTGCGGATGAGTCTGCCGAATACGTCCAAGGGACCATTTTCTGAATCAAGATAGCTGTATGGAAATCCGGTCACCAGGCAGGAAGCGAAAACGTCTGTTTTTTGAGTTACAGAAATGGGCGAGTCGTTCAGTGTGGCTCCTTTACCTTTTTCTGCGAAAAAGAATTCTTCCATGAATGGGTTGTAAACGGCACCCATTATTGCTTCACCGTTTTTTTCCAGGCCGATGCTGACACAACAAATAGGAATACCGTGAGCGAAATTGACCGTACCATCGATGGGGTCTATGATCCACTTGAATGCGGAATCTGTTTTGATTTCACCAGTCTCCTCGCTCAGTATGAAATGATCCGGGTAGTTAGACCGGATCGTATCCATGATGAGTTTTTCGCATGCTACGTCTACTTCAGTTACAAGGTTGTTTAAACCTTCTTTATTTTCGATCGAAAACCCGGTATTCATGCGGGATTTCATCATATGTCCGGCGTCAGTAGCCGCCTTGATCAATGTAGCTTTCAGCATGCCACAAAGTTACACTAAAGCGAACGAACCAATCAGGCGTAACAGCCGGGTTTATATCTCTTGTCTTTTCAGTGCCCTAACGGCATGGTCTGCGGCTCTGGCCGTAAGGGCCATATAAGTCAACGACGGATTGACTGAAGCAGAGGATGTCATGCAAGAACCGTCGGTTATGTAAAGGTTTTGTACCTCATGCATTCTATTCCATTTATCCAGGACAGACTGTTTCGGGTCGTTTCCCATTCTTATGGTACCCATTTCATGGTTGGCATTCCCGGGAACCGACATGGATCCCACTACTTTTATTTCCTTTGCACCAGCGGCTTCCAGCATTTCCTGCATGGAAACAATTGAGTCATCGCGCATTTTCTGTTCGTTTTCTTTGAAAGAACAGTCCATAGACAACGCGGGTCTCCCCCATTTGTCTTTCAGGGTCGGGTGCAGGGTTACGCGATTTTCAGCGTAAGGCAGGCATTCTCCGTAAGCGTTCATGGATATTTGCCAATTCCCTGGTTCTGTCAACAGGTTTTTAAGGTCGGCACCCACCCCATCTGGTTTTTGTTTGACTCTTGTACCATTGCCCTGACAGTTGTAGCCTCGAACGTAATCGCGTTTGTCATCGTTGTAGTTGACGAACCTTGGGATGAAGAAACCTGTTGGTTTTCTTCCGAAGTAATACTTGTCCTGGAAGCCATCAAACGATCCTGTGACAGCGCCACTGCGATGATGATCCATCAGGTATCTACCTACGATATCATGATTATTTCCCAGACCGTTAGGGAAGCTTGAGCTTTTGGAGTTCAGCAAAAGGAAGGCTGAACCCAAAGCGGCGGCATTGATGAAAACCACTTTTGCCTTGTATTCGTAGGTCTTTCCTGTTTGTGTGTCTATGATTTCTACGCCGGTTGCTTTTCTCGAATTTTCGTCGAAGAGTATCCGGTTTGCGAGCGCGTTTGTCCGGACGGTAAGGTTTCCGGTCGCTTTTGCAGCCGGCAGCGTGGAGGATTGTGTGCTGAAATAAGCTCCGAAGGGGCAACCTCTGTCGCAAAGATTACGATACTGGCATGCGGATCTACCGGGCAGTGGTCGGGTCAGGTTGGCGACCCTCCCCGGGATCACATGTCTTTCCGGGAAGGCTTTTTCTACATTTTGTTTCAGTACGTCTTCGATGCAGTTCAATGGCATGGCCTGTTGAAAGATGCTGTCCGGCAATGTGGATATGCCAGCCGCCTGTCCGCTGATTCCGACGAACCGTTCAACATACTCATACCAGGGCGCAATATCCTTGTATCGGATCGGCCAGTCTATTCCGAGTCCGTCTTTAACGTTCGCTTCGAAGTCAAAATCACTCCATCGGAAGCTCATTCGTCCCCAGAGCAAAGATCTTCCACCCAATACATCCGCCCTGATCCAATCGTATCGTTGTACTTCGTGATACGGATTCTCAAGATCATTCACATAGAGGTGTTTGTTTTCCTCTTTGATGGAAAAATGTCTGGTTTGGATTTTATGAATTCCTTTTTCGTCTTGGGTCAATGAACTGCGATGAGGAAATTCCCAAGGTGGCAAGGAGGCTGTATGGTATCCGGAAACGTGTTCTAGGTCTCGACCTCTTTCCAGCAGCACGGTTTTCAGTCCTTTTTCGCATAATTCTTTCGCTGCGAAGCCTCCGGTAATTCCCGATCCTACGACGATTGCATCGAAATCAAAGCGTTCCTGCCCCACGTTATGTTCAAATTTGCATTCCGGTTTAAAGAAGACTCACTGTTTGATGTTATGATCAAATCAGAGAGAGAGACCTCGGCCATTCACAGGTTGCCTTTTTTCAATTCACTGACGGCATAGTCGGCGGCTCTGGCGGTTAGCGCCATATATGTGAGCGACGGGTTGACGCATGAGCCGGAGGTCATACATGCTCCATCGGTTACAAAAACGTTTGGTGCATCCCAGATCTGGTTCCACTTGTTAAGAACCGAGTTTTTGGGATCGGTTCCCATTCGGGCGGTTCCCATTTCATGGATACCTCTTCCGGGTGTGCCATCGCCATCAGACCCGGTCACATTTTTGACACCTGCTGCTTCCAGCATTTCCAAGCCGTCTGCCAGCATATCTTTCCGCATTTTGAGTTCATTTTCCTTCAGTTCGCAGTCGATAGCCAACACGTTGAGTCCCCATTTGTCTTTTTTGGTTTTATCCAGCGTGACTTTGTTTTCGTGATATGGCAGGATTTCACCAAAACCCATCATACCCATGGTCCACCCACCAGGCTCGGTGAGTGTTTCTTTCAAGTTGAGTCCGATCTCCAGTTCTGCCACATCTCTGCTCCATCCTCCCCTGCTTCCGCTTCCCTGGTAACCGAATCCGCGCAGGTAGTCCCGCTTGTCGCCGTTGACGTTCCGGAATCTGGGAATATAGATTCCGTTTGGTCTTCTGCCGTAGTAATATTTGTCTTCGTATCCTTCCACAGAGCCACTGACGCGAACGCCAAGATGATGATCCATCAGGTTGTTGCCCAATTGACCGCTGCTGCTTCCCAGGCCGTCGGGCCAGATTTCGTTGGCAGAGTTCAACAGTACCCAGGTCGAGTTCAGCGCGGATGCGTTTAGAAATACGATTTTGGCTTTGTACTCGTATGTTTTCATGGTTTCCGCATCAAGCACTTCGACTCCGCTGGCTTTTCGGGTGTCTTTATCGTACAAGATGCGAGTGACGATGGAGAATGGTCGAACGGTCAGGTTTCCGGTGGCCATTGCGGCGGGCAGTGTGGACGACTGAGTGCTGAAGTATGCGCCAAAAGGACAACCCAGCCAGCACTTATTTCGGAATTGGCAGTTGGTTCTGCCAGGGAGTGGCTGTGTCAGGTTGGCGACACGTCCAATGATCATGCGTCGTTGATCCTTATAGTGGGTTCTGATGCGGGCAGCAACATCCTTTTCGACACATGTCATTTCCATTGGTGCTTGGAACATTCCGTCGGGCAGCACACCAAGCCCTTCTTTGGAGCCGGAGATTCCTGCAAATTTTTCAACATAGTCATACCACGGTGCGATATCCTTGTATCGAATCGGCCAATCTGTGCCGATGCTTTCTTTGGCATTGGCTTCGAAATCCAGATCACTCCAGCGATAGCTTTGTCTTCCCCACATAAGTGAACGACCACCTACATGGTATCCGCGGAACCAGTCGAAACGCTTGATTTCGGTATAAGGGCATTCGCTGTCTTTCACCCAGAAATCGAGGTTCATCTCGTTAAGTGGGTAGTCTCTTTTGAGTACCGGGTAGTTGTTGATCATTTCCTGGGTACGTCCGCCACGGTGTGGGAACTCCCAGGGTGCTTTGTTGGTTGCCGGGTAGTCCACGCCGTGTTTGACGTCGCGACCTCTCTCGAGCATGATGACTTTGAGTCCTTTTTCCGTCAATTCTTTGGCGGCCCATCCACCCGATATACCGGAGCCGATCACGATGGCGTCAAAAACGTTGGATTCTGCCATGGCAAGAACGTTGAATGATTATGATGGAATTCGATATCTGTAAATTAGTATGAATCAATCAAACTATCTTTTGCTGCTCAAGATGCGCAAGAGTATGTGATGCTAAGTTTAAACGTCGCAAATCTCGATTCCTTTTTTAAGTGCGGCAAGTTTGTCGGGCCAGGATGGAATGAACTCCTGCGCTACGTATCCTTTGAAGCCGGTATCTATGATGGCTTTCATGATGGCCGGATAGTATAGCTCCTGGGTTTCGTCGATTTCATGTCTTCCGGGCACACCTCCTGTATGGTAGTGAGCGATGTATTCGTGGTATTTCCGTATGGTGCTGATCACATCCCCCTCATCGATCTGCATATGATAGATATCGTACAGCAGTTTAAAGTTTTGGGAACCGATTCTGTTGGCGAGTTCTACACCCCAGGAGGTTTTGTCGCACTGGTAGTCTTTGTGATTGACTTTGCTGTTGAGGAGTTCCATTACGAGTGTGACGCCATTCTTTTCAGCGATGCCGATGACTTTTTTCAATCCGTCGGCGCAGTTTTTCCAACCTGTTTCGTCGTCTTTTCCGCGCCGGTTTCCTGAAAAGCAGATGAGGTTTTTATATCCTGCCGCTGCCACTTTGGGTATCATCTCAGTATAGTTCCTGATGAGTTGTTCATGGAACGCTGTATCGTTCCAACCGTCCACCAGATTGATTTCTGCGCCATTGCACATGGAGGAGTCGAGGCCGTATTTCTTCAATGTGGGCCAGTCTTTTGGTCCGACCAGATCGATTGCAGCAATGCCCATATCACGGGCGGCAGCGCAGAATTGTTCCAGGGGGATGTCGTTGTAGCACCAACGACAGACTGCGTGTCTGATGTTACCTTTCAAAGTATGATTTTTTGAGCTTTCCCTGTTTTCGAATGCCATCAATCCGGAGGCTCCGACGGAACCGATCAGGATATTTCCGATGGCTTTTCTTCGGTTGATCCGATTCATTGATGTCTGGGTTTGACATGAAGTTATTCAAAGAATTGGAAAGAAATAAGACCGCTCTTCACATAGAAAATTTGGAGTAAAAGCTAAGATTGCATAGTTTCCTGACTTAAAATATCATTAAAACCCTTTTACATGACTCCAACGATTAATGCCAACAGATTATTCTGGGCGAGTTGTTTTGCCCTGATCACCACGGCCTTTTCCTTTAGTATCAGGGCCGGTATCCTTACCCAGCTTGGAACGGAGATGAGTCTCGATCCTGTTCAGCTTGGTCATATCAACCAGATGTGGTTTCTTGGATTCCCCATTTCCATGATTTTGGGTGGAATTTTCTACTCGAAAATTGGTCCGAAACTGATCATGCAGGTGGCTTTCATTGCACACGCTGCGGGTATTTTGTTGACGATCTATGCGACCGGATACGACACGTTGCTATTGTCCACCCTGTTGATCGGTTTGGGCAATGGTTGTACTGAAGCTGCTTGTAACCCTATGATCGCGGATTCTTATTCGGGCATAGAGTTCAGCAGTAAGATGAACCGTTTCCATATGTGGTTCCCCGGAGGTATTGTGCTGGGATCTTTGATTTCAAAGTTCATGACTGACATGACTTTGCCATGGCAGGCACAAATATGGGTGATTTTGCTCCCCACCGTCATTTATGCAGTATTATTCTGGGGTCAGGCATTCCCGAAACCCCGAGCAGAGGCCAGCTCACCGCTGGAAAATTTCAAGGCCATGTTAAATCCATTGTACTTGTTCATGGCTTGCTGCATGGCATTGACGGCTATTTCCGAGTTCGGACCACAACAATGGGTTGGGCCTATCCTGGCGAATGCCGGTGCCAGTCCTATGTTGATCCTGGCATTGGTGACCGGATTGATGGCCGTAGGTCGTTATTTTGCCGGTCCGTTGATTGAAAAACTGAACACAGTCGGCGTCTTGCTGGGCTCTGCCATATTTGGTCTGATTGGCATTTACATGCTTAGTACGATGAGTGGATCCATGCTTTATGTCGCCGCCGTCTTCTATGCCATGGGAATTTGCTATTTCTGGCCAAACATGCTGGGTTATATCAGCGAGAACGTGCCAAAATCAGGTGCATTGGGTTTGTCTATCATGGGAGGCATCGGAATGTTTTCGTCTTCCATATTCCAGCCCATCATTGGTGGATGGATCAAAGAGAACAAGGTTGTTGCCGAGGCGAGTGGTCTGGCTGGAGAAGCGGCTGATCTGGCGGCTGGTCAGGCAACCTTGTCCAACATGTTGCTTTTCCCTGCTGTTTTGATCGCAGCATTCATTTTCCTTTACATGTTTGGAAAGCGTTTACGTCCGGCATAATCCGACTAAATAACAATTATCGACAAAGGGGGGGCGATTGTCCCCTCTTTTTTTTATTTTGTACCCTCATTTCATCACACAACACATCCTACAAGTATGAATCGTAAACTCAGAATGGGTATGGTTGGCGGAGGCAAGGATGCTTTCATCGGAGCCATCCACCGGATCGCGGCCAACATGGACGGATTGATTGAATTGGTTTGTGGTGCACTCAGCATCAATCCCGAAATTGCTCAGGCTTCGGGGAAGATGTTGTTTTTGCCGGAAAACAGGACATATCTGACCTATGAAGAGATGATCAAAAAGGAAAGTTTGCTGCCGGAGGGAGAGCGTATGGATTTCGTCACGATCGTGACGCCGAATTTTGCACATTTCGCCCCGGCCATGATGGCATTGGATCATGGGTTCCATGTTGTCATTGAGAAGCCTATTGCTTTTACGCTTGATGAGGCCAAGCAGCTCAAAGCGAAACTTGAGGAGACCGGCCTCATACTTTGTCTGACGCACACTTATTCTGGCTATCCTATGGTCAAACAGGCCAAGGCAATGGTCCGGGATGGCGTGTTTGGCAAGATTCGCAAGGTTTATGTGGAGTATCCGCAGGGTTGGTTGAGCAAACTCACCGAGCGAGAGGGCAATGCCCAGGCGGCTTGGCGAACAGATCCTAAGCGTTCAGGAAAAAGTGGTTGTATGGGAGATATCGGAACCCATGCAGCACATTTGGCAGAATATGTCACGGGTCTGAAGATTTCGAAGATCTGTGCCGACCTGAATGTGATGGTCGACGGACGAGCTTTGGATGATGATGGAGGAGTGCTGCTGCGTTTCGAAAATGGTGCCACAGGTGTATTGATGGCCTCTCAGGTGGCTGCCGGCGAAGAGAACGACATCAAGATCCGGGTTTATGGAGAAAAGGGTGGAT
>JACCEC011807276.1_pt1 | contig 13019 bp, 14 predicted proteins | sample 7450121 | NCBI WGS metagenome assembly JACCEC01 (sample SAMN15323455, study PRJNA562643) | freshwater metagenome | isolation source: river surface water | place: USA:Blue River Watershed | collected 2017-08-18 | reverse complement strand
TTGCTCGCCATGCGCGCCCGACTGAAATAAGACGCCACGAGCCCATGGCCATGAAGTTTCACCGCGAAAAAAGCCCGGAACCCGAGATCAACCTGATTCCGTTCATCGACATTTTGTTGGTGATCGTGATCTTTTTGATGCTCTCCACCACCTACAGCAAGTTCACCGAAATGCAACTGAATTTGCCGGTGGCAGACACTGCGGCGCAACAAGAACGCCCCCATGAAGTGATCGTGGCCATCAGCAGCGACGGCCGCTTCACCGTGAACAAAATGCCCATCAACAGCCGCGATGTCCAAGGCCTGAGCCAAGCCTTGGCACAAAGCACGCAAACGATGGAGAACCCCATGATCATCATCAGCGCCGACGCACAGGCCAGCCACCAATCGGTGATGATGGTGATGGAAGCGGCCCGCCGCAACGGCCTCAACCAACTGACCTTCGCGGCGCAGTCGCCCAACGGCAAGGCAGATTGAGCGTCATGTTGCGTGCTCGCCAAGCTTTGATGCAGGCGTGGAGCGGTCAAGGCGGCTGGGGCCCACAGCTGTTGTCCTGGGTCTTGCTGCCCATCAGCTGGGGTTTGGGGGCATTCATTGCCACGCGTCACTGGCTTTACCAACGGGGAATCTTGCAACAACACCGTCTGCCCGTGCCCGTCATCGTGGTGGGCAATGTGTGGGTGGGTGGCGTTGGCAAAACCCCAATCACCCTCGCGTTGGTGCAACACCTGCGCGCCCAAGGCTGGTCTGTGGGTGTGTTGTCGCGTGGTTACGGTCGCAAGGCCTCGTCGTCGTTACCCCAGATTCAGACGGTCAACCCCCACAGCAACGCCGCCGATGTGGGCGATGAACCTTTGTTGATCGCACGCAACTGCCACGTGCCTGTTTTTGTGGGTGCAGACCGTGTGGCGGCGGCACGTGCACTGCTCGCAGCCCACCCCGATGTGCAAGTGCTGGTGTGCGACGATGGCTTGCAACATTGGCCACTGGCGCGCGACTTGGAACTGTGTGTGTTTGATGAACGTGGCATTGGCAACGGCCGTCTCTTACCCGCCGGCCCCCTGCGAGAGGCTTGGCCCCGTCAACCCCTTCTCAGCAGCGCGCAGCAAGCGGCACCGATGTGCTGGATTGTCAAAACCGCAGGCGTGCCCTTGCCCCACGAATTTGCTGTCACGCGCCAGTTGGCGGATTTTGCGCAACAAGCAGACGGCACCCGTCGGCTGTTGCAGAGTTGGCGCGACACACCAGTGCAAGCCTTGGCGGGCATTGCCAAACCCGAGGCTTTTTTTGCCATGTTGCGCGCACAAGGTTTGACGCTCAGCCGCACCCACGCTCTGCCCGACCATGCGGATTTCAAAGATCTGTCTGGCTTAGATTTACAAGGCGATGTGCTCTGCACCGAGAAAGACGCGGTCAAACTTTGGCGCACCCAACCCCAGGTGTGGGCGGTGCCCTTGATCACCACACTTCCGCCTGAACTGCTCAGTGCGATCGAAGGTTTTTTAGCGGCTGCAGCACCCACAAAGTTATCATTCCCCCATGGACAACAAACTGCTTGAACTCTTGGTCTGCCCGGTCACCAAAGGCCCGCTTGACTACCACCGCGACACGCAAGAACTGATCTCGCGCAGTGCACGCTTGGCTTATCCCATTCGTGACGGGATTCCTGTGCTGCTGGAAAACGAAGCACGCCCACTGACAGACGCTGAGCTGGAAGCCTAAATGTCTTTTTGTGTGTTGATCCCTGCGCGCATGGCTTCATCGCGCTTGCCAGACAAACCGCTTGCCGACATTGCGGGCATTCCCATGGTGGTCCGCGTGGCGCAACGGGCCAAGCAGTCCCAAGCGGCACGTGTGGTGGTGGCGGCGGATGACGCACGCATCGTGGCCGCTTGCCAAGCTCACCAGATCGACGTGGTAATGACACGCACCGATCACCCCTCTGGCAGTGACCGACTGGCCGAGGCCTGTGATCTGCTGGGCTTGCAGGATGCAGACGTGGTGGTGAATGTGCAAGGCGACGAGCCCTTGATCGACACCGCGTCCATTGACGCTGCCGCCCAGTTACTTCAGACGCGCAACGACTGCAGCATGAGCACCTTGGCCCACGCCATTGACAACGTGGCCGACCTGGCCAACCCCAATGTGGTGAAGGTGGTACTTGACGCCCGCAACACGGCCTTGTACTTCAGCCGTGCCCCGATTGCTTGGTGGCGCGATGGGTTTGCCAACGGCATCACAGAACTGCCCCACCCAGCGCCACTTCGACACGTCGGCTTGTACGGTTACCGGGTTGGTTTTTTGCGTGAATTCCCCCGACTCAGCCAAGCCCCCATTGAAATCACCGAGTCGCTCGAGCAATTGCGCGCCATGTGGCATGGCCACCGCATCGCCGTTCATGTGACCCACCACTCGCCGGGTCCCGGCGTGGACACCCCCGAAGATTTGGCACGCGTGCGCGCCCTGTTTGAGGCGGCTGCGTAAGGCTTTCGAAGGGAAGCACGTGCTATCCTCACCTAAGTAATAAAACGTATAGATCGAAGTAGGACCAAGCATGAGACTGATTTTGTTGGGCGCCCCCGGTGCCGGTAAAGGCACACAGGCCACCTTCATTTGCCAAAAGTACGGCATTCCGCAAATCTCCACAGGCGACATGTTGCGTGCGGCCGTCAAAGCGGGTACCGCCTTGGGCATCGAAGCCAAAAAAGTCATGGATGCAGGCGGCTTGGTCAGCGATGACTTGATCATCAACTTGGTCAAAGAACGCATTGCACAGCCTGACTGCGCGCAAGGTTTCTTGTTCGACGGTTTTCCACGCACCATTCCACAAGCGGATGCCATGAAGGCGGCCGGCGTGAAACTCGACTATGTGCTGGAAATCGACGTCCCCTTTGACGCCATCATCGAACGCATGAGCGGCCGCCGCGCTCACGTGGCCAGTGGCCGCACCTACCACGTCAAGTTCAACCCACCCAAAGTAGAAGGCAAGGACGACGTGACAGGCGAGCCCCTGATTCAACGCGACGACGACAAAGAAGAAACGGTCAAAAAACGTCTGGACGTTTACAGCGCCCAAACCCGTCCCTTGGTCGACTACTACTCGGGTTGGGCCAAAGCCGACGCCGCCGCAGCGCCCAAGTACCGCGCCATCAGTGGCACGGGTTCTGTCGAGGAAATCAAAGAGCGCGCATTCCAAGCCTTGGCTGCTTGATTCAACGCCACCTCGCACAAAGCCGCTCGCTGAGCGGCTTTTTCACGTCTGCTGCACGCTGAGCAAATGCAGAATCAAAGCCACACGGGCCTGCACCGCGGTCAAGGTGCCAGCGTGCGGCAACACATCAGATGCACGCGTTTGAACGCCGCCACCCGCACAGCGCGAGGCACGCAACACAAACACACCGCAAGCTTGGGCCTCCAGCAGCGCTGCTTCTAAATCATGCTGCACGGTGCCATTGCCTGTGCCTGCCACCACCCAGCCATCGGGCGCGTCGTGCGCCATCAGCGTGCGCACCAAGCGTCCATCAACACCTGCGGCGTTGTGTATCAACGCCACCCTCGGCCAGACGGTGCAAGCCAACACCTGCGCCACAGAAGGCGCCCTCAGTGCCGGGTTCAACGTCACCGACGTGCTGGATATGAAAGGGTTGCGGTCTTGGCTATGCGCCTTTTGCACAGCAAGGCCACGATGCACCTGTCCGGCACACACCAACACCACCCCCGCAGCGTCGGCATGGGTGACCCACTGCAGCGCGCTTTTTAAATTTGCAGGACCGTCGGCGTTGGGCGCATTGGCAGGCAACATTGCACAGGTCAAAGCAATGGGCATCTGGGTAGGTAAGACACGTGCCAACATGAATGCGGTTTCTTCCACGGTGTCGGTGCCATGGGTGATGACGATGCCCCGCACATCGTCTTGCGATTGCCAGTGAACGATCCGTTGAAGCAACTGTTGCCACACCTCAAACGACATGTCTTTGCTGTCGATTTGCGCCACTTGCTCAGACACCAACTCAAAGTCATCGAGTGCCAGATCTATGAGCAAATCGTCCACACCGACCTGTCCAGCTTGGTAGTTTTGGGGCGATGTGACGTCCCCAGCCCAGCCTGCAATCGTGCCTCCTGTGGCTAAAACAACAATTTTTTGAGTTTTTTTCATCTTGAACGCTTGCCAAACACAAAAAGCTGGTTAAAAATACAGTTACTGGATGTGCAAACAGTCACACCCTCACGCAGCCCATATTGTGCAGGAGCCCACCGATGATTGAAATGCCAAAACTCACCCCCCGCCAACAGCAAATTTTGGAACTCATCCAATCTGCCATTGCCAACACGGGTTCGCCCCCAACGCGCGCCGAAATCGCCAATGAACTCGGATTCAAGTCTGCCAATGCCGCAGAAGAACACTTGCAGGCCCTGGCGCGCAAAGGCGCCATCGAATTGGTCAGCGGCACATCGCGTGGCATTCGCTTGAAGGGGCAAAACCAGCGTAGCTTCCAAGACGGCAGCATGTTCAATGCTTCGCCATCCGGCTTTTCCTTGCCCTTGGTCGGTCGCGTCGCAGCAGGCTCCCCCATCTTGGCGCAAGAGCATGTGGATCAAACCTATTTTGTCGAGAGCAGTTTGTTCCAACGCAAGCCCGACTACCTGTTGCGCGTGCGCGGCATGTCCATGCGTGATGCCGGCATCATGGATGGCGACTTGCTCGACGTTCAATCCACCCGAGACGCGAAAAACGGCCAAATCGTGGTTGCACGGTTGGGCGAAGAAGTCACGGTCAAACGCTTCCGTAAAACAGCAGACCACATTGAACTGTTGCCTGAAAACCCCGACTTCAAAACCATCTTCGTCGAGCCAGGTGAGCCCTTTGAAATCGAAGGTTTAGCTGTTGGCCTCATTCGTAACACCATGATGATGTAAAGAAAGAACAACCATGAGCATTGCACTTTTTGGCGCCTATCGCCTCTTAAACCCCCTGCACAACGTGGTTCGCAGTTTCATGCCCGAGCAGGCCATGCAAAGCGCCCACCGTCCCCTGCCCTTGCCCTTGCCCTTGCGCGTTGCGCGCGTGATGGAAGCCCAACACAACCGCAAGAATGCGGGTCGCATGGTCATCTCAGGTCGCATGGCCGATGTTTGCGCCGAACTTGACCGCTTGGCTGAGCTCGAAAACAGACATTGATTTCTTAAAAATCGGGCCTCTCCCCGAGGAGAAGCCCGCTCGCGCAAGGCACAATCGAGGGATGAATATTGTCATCCTCGACGACTACCAAGATGTCGTGCGCAAACTGTCTTGCGCGTCCAAATTAGAAGCCTACCCAGCCAAGGTCTACACCAACACCATCAAAGGGGTTGGCCAACTGTCGGTGCGACTCAAAGACGCAGAAGTGCTGGTGCTGATTCGCGAACGCACCCACCTCACCAAGCAGCTGCTCGAAAAACTCCCGAAACTCAAACTCATTTCGCAAACCGGCAAGATTGGCAGTCACATTGACATTACCACCTGCACCGAGCGCGGCATCGCCGTCGCCGAAGGCACGGGCTCTCCCATTGCCCCCGCGGAACTGACATGGGCCTTGATCATGGCAGCGATGCGTCGCTTGCCCCAATACATCAGCAACCTCAAACATGGTGCTTGGCAACAAGCCGGCCTCAAAGCCGGCTCCATGCCCACCAACTTTGGTCTGGGCCAAGTCTTGCGCGGCAAAACCTTGGGGGTTTGGGGATACGGCAAGATCGGTCAACTTTTGGCTGGCTACGGCAAAGCATTCGGCATGCGTGTGTTGATGTGGGGCAGCGAAGCCTCGCGTGAGCGCGCTGCCAAAGACGGGCTCAATGTCGCGTCATCGCGTGAAGCATTTTTCGAAGAGTCTGACGTGATCAGCCTTCATTTGCGCTTGGTGGATGAAACCCGTGGCATCGTCAAGCTCGCAGATCTCTTGCGCATGAAGCCCACAGCCTTGCTGGTGAACACTTCTCGTGCAGAGCTGATCGAACCCGACGCGCTCATCAGCGGCCTCAACCGGGGGCGCCCCGGCATGGCCGCCATCGACGTGTTTGAAAGCGAACCCATCATGCAAGGTCATGCCCTGCTGCGCTTAGAAAACTGTATCTGCACGCCACACATCGGCTACGTCGAGCAAGACAGTTACGAGCTTTATTTTGGAACGGCCTTTGACAACGTGGTGAACTTCATCAAAGGCACACCGACCAACATCGTCAACCCTGGCGCGCTGCAAGTGCGTCGCTAAGCATTCTCTACACCTCTATGCAACCAATCTACAAAACCATCGGCATCGTGGGTGCCGGTGCCATGGGCCGCGGTATTGCACAAATCGCTGCGCAAGCGGGAAGTCAAGTCAAACTCTTTGACATCCAGGCAGCAGCGGCCACACAGGCCGCAGAGAGCCTGAGTGCGCAATGGGGAAAACTGGTCGAAAAGTCCAAAATCACCCAAGCGCAAGCCACCGACTACCAACAACGAATTCACGCTTGCAGCGCCCTGCAAGATCTCAGCGACTGCGATTTGGTGATCGAAGCCGTGGTGGAGCGACTGGATGTCAAGCAAACCTTGCTGTCTGAGATTGAAGCGCTGGTGCAGCCCACCGCCGTGTTGGCCACCAACACCTCATCGCTGTCAGTCACGGCGATTGCCGCCGCGCTCAAACGCCCTGCGCAATTTGCCGGTTTTCACTTTTTCAACCCTGTGCCTTTGATGAAAGTGGTGGAAGTGATTGCAGGTCTCAAAACCGCGCGCGCGGTCTGCGATGACCTCGCCAACTTTGCGCAGCAAATGGGGCACCAAGCGGTTCAGGCGCAAGACACGCCCGGCTTCATCGTCAACCATGCTGGCCGTGCTTACGGCACCGAGGCGCTGCGCATTGCCTCTGAAGGCATCGCCGACTTTGCCACCATCGATCGCATCTTGCGCGACCAAGTTGGCTTCAAACTCGGCCCGTTCGAGTTGCTCGACTTGACCGCGCTGGATGTCTCTCACCCCGTGATGGAAGCGATTTACAAGCAGTATTACGACGAGCCCCGCTACCGTCCCAGCGTGATCACGGCACAGCGTTTGGCTGGCGGCGTGGTCGGCAAAAAAGTGGGCGAAGGTTTTTACAAATATGCCAATGGCGCAGCCGAAGTTCCGGCCGAGCCCGCTACGCCAGTGGTGAACGAATTGCCCCCCGTGTGGGTGTCCACCCGTGCCGTGCGCCGTGCCGAGTTGTTGCAATTGCTCAAGGACTTGGGCGCCAAGATTGAAACAGGGGCATCACCCTCGGCACAAGCGCTGTCGATCGTGGCGCCCTTGGGCTTTGACATCACCACAGTGGCCATCATCGAGCGTCTGGACCCCGCACGCACGATCGGCATCGACATGCTGATTGATGACAAACTCACGCGCCGCCGTGTCCTCGCCACCAACCCTGCCACCCGCGCCGACATGCGGGATGCCGCACATGCGCTGTTTGCGCGCGATGGCAAAGCCGTCAGTGTCATTCGCGACAGCGGTGGCTTTGTCACGCAACGGGTGGTGGCTCACATCGTCAACATTGCAGCCGACATTTGCCAACAAGGCATTTGCACGCCACAAGACTTGGAAACCGCTGTGAGTTTAGGTCTGGGCTACCCCATGGGCCCGCTGATGATGGGTGACAAATTTGGCCCCACCGAGATCTTGGAGGTGTTGTTCAACGTGCAAACCGTGTACGGCGACCCACGCTATCGTCCCAGCCCGTGGTTGCGTCGCCGTGGCGCCTTGGGTTTGAGCCTGATGCATGTCGAAAGCTGATTGCGCATGACAGCTCAACTCAAAAGCACAAGCCAAGGTCACACCTTGATCTTGACGCTTTCCGATCCTGCGTTGCGCAACGCCATCGGGCCTGATATATACGCCGCCGGTGTCGAAGCACTCAGCGTGGCCGAAACCAACCCAGACATCCGCAGTGTGGTCATCACGGGTGAAGGTGCTCACTTTTGTGCAGGCGGCAACTTGAATCGCTTGCAAAACAACCGTGCACAAGCGCCTGAAGTTCAAGCGCAAAGCATCGAGGCCATGCACAGTTGGATGGAGAGCATTCGCACCTTTCCCAAACCCGTGATTGCCGCCGTCGAAGGCGCTGCAGCCGGGGCAGGTTTCTCGTTGGCTTTGATGTGTGACTTCATCGTCGCGGCGCAAGACAGCGTGTTCATCATGGCGTACAGCAACATTGCCTTGTCGCCCGATGCCGGTGCAAGCTGGAATTTGGCGCGCGCCCTGCCGCGACAACTGGCCTCCGAACTGTTGATGCTGAGTGACCGCATCAGCGCTGAACGTCTGCACACCTTTGGCATCGTTAACCGCGTGGTTGAACGCGGCCATGCCTTGACAGAGGCCTTGCAACTGGCTGAACGCCTTAACACGCGGGCCGCCAACGCCATGAACAGCATCAAAGAATTACTCAATGACGCACAGACCCACACCCTCACCGAACAATTGGCGCAAGAGCGCCAACACTTCGTCAAAAATTTACACCACGTCAATGCAGGCATTGGCATTCAAGCCTTCATCGACAAAGACACACCGCACTACAAATAAAATGGGTGGGCTTTCTTGACGCAAGCTCAGGTCTCCCGCGCGACAACTATTCACTTTCAGGTCACACAAAAGACAGGCTATGGACGATCCAATTCTTAATATCGAAGAACGCGAGGCCATCAACGCTGGACGTTGGTTCTCATCTCTTTCACCTTCACTTCGACACGACATTCTTCGATGCGCTTACGTCAAACGATGCAAAGACGGCGACTTGATCGCAGCACGCGGCGACCCCGCCGAAGAATGGATGGCATGCGCACGCGGCGCTGTCCGCGTGAGCTCGACCTCGCTGTCGGGCAAACAAATCACGTTCACCTATGTGGAGCCTGGCATTTGGTTTGGCGATGTGGCCATCCTGGACGGAGACCGTCGCACGCACGATGTGTACGCACACGGCGAGACCACCATCTTGTGCGTTGCGAAAGCAGACTTCCAAAAAATTCTGAGTCAACACGTGGAGTTCTACGAAGCCATGCTGCGCTTGCAAGCTCGGCGCATTCGTCAACTGTTTGGTTTGGTCGAGGACCTCAACACCTTGCCCCTGCGCTCGCGTTTGGCCAAACAATTGCTGCACTTGGCACGCAGCTATGGCGTGCAGAGTCTGACCAACGCGCAAGAGATTCGCATTGGCCTGCATCTGGCACAAGAGGAACTGGCGCAACTTTTGGGCGCATCACGCCAACGGGTGAACCAAGAACTCAAAGCCATGGAACGCGAAGAAGCGCTTCGCATCGAGCCGGGCGGCTTGGTCATTCGCAACCGAAACGCCTTATTGGAAATCAGCGAAGCCGATCACTGAGCGAGGTACGCGATGAGCTCTGATTTACATCAGACTCACGGCGTGGATGTGGCCAAGCTGGAGGCTTGGCTGCATGCGCACTTGGATGGGTTCAGAGGTCCTCTCACGGTTGAAAAATTTGCTGGCGGCCAGTCCAACCCCACCTACAAACTCATCACCCCGCATCAAAACTATGTGATGCGGACCAAGCCCGGCCCCGTTGCCAAGCTGTTGCCATCGGCCCATGCCATTGAGCGTGAGTTCAAGGTGATGCAAGGGCTTCATGGCACACAGGTTCCGGTCGCAACCATGCATGTGTTGTGTGAAGACGAGTCCGTGATTGGGCGTGCCTTCTTCATCATGGAATTCGTTCAAGGCCGTGTGCTGTGGGACCAAACCTTGCCAGGCATGTCAAAGGACGACCGTGCAGGCATTTACGACGAACTCAATCGGGTGATGGCGGCACTCCACACCGTGCCTTATCGTGAGCGCGGTCTAGAAAACTACGGCAAGCCCGGCAATTATTTCGAACGTCAAATTGGCCGCTGGAGCAAGCAATACCTGGCCTCTGTGACACAAACCATTCCCGAAATGGATCAGCTGATGGCCTGGCTGCCCGCACACATGCCTGCCAGCGCGCAAGATGCCAGCAAAGTCAGCATCGTGCATGGGGACTATCGCCTCGACAACCTGATGTTTCATCCCAGCGAACCGCGCGTTCTCGCGGTGCTCGACTGGGAGTTGTCAACCTTGGGCCATCCCTTGGCGGACTTCAGCTACCTCTGCATGGCGTGGCACATTCCACCCGGCACATTCAGGGGCATCGGTGGTGTCGACTTGGCAGCATTGGGCATTCCCAGCGAAAGCGAAAACATCCATCGTTATTGCGACCGCACAGGACTTGCAAGTCCTGCTGACCTCAAAACCGACTGGAATTTCTACCTGGCCTACAACCTCTTTCGCATGGCTGCCATCTTGCAAGGCATTGCCAAACGCGTCGAGGCAGGCACGGCCTCAAGCGAGAACGCCAAAACATCCGCAGCGGGCGCTCGCCCCTTGGCCGAGTTGGCCTGGAAATTTGCACAACAAACTTAAAAGAACAATACAAGGAAACCACACCATGAACTTCGACTACAGCGACAAAGTCAAAGGCCTGCAAGCCCGATTGCTCGCCTTCATGGACGAACACATCTATCCCAACGAGAAACGTTTCTTTGAAGAAATCGCAGCCAATCGCGCCAAGGGCAACGCGTGGGTCCCCACACAAATCGTTGAAGAACTCAAACCCAAAGCCCGTGCGCTTGGCCTGTGGAATTTGTTTTTGCCCCGGAGCCCCCGTGCCCCCGAGGGCTTGAGCAATTTGGAATACGCGCCGCTGTGCGAAATCATGGGCCGTGTTCCTTTTGCTTCCGAAGTGTTCAATTCATCGGCACCTGACACAGGCAACATGGAAACCTTTGAGCGCTATGCCAGCGAAGCCCTCAAGGACCAATGGTTAGAGCCTTTGTTGCGTGGCGACATCCGCTCCGCATTTTTGATGACGGAGCCCGCCGTCGCCTCGTCAGACGCGACCAACATCCAGTGCAGCATCGTGCGCGATGGCTCCCACTACGTGATCAATGGCACCAAGTGGTGGAGTTCGGGTGCGGGGGATCCACGCTGTGCGGTTTACATCGTGATGGGAAAAACCAATCCAGATGCGCCCAAGCACGCGCAACAAAGCATGGTGGTCGTCCCTGCCAACACGCCCGGCGTGAAAGTGATTCGCCCCTTGAGTGTGTTCGGTTACGACGATGCGCCTCATGGTCACATGGAAGTCACCCTCACCAATGTGCGCGTGCCTGTCGAGAACTTACTGCTGGGCGAAGGTCGCGGCTTCGAAATTGCGCAGGGTCGCTTGGGCCCCGGCCGCATTCACCATTGCATGCGCACCATTGGTTCAGCCGAACGCGCCTTGGCACTCATGTGCCAACGTCTCAACAGCCGCGTGGCCTTTGGCAAGCCTTTGTCGACACAAGGTGTGTGGCATGAACGCATTGCGGAATCGCGCATCATGATTGAGCAAGCGCGTTTGCTCACCCTCAAAGCAGCGCACATGATGGACACCGTGGGCAACAAAGAGGCGCGGGCTGAAATCGCCATGATCAAAGTGGTAGCGCCCAACATGGCCAGCCAAATCATTGACTGGGCCATTCAAGCCCACGGCGCGGCCGGTGTCAGCGATGACTTTCCGCTCGCCTATGCTTACACCAACCAACGTTGGTTACGCTTGGCCGACGGCCCAGACGAAGTGCATCGTCAATCCATTGCCAAAATGGAGTTGGCTCGTCATTTGGCGCTCACGCCACAAGAGATTGAAATCCCTGTCACCCGAGGCTGCTAAGGAAACACCATGCTTGACGTTTATTCATGGGCCACGCCCAACGGACACAAAGTTCACATCATGCTCGAAGAGTGTGGTTTACGTTTGGGGCGCGACTGGTTGGCGCACCCCATCAATATTGGGCAAGGCGATCAGTTCAAGCCAGAGTTTTTGAAAATCAGTCCGAACAACAAAATACCTGCCTTGGTGGATCCGCAGGGTCCTGACGGCAAGCCCATCAGCCTGTTTGAATCAGGTGCCATCTTGCTTTACCTGGCCTCTAAAACTGGCAAGTTCTTGCCCAAAAGCGATCGCGCGAAATTTGAAGTCCTGCAATGGTTGATGTTTCAAATGGGTGGCGTGGGCCCGATGCTCGGACAGGCCCATCACTTTCGCATTTATGCACCCGAGAAGATCGACTATGCCTACAACCGCTACACCAATGAGGCCAAGCGCTTATATGGCGTGATGGACAAGCAACTGCAAAAAACCAAATTCATTGCAGGCAACACCTACAGCATTGCGGATATCGCCATTTTTCCATGGCTACGCAGTTGGCAAAACCAAGGCATTGACTGGGCCGACTACCCTCACCTCAAAACTTGGTTTGATTTGATTTCGGCACGCCCTGCCGTTCAGCGCGGCGTTCAAGTCTTGGCTGACTTGCGCAAACCCTTGCACCACGACAAAGCCAAAGACATTTTGTTTGGTCAAACGCAATTTGCCAAACGTTGAACTCGCCCACTCACGGCAGCTTGATTTTTAAAATCTTGTTGCGATTGCCATAACCAGAGTACGTGACTGAGCAACTCCCGTTGCTCACAAACAAGTTCTCACTGGTGGCATCAATCGTGATGCCCGTGGGGCCGCAAAAACCCACGGGAACCGAGCCCCAGCTGCCCACGCTGTCGCTGACCAAAATTTCAGTAACACCTGTGGATGTGTTGATTTTGCTGATGTAGCCCCCATTGCCGCTCACATCGCCTTGACTCACCACGTAGGCGTAGCCACCTGCAGCAACGATCACGCCGTTGGGATGCTGCAAGGGTCCCCAGCGAGCCGGTGCGGTTTGCGTCAAATTGGTCACGCCCGCCCCTGGGTTGGTGGGGTTGATGTAGCCAATCTTGCCGTCGTCTGTCGTCACATACACGCGTGCGAGTGTGACGTCTGCCGCTAAGCCCACGGGTGTGGCTGTGATCGGAATGGTTCGTGGGTTGGCGAAGTTGGTGTAAGCCAAGATGTTGGTCACATTGGCCACAAACAACATGTTGGTGGAATAAAAAGCAATCCCATCAAAGTTATTAGAAG
>JACCEC010147061.1_pt1 | contig 13023 bp, 11 predicted proteins | sample 7450121 | NCBI WGS metagenome assembly JACCEC01 (sample SAMN15323455, study PRJNA562643) | freshwater metagenome | isolation source: river surface water | place: USA:Blue River Watershed | collected 2017-08-18 | reverse complement strand
CGCCACCATCCATTACAGCTGGTAAGTACTTGTCGAAAGCGCCGCGTAGTTTTTCTGTCTGAACAGATTCTAATAGCTCTTTCATGACTGTGCGCTTGTCTCCTGTTAAAGGACCAAGCAGTTCACCCATTACTTCTTTGCGAGCAGCCACATCTTTCATAATGCGGATTTCTTGTTCACGACTTTCTACTAGTTTTTGTGTTTCTGCAACAACTTTAGCTGCTTCTTCTAGCTCTGCTTCTTTGGTAGAAACTACCTGTAGAAGTTTAGCTGTTTCAGATTTCTCATTTAAGTGAGATGCAGCATATTCGCTGGCGAAGCTTTCAAAAATTCTGCGACCAAAGTCGTTCTTGCGAGCTGCTTCAATGTCTTCACGTAGCTGTGTCATTTCAGAACGTAGGCCTTTGGCCACTGTTTCTTCAATGATTGAAGCTGAACGTGCGATAAAATCTTTTTTAACAGCTTCAAATTTAGCTTTGCTCTCACGTACTAGACGTACTTTAGTTTCAGCTAAATCTTTTTTGTCTGTGTGGAATTCTGCGATTTCTTTCGCTAGGGCATCCACGATAAAAGATTCTAATTTAGCAACATTGCCTGCTACTGCTTTACGATCTTCGTGTAGTTCTGCAAGTTCTTTCTTGAGGTTATTCAAGATAAATGATTCCATAGCTTTGGAATCATCTTTCATCTTTTTAGCATACTTGGCTCTAGCTTCGATAAGACCTTGACGATCTTCAGCTAGTTCACCTAGTTCTGCTTGTAGACGATCAGCTAACATACTTTCAACAGCTTCCACCATTGCAGTTTTGTCATGCTCATATTTTTGTGCAAACTCTTCACGTAGTTCAGCAGTGACTTGATCACGGTTTTCTTGGATCTTGCTTTGCCAAGCAGATTCAATCTCCGATTTCATTTCCTCGGAAATCACATTGTTTTCAAACAACTGTTTAACGAAATCTAGCATGTGATTCTCCTTGTTATTTGAGTCCCGAAATTATTCGTTTCAGGCTCTCTGCTATGTATTTCTGTGCCTTTATATCGCCTTGGACTTCTCTTGCTATGTTTAATGCCTTGTTTCCACCTAATGTATTCATTAAATGTTCGTAAACTGGAGTTGGGTATGCCCCCGGGGCAGATGGTTGAGCTACTACGTCAACAGTAATAATTTCAAATCCTTGAACATTACCATTGCCATCTACTTCGCCGGAACCTCTACTACTTACACCCAACTTAACTCCCGACGTGAGCATAGTTTCAATTAACTTGCCCATAGGTGTCGGGAGGATTTTAAGTTTTCCGTAGCCGTTAGGACCATCCATCCACATCTTGGTAATCATATGACTAACACGATCTAGATTAATTTTTAAATCCTGCGGGTGATCAACTTCGCCTAGAACGGAATAACCACCAGCGATCTGTTCGTTGAGCGTTTTGACAGCCCTGCCAATCTCTTGAGAAGAATAAACACGTTGGTTTTGGTTTCTAATATCACCCTGGATACAGATACCGTTCAAGTGCAGCGTTTTACCGCCGCCTTGATCTTCTTCGCTCTCCAATACAATCTTGGCCTGATCGAAACTCAAATGTTCTGATAGGTAGTTTTTCACCGTTGTGTCCTATTATCTACGACCACGGAAAAGGCTTTGCTTGTTTTCAGCTGTTTCTTTTGCACCAGCTTTTTCAGCACCATGTCCTGGCTCTTTTTTGCTAAAAGCATTACCTGCTTTGCCGCCTGGAACATTGATGTTGCCAGCATTATCTTCTTTTGGATTCTGATCGTTTAGAGCAGAACCTTTAATCTTGCTGCCTGCGCCAACTTCACCGTCGTTAGCTGTGTCGCCGCGAACGATGTTAGCAGCAGTACCGCCCATGTCGTTCTTTCCAGCTACGATAGACTTGGTGTTAGCACCGTTATCGCCCATCTTTGGTGCGCCTACTTTTTCAACATATTCACGAACTGTGGCTAATTCTGCATCGAACCCGTCTTTCATTTCGTCGTCGCCACCTTCTTCGCCACCTTCTTCGCCACCGTGCTCTTCGCCTTCAACGCCTTTTAGTTCGTCAAATTTAGCCTGTAGTTCATCTACGATAGCTTCTAAATCTTGGAATAATTCTTCTTCACCTTTTTCGGCTTCTTCTTCGCCGTCACCTAGTTCTCCTGCTAGATCATCTGTTGGATCTTCGCTGTCTAGGTCCATTTCGTCATCAGCTTCAATCGCGATGTCTTCGAACTCTTCGTCCATTTTTTCATCGTCTTTGTCTTCGTCTGATGCTTCATCAACTTTGTCTTCTTCTGCGTCTTCATCTTCAGCAGCTTCGTCAACTTCCTCGTCATCTTCTTCTGACTCTTCAGAAATTTCGCTTTCGATTAGACCTTCGTAGATCTCACGAGATTTTGCAACTACGTACTCGTGGAATAATTCTTCTGCTTTAGCTTGGTCGTCGTTAACCAAACGCTCGAGCATCTGCTCGATCAATGATTTGTCTGCCATGTTGTATTCTCCTTCAAGATGGTTAGGCTGTGTTTTATTTACTGCGTAGATAAAAAAAGGGGGTTAAACAGTAGTTTTTTGAACGTTTTCCGTTGAAACTACACAATCAGGGTATCGATTTCCAAACTCCTCATAGGTTAAATGTTTGAGGTTAGTGTGTTGTATACCCAACTGATCTGGGATAAAATCTCCAGGATTTATCACTCTATAGAATTTAATATTCTTATATTCTCTCACGGTTTTTTCTGTTTGGCTCAACCAGTTTCCGTGGAATGTGGCCACATCTTGGCTTTTTTTATAATTGTAAGTATCTGCGTAAACATTATTGAATTTGCCGCCGAGACCTGCGTAATCAAACCCAAATATAAAGATTTCTCTGTATCCGTGATTACAGGCTAACCATAGTGCTGTAGGACCTGAACTCCATCCTTTATGCGGATTAAAAAAGTTCAAATAATGCTTGGTACTGATTCCTTTGTTAGGATTTGTCCATACTGTATGTGACTTGTGCCATCCAGATGCTACTATTTCGTTGATCATCTTAACATCAACTGCCACGAGATAATGAGGTTCGAACTCACGATACATAGCATTACAGGCATACACTGTGCCTTTGTCTAGCAAATTGTTGTGGTTTAATGAAAGCCTGCTAGTTCCGTTGCCTAATACGAATGCAGGTTTACTCGGCTGCTGGTGCTTCAACTGGTGTTCCGTACATCTGTCTAACGAATTCTAATTCGCTGTCTCTTTCGTATTCGTGTGCTTCTGTTTGCATACGAAGTTGATTGATTTGACGCAGGGTCAAACGGGTTTTTCTAGTGTCGCTGCGTTTTAACACTGATTTATCATCAGCGTTTTCGTAGCGACGGTCAACGGCAAAGTCGTTGGTGTTGTCATTGAAATAAAAAAATTCACGTAGAAGCATAATGTATTTATTATTGAGCAGGAGCTGCGGGCTCTGCTGCAGGAGCTGCTGCTTCTCCACCACCTTGTTCCGCAGCCGCTGCCATATCCGGAGGAGCTTCTGCGGTTTGATCTCCCATATCCCCTTGAATAGTACTAGGAGTTATTCCTGCACCACGCATTTGTGCGTCGGCGTCTACAGCAGGTTTAAGTTTAGAACCGTTCTCTTCTTTCCATAAACGCTCATTTTCTGTGATTTCTTCTTGGGTCATTCCTAGGAATCGTTTCATAGCAAAACGCTTACTCATATAAGGAACTTCCATGAGCTGTGTAAATGTTGCCACTCTTGTTGTATCTAATTCACTTTGTCTGTATGCGGCAAAGTTTTGAGGAGGATTAAATTTTAATTCAAATAAACTTGAATCAATATTAACGCCATTGTTCTTTAACCACAATTTAAATTCAAGATCAAAGGTTTCAGTTACCATTGATTGTAATCGTTCGCAGTACTTGTTAAATCTTAATTCTTGGATATAAGCAGTTCCAACTTTGCCGTCGCTTAATGTATTTGCGGCTTCATCAATGGCTGTGGGCAAATAAGAACTTGGAATACGCAGAGCACGGAATAGTTTGTTAGTAAAATAGCGCAGGTCTGTAATTTCGCCTAGGTTAGTGCCGCCGGGTAGTGTTTCAACTTTAGAACCACGACCTTCTGCTGTTTGTGGGAAGAAATAATCTTCGTTTACACTCAATGGATTGTAACTAGCATCGATCATATTCTGACCGCCACCTGTTGAGCTAGGAATTCTACGTTGTTGAATTTCGTTTTTAACACGTTCAACGAATGCCATAGCCATGTGTGCTGGCATGTTACCTACGTCAACATAGAATATTCTACGTTCTGGAGCACGTTGGATACGATAGATAATAATAGCATCTTCAAGCAGTTCTTTTTGCTTGTAGACTTTGAATACTGATTCTAATAATGAATTGCCAAAAGGATAGTTGTTGTCTAATCCTTCGCTCATTGAGATATGTATAACATGTTTGGCATCAACTGTTATTTCGTTAGTGCCGTTTTGAAATCTTGTACCTACTGGACGAGCAGCATCACCAACAAACCCTCGACCAAACCCGCCTCCACTGGTGTATGAGCTTGTGCCGCTAGGTGCAGTGTTTGTAGTACCATGTGGTGTTGTAGCGATTAGATCTTTGAAATTAAAGTTAATATCTTTGATTGTGTACTGTTCAGGAATTTTACCTTCACTTTCGTTTACGATAATTTTTGTAACCTTGGCTGCGTCGACATGCAACCATTTTAATGTCTGCGGATCCCTGATAAAGAAACAGTCGCCATACTTAAATGTATTACGAACAATACGGAAAATTCTAGTTTCAAATTGCTGTTGTTTACACCATTTTTGTAGACTTTCTTTGATCAATTTGACTTCAGTTGAAGTTGGCTGTCCTCTAAAGAAAGTATGGAATGGGGTAGCGTTTTCCTTGTCTTTTTGTGTACAAAATTCTGTAAGAATATCTAATGCTGCATTAACTTCACTGTCCATGTCCATAGTGTCGTATTGCATATAACGTTCAATACGATTTGGTGCTCCTGCATATACATCGGGTAAAAAACTTGAATAGTTTGCACGAGCAGGGCCAGGACGTCCGCGACCACTTAACGGACTTATACTTCCGCTTTGATTATCAACGTTAACAGGTGTAAAATATTTCTTCCAACTCATGTTTTAGATTATCCTTTAGGCAGCAGCCCATGGTGTAACTTCGCCTGCGGATGCTTTTGCAGCACTCAATTGTCTATCTCTAGTATCGTTGGCTCGTCTATTCAAAGCAATTAGAGTATCCAGCTTTGTATTTAAACTCGCAAGCAAGGTTGCGGGGTTTTCTTGGGTCGACGCCGGAGCCTGTGCAGTTTGAGTGGCAGTTGTTGCTGGTTTATTTGGTGCGGCTGCTGGTGCTTGAGCTAATGCTGTCTGTGCTGCTTGACTGGTAGGTGCTGCGGCTGTTCCGGCAAATTGGGCAGCGTATGCATCTACCTTATTCATAATTTCGCCGCCAAGGAAACCTTTACCTCGAGTGATAGCTGTACCTGCCACTTGACTAGTCGCTAATAAGTTTGCTTGATCTTGAGTCATTGTGGCTGTATCAATACCCATCTTTTTAGCCATCGATGCTTGACTCTTTTTCATGTACCATGCTGTGACTTCGGCAGCGGTCGCTGGGTCGTTTACTAATTCTGGAGTTTGTACCAGTCTGTCATCACCGTAAATTGCTTTAGATGCTGCTGCATAGTTTGACTTTCCGGTTAATCCTATGTTTCCTCTTCCTCGATATTTCCAACCATCGCCTGGTTCAGTATTGCCCATACCTTGTCCCATTTTAGTAGTATGGCCATACATCATTTCGCCCATTTGTTTAGGATCAGCCTTGATAGCATTTATTTCAGCATCCGACTTCCCAGCAACCCTAGAACCAAAAATAGATCTAATTCGTTCGTTGCTAGTTTTACCGTAGTTTAGATTTTCTTCAACTACTTTACCACCGGTCTCTTTCATAACATTGCCAAGTGTAGCTGCAATATATTTTGGATCAGTGATTCCCTGTCTCTGCATCGCGGCTTTTATCAATTCCATATTTTTAGCTTGGTCTTGATTCATTGGAGGAGCCGGTGCTGGCGTTGTTGCGGCCGCTCCTCCAGGTTGTGCTGCACCTGCTCCAGGTTGTGCGGTGGCGCCTTGTTGTCGCCTCATAGCACTCTCATACATTTTCTGTGGAGTGCTTAAATCTATACCAGAAGGTTGAGAAACTTCTGCTTTTTGTCCTTCTTTTTTAGCTTCGTTTTCTTGTTTCTTAAGATCAGTGCTTTCTTTGGTGGTTTTATTTTCTTCTTCTTTGATACCACGCTCTTCTCTTTTATCTTTTCTTCGTTGGTCTCTAGCTTTTTCTTTGTCGTTTAATTCTTGTCTTTCTAGCTCTAAAACCTGCTTGGCCTGTTTGATCTTTTTATTAGCATCACCAAAAGTAACTTTATCTAGCAGCCATAAAAATCCATCAGCTAGAGTAAGAAACAGTCGTTTCATATTGTCACCGATAGCTTCAAACACATCGCCAACACTCCACCCCGCCTCATACATTTTCTTGAAAGCATAAATCAATAGCAGTACAGGTGCAGCGATCTTTAGGAACGGCAATGACGCTGCAAGTCCTGCTATGGTTAATTTTCCTAAACTAGCGATAGCACCTAGGTTAGCTACCTTTCTTGCGTTTTCCAAGAAATTATTGATAGCTAATGCTGTATTAACCGCAGCTATGGTAGCTACCAATGGCGCCATAACTATGCCAACTAATGTTGCATTTTCAGCCAAGAAATTAAAAGTAGGTACAACAAAAGTTTGAATAAATCCAACCATTGCTCCAAACGTTTTCATGAACGTATCTAATAGACCACTGTTCATTAATAGAACACTGAATTGATTGCTGATGTTAGCGATTTTTTCTTGAAAGTCTTTGAGCTTTGCTGGATCAACTTCTTTGATACCTAACTGTTCTTTTCTTAATCTTTCAGCAGCAGCTTTCTGTTCTTCATCTTTGATTTTGGCAAGATCTTTTTCTCTCGCTGCTACGTTAGCAATACCAACAAATACGCCTTGAGCGTACTGATCTCCAAATTTCATCATGTTGCCGGCCAATGGAGATTTAGCAACTTGTTTTGCTTCATTCTGTACTGCGGAATTTAATTCTCTAGCATTATCAGACGTGAATTTTCCTGTTTTTTCAATTTGTTGATTAATGTTCAGCAGCTTGGCACTTGAACCACTCATGTATGTCATAAATGCTTTACCGGCATCAGTGGTAGCAGTACCTGTGGCTATGATTTCTTTGGCTCCTTGTTGTAACTCTGGAGGCAATGTGTCAAGGAACGCATTTAATTCTTCTTGGCTTTTAGCATCCATCCTGCCAGTGATATATCGGAACTGTGCGTCTTTTAATCGTTGGGCACGTTGTTCTTCGAGATCTTTTTTGGTTTGACCTGTTAACTTACTAACAGCATCTAAATTTTGTAAGTATTGTCCAGTTTGTGCGATCAACTGACTGTTACTCATTCCTTGCAACGCACCAGTTTTAGCCAACATTCCACCATACTTGGCCATACTTTCGTTGATTTGTTCAGTAGAATATCCCATACGAGCTAGTTCATTACCTAGCTGACTGTTTTTAATTCCTTTGCCTAATTCTGCTAGACGTTTAGCTCCTTGTTCGGTGCTGCCTCCTAACAAGGCTAAACTATCTCCTGTCCTAGAAACTATGCCGGAAAACTGATCAAATGTCAACCCTGCGCCTGCGGCAGCATTGACCATTTCAGTGATGCTGCCACCAAAGTTTGCACCTACACTGGCTGCTTGTTGAAATGCTTTATAGGTTCTATCTGCTGCTCCGGCAACTGCTCCAAAAACTGTGGCTAATGTATTGCCGACTATAGGAATCGCAGATAAGCTGCTAGCCGCAGCAGTCATAGAATTGTCTAATCTACTCATGGTACTCATTAGATTAGTCATTCCTGTTAACAAAGAAGTCACAGACCCATAAAGGTCTTGCATGGCCTTGCCTAGTTCAGCGGCCTGTTTGATTTCTTTTTCTTTTAATTTTTCTGCTTCTTTGGCCTGCTTTATCGCATCTTTTTGAGCATCAGTAAGTTCATCAACTTCTTTGGTTAGTTTTTTTATTTTTTCTTCTAGTTCTTTTTGGGCTTTGCCGCCTTTGCCCGTCATGCCTGATTTTAATACAGCCGCAAGAAGTTCTTTGAGTGTAGCTTCTGTAGCTGCATTGTTTAATTGGATTGGTTGACCGCCAAGGTCGCCAGTGACTTCTGCCATTTAGTAAAAACCCCAAAAACTACGCATATAAATAACTGCATAGATATTATATTTATCGGAGAAAAAAATGTCAGAACAACAGGTGAATCCTATTGCACAAGCGGTCAAGACCGCAGGCAATCCATTGTCTAATTATTTTAGACAGCCTAAAATGTATCTTCGACTGCCCAGTCACGGTAGATTCTATCCTGCTGGTTCTTTAGATACTAGTGCCATCGATGAATACCCTGTGTATGCTATGACTGCCAAAGACGAGCTGTTGTTTAAAACTCCAGATGCACTTATGAACGGTCAAGCCACTGTTAGCGTTATCAAGAGTTGTATTCCCGCTATCAAAGATCCTTGGAGTATGCCTAGTCTTGATCTTGATGCTTGTTTGGTAGCTATACGCATAGCTACCTACGGTGAAGACATGGATGTTAACGCATCTTGTCCTAGTTGCAATACATCTAATGATTATGTTATGAGTCTTATTAATTTTTTAGATTCTGTGAGTCAATTTCAATATCAAGATACATTAAACATAGGTCCGCTTATTATTAAAATTCGACCTTATTCTTATAAAGAATTAACCAAAACTGCTATCAAGACTTTAGAACAACAAAAAATATTTGCCATAGTCAACGATGAAAATATGAGCGACGAAGATAAGCTAGAAAAATTTGGCAGTAGTTTTTTAAAACTTACAGAAATGACTGTGGATGTTGTAGCAGGTTGTATTGAATCTATTGAAACACCAGAAGGTATTGTTTCAGACCCGTTAGTGATTAAAAATTTTATAGAAAATACTACCAGCGAAATTTTTAATTCTATAAACGATCATGTTAATAACATGAAAGAAGCCATGCAGTTAAAAACACAGGACGTAAAATGTTCTAACTGTGGACACGATTGGAAGATTTCTTTAGAAATGGATCAAACAAATTTTTTCGGCAAAGGATCTTAACACAGTCTCTGGTTGAGATCCGTGAGTATATTAAACGTTTAGAAAAAGAAGAACGAGACATTAAAAAAGATTTACTTAAAATCTGTTGGTACATGCGAGGCATGAGTTACCAAGAAGCATTAATGTTAAGCTATGATGAACGTATGATTGTTGGAGAGATCATCAAAGACAATCTTGAAACTACTAAAAAAACAAAACTTCCGTTCTTTTAATCGTTGGGAGCGATTAACTGTTTGACCAGTTCAGCAACTTGCATACCCTGTTTGACTATTTCGTCTGCTAGAGCATCAATATTAATTTCTTGTTCAGATAGTTCGTTGAATTTCATACAGTTTTTTGCTTGAGTAATTGATGTAGTTCAGATCGTTGTTCAACAGTCAGTTGATTTAATTTTTCAATGATCTGTGCAGGTACAGTTCCACTGGGGTCTTTAATTGGTGGTGCTTTTCCTTGTGGGTCCGATCCTTGGACTGTGCCTGATTTAAAAGCCTTTAACATATTTGCCGCATGTTGTGGATCTGATTTCATTTTGTCCATAGTACCGGCAGCTTGTCCTGCAACATTGCCTGCGGTATGTGCCGCTTGCCCTACTTTAGATCCTAGTTTAGCCATAAGTCCCGCTTCGTCTATACTTTCAATCATAGTCTTGCTTTTTCGTATAACACTGTCGGAGGTCACTCCCATAATACGTTCACGATCAGCATCAATTTCTGCTTGGGTTGGAGCTGCCGGCTTCTTGCGGCCACCTTTCTTTTTAGGAGCTGTTGGTTCAGCTGAAGGAGCTGCCGGAGCAGCAGCAGGTGCAGCCTGTGGTGCAGGTTCTTGAGCTGGTGCAGTCTGTGGTTGAGTAGCTGGTTTTTGTTTGGCTTGCGCAGCTTTATCTATGGCTGCTTTAACTTTTGGATCAGCTTGCAATGCAGCTAATATTTCTTTTTGCTGTTCAGGTTGAAGTGCTGCTATGGCTTTCTGTGCTTGAGCATATTGTGTGTCATTGGCAGCAGATGCTGCTGCAGGTTTAGCAGCAGGTGCAGCTGGTGCTGCTTTAGGCGCAGCAGATTTCTGTTTAGGTTGTGCTGCTGGTTGAGAATCTTGAGGTTCAGCTGCGGGCGCAGCCTGTGATTTAGCAGTAGGTGCTGCGGTAGCTGGACCAGACTTTGCAGGTTTAGACTGTGCGGGTGCTGCGACAGAAGATGATGCACTGCCCTGTGCAGGTGCAGCACCTGCTCCTGCCTCGTCGTCACCGCCACTGGCAACCTGTCCTTTGCCTGCGGCAAATCCTTTCTTAAATGCGGAACCAATACCGGCTACACCGCCGGCTACTGCGCCTGCGCCTTTGGCCAGTGTGCCTACACCTTTACCTATGGCCGAACCAATCTTGTTCAGCAGTGGCCCTTCTTGTATCTGCGATTCTACTAGTATTTCGTTGATTTTCATTAGGCCACCTTTAGTTGTTTAGTCATGTAATTTACCAATCGCACTTTACGGTCTGTGGGCAGTTTGGCCAACATAGCTTTAACTTGATCAATGCCCTGTGCTGCTGGTTCCATACCAGGTTCTGTTTTACCTCCAGGTTCTGTGGTTGAGGGTAATTTTAATTGTGCGTACACTGATTTGATCACTTGATCATTGACCCCTTGGTCAGCTAGGAACTGTGCTAGCTCACCGCTGTCCATAGGACTTCCAGCTTTCTGCCAAGCTGAATTCAGTTTGTCTGCGGTGACCTTTGTGGTCAGATTCTTGCCTTTGGTCTTTAACCATCCAGCGGCTTTACCTGCTGCTCCTTTGATAGCGTCCATTGGACCTTCAAATAGCAGGCCTTCGTTTAATCTTCGATCATTGGCCGCAGTCACACGATTGAAAACTAGATAGACCTGTCCTTCACTTAACAGTCGTCCGCTGTGTTGAAATGATTCTGCGGGACGTTTGAATCGAGGACGTAGATTCAGTGTTTTTTCTGCGGCATCAGCGGGTGCGGCCGCTCCGTCCATTTGTTTGAGCAACTCCGCGGCCTTGTCCTTGCTGATCATAGGTCTAGGATGCTCACCGCTTATGACTTTTTCTAGATAGTCTTTGCTGAATTTGCTGCCAGGATTGTTGGCCACCGTGGCAGCAGCATCTACGGCTTGACCGCCATTCTGTGCCTGCCAATCTAACGCAGCCTGCGCATCATCTGCGGAAATCTTTGGCCTGGATATTTCTCCACTGATCACACGCTGTAGGTAGTCAGCGTTCATGTTAGCACCTTTGGGTGCGTCAGCAGCGGCCTGCATGGCACCGCCAGCAAAGTCAGGAGCTCGCAGTGCGGATCGTAGTTCTTTAGCTTGATCCATGGCCTGCAATGACACGTCTGTGGCAGTGTCAGCTGCATCCGCGGCCTGTTGTGATATGCGTTCGATGGTCTGTACAGAAAGTTTTCCACCGACATTGGTGCCCATGCCTTCTCTTTCCAAGGCCTGCATGGCAGCGTCTACTAGCTCACTCTGTGTTTTAGTTCCTGAAGCAGCAGCATCTTTGACCGCTTTGGCTGCTATGTCCTGTGCTTGATCTCTCATACTAGAAAGATCTGCCCCACCTTGCACGGCTCCACGTAGCTGATCTCTGGCAGCACCAGCAGCGGTGTTAGGATCAAACGGATTGCCCATGCCTTTAGGAACCTGGACCACCGTACCGTTATCAGGATGCATCCAATAATCGTAATTTTCAAAATCTCGTTTTTCCCAGGCCACCGAACCAGGATTTGGTTCAGGAACTTGTTCTCCGGGCTTGACTCCTTTGATCAAATCGCCGAGTTTAGAAGCTGCAAAAGCAGTAACGCCAGTCTTGGCACCTGAATAGGCAGCAGAACTAAATCGTTCGCCTTGTAACAGTTTGTCTGCCATCTTTAGCAGACCTAACGCAGCAGCGCCACCTACACCTGCTCCTGTGATACCTGCGAGACCGATCAAGGTAGCATAGATAGCACCTTGAGCTATGGGATGTTTTTTAGCAAAGTCACGATACTTCTGTACCCATTTATTAACTTCACCGTTGAATTGAGGATCGGCTGCGCCCATGCCAATCTTGCTTAACGCATCGCTGACCTTTTGATCAAATCCTTTGATAGGACCGCTGTCCTGTATCTTTGTTTTTAGATCTTCCCATGCTTTATTCACAGCTGAAACAGCATCTTTGCCTTTGCCCAACATGGTCCTGTTGTCACCACTGTCAGTGGCAGACTTTTCCACGGCCGCAAACAGTTGTTGTATTTGATCAGCTGTGAGTGCTGCTTCTTTTAATCGAAGACCTGCACTTTCCCATAGCAGCATAGAGCTTGATGTAGAGCGATCTAGGCCTTCGTAGAGGTAAGACTTTTGTATTTGCTGTAATCGCATTAGAGATCCTAAATGATTTTATCACTTATTTATTTGAATAAACGAGCTTGCGCTCGTTTGCGTTTTCGCTTGCGCTCAACGCAATTTTTCTTTTTTTAAATTTTAGCAAGATGCGCTAAAATTTTTTTGCGCGAAGCGCAAAGTTAGCATTATCCAGATCGTTCAGTCACACTTTGCCCGTTGCCGGGCAAAGAAAAAACATTATCCGAGTCGAATCATGTCACACAGCAGTAGAGCATTACAGTGGCGGTTGTCCGGTACCACGAGCTCCGTCTTTATACAACGGCGGTATATACAAATCTGCTATCATTTGCATATACGTGGGGTTTTTCTCCCCTCATTTTACCTTTACAAATCCTTTTCAAACAACTAAATCGCAGGTTTTAAGCGATCTTCATCCATAAATGGGTAGTAGT
>JACCEC010360166.1_pt1 | contig 13032 bp, 12 predicted proteins | sample 7450121 | NCBI WGS metagenome assembly JACCEC01 (sample SAMN15323455, study PRJNA562643) | freshwater metagenome | isolation source: river surface water | place: USA:Blue River Watershed | collected 2017-08-18 | reverse complement strand
TGTTGCGCCAATTGTCTGGAGCTCACCGCGAGCAAGCATCGGCTTCAAGATGCTGGCAGCATCGATCGCACCTTCTGCAGCGCCTGCGCCAACAAGTGTGTGGATTTCATCGATAAACAAAATAATGTCGCCGCGCGTTTTGATCTCTTTCAAAACTTTCTTTAGGCGCTCTTCGAAGTCACCGCGGTAGCGGCTACCGGCGACAAGTGCACCGAGATCTAGCGAGTAAAGCTGCTTATCTTTAAGAGTTTCTGGAACATCGTTCTTGTAAATTGCTTGCGCAAGACCTTCAACGACTGCTGTCTTTCCAACGCCTGGTTCGCCGATTAGCACTGGGTTATTTTTGGTACGGCGTGAAAGAACCTGCATAACGCGTTCGATTTCGGTTTCGCGACCGATAACTGGATCAAGCTTTCCTTCGCGCGCTGCCTGTGTGAGGTTGCGACCGAATTGATCGAGAACAAGTGAAGTAGATGGTGTGCCTTCTGCAGGACCGCCAGATGTTGCAGCTTCTTTTCCTTGGTAACCGGAAAGCAGTTGAATAACTTGTTGACGTACGCGATTTAAATCAGCGCCAAGTTTTACAAGAACTTGTGCAGCAACGCCTTCGCCTTCGCGAATTAGGCCTAGCAAAATATGTTCTGTACCGATGTAGTTGTGGCCGAGTTGCAACGCTTCGCGAAGTGAGAGTTCTAGAACTTTCTTAGCGCGAGGTGTAAATGGAATATGACCGCTAGGTGCTTGCTGACCTTGGCCGATGATTTCTTCAACTTGTGCGCGAACGCCTTCAAGTGAGATGCCTAGAGCTTCGAGGCCCTTTGCGGCGACGCCTTCACCTTCGTGGATGAGGCCAAGGAGAATGTGTTCTGTGCCGATGTAGTTGTGATTGAGCATGCGTGCTTCTTCTTGAGCCAAGACAACAACGCGTCGGGCTCGATCGGTAAAGCGCTCAAACATGGGCAAGGCTCCTTCTTTTCGTTTCTAACTTGTAACTACCTATATATGGCAAGCCTATAACCCAACGCAGGGAAGGCGCGAGGTGGATGGCTTGTACCCCTTAGAACCCCAGATTTAGCGGGGATATTCCCTATTAGGCCTATTTGTGGGGCTAAAGAGTCAGGAGCATGCGGGTGTTGCCAAGGGTATTTGGCTTTGCCGCTTCGAGATCCAAGAACTCAGCCACACCGGCATCGTACGAACGAAGGAGTTCTTGATAAACATCTGGCGCAACGGGCGTTCCTTCAATTTCAACAAAGCCGTGGCGACCAAAGAATTCAGTTTGAAAGGTTAGGCAGAAAATTCTTTCAACTCCAACAATGCGGGCGCGTTCGATAATATTTTCGAGAAGTTGGTGACCTATTCCTTTTTTGTGAAAGTCTTTATCGACAGCAACTGTGCGAACTTCGGCTAAGTCATCCCACAACACGTGGAGTGCACCGCAACCGATAACTTTTCCATCAACTTCAGCAACGGTGAATTCCTGAACACTTTCATACAAAGTTACAGTCTCTTTGGAAAGCATCTGGCCAGGAGCTGCATAAGAATCTACTAACTGGCGAATTGCTTTTACATCGCTAGTGCGCGCGGGGCGAATATTTACCATGTGAAAACTTTGCGTTATTCGATTTCTGGCTTAACGAGTGGGAAGAGAATTGTTTCGCGAATACCAAGACCAGTAAGCGCCATCAATAATCGATCAACGCCCATTCCCATTCCACCCATTGGTGGCATCGCAAATTCCATTGCGCGCAAGAAATCTTCATCAACTTGCATGGCTTCTAAATCACCCTTGGCACCGAGCGTTGCTTGTTCTACTAAACGTTCGCGCTGAATAACTGGATCAATTAACTCGGAATAGCCAGTTGCTAGTTCAAAGCCATCGACGTAGAGATCCCACTTTTCAGCAACTCCTGGAATTTCGCGATGTGCACGAACGAGTGGTGATGTATCAACTGGGAATCCCATAACAAATGTAGGCTCAATTAACTGATCTTTTGCCACGTGCTCAAAGATCTCTTCAGCTAACTTGCCGGTGATCCACTTCGGATCGATCTTCATACCGAGCTTGGTTGCAATCTTCCTTAGATCATCAATCGGGGTAAGCGCGGTAACGGTCTCGCCAACGCCTGTTGAAATAGCGTCATAGAGCGAAATCTCTTTCCACTTTCCGCCGAGGTCTGCTTGGCGACCATCGTGATGAGTAACAGTGTGTGAACCAGCAACTGCCATCGCAGCGTTCTGAACAAGTGAACGAGTTAAATCTGCGATCGAACGCCAGTCGCCATATGCCTGATAGCTCTCGATCATCGCAAACTCTGGTGAGTGTGAAGAATCAGCGCCTTCATTGCGGAAGTTACGGTTGATTTCAAATACGCGTTCAATTCCGCCGACAACGCAACGCTTTAAGAAAAGCTCAGGCGCGATACGCAGGAAGAGATCCATATCGTAAGCATTTGAGAAAGATTTAAAGGGACGAGCTGCTGCGCCACCGTGCATTACCTGCAACATTGGAGTTTCAACTTCAATGAAATTCTCGTTATGGAAAGTCTCGCGCAGTGAACGCATTACCGCTGGGCGCAGGCGCGCATTAGAGCGCGCTTCTGGGCGAACAATTAGATCCACATAACGCATGCGCACACGCGTTTCCTCAGACATCGGCTTGTGATCATTAGGCAACGGGCGAAGTGATTTTGCCGCCATTGCATATGAGTTTGCCAAGATAGAAAGTTCGCCGCGCTTAGAAGTAATGATTTCGCCGGTAACGCTGACGATATCTCCAAGATCGATATCGCTCTTCCAGGAATCTAAAACTTCTTGGCCGACTTTATCTAGAGAAAGCATCGCTTGGAGTTCGGTGCCATCTCCTTCGCGCAGAGTTGCAAAACAGAGCTTGCCTGTATCGCGCTTGAAAATTACGCGGCCAGTAAGGCTTTGAATATCTCCGGTGGCTTTATCTATTTCGAGATCAGCGTACTTAGCGCGGATATCGGCGAGTGAAGATGTGCGAGCAACGGCAACTGGGTAAGGCTCAACGCCACGTTCGATTAGGCCAGCGCGCTTTTCGCGACGGATGCGCAGTTGTTCTGGCAGATCGTCTTCGATTGGCGCTTGTGGTTCGTTACTCATAATGACGAGAGTCTACCTATTAGATATTTCGCTCGTGGATCAGGCGCAGGCCAATTAGCGTGAGATCAGGCTCATGCTCATCAATAGTTTCGGCAACGCCAATAATTAACGGGGCTAGGCCGCCAGTTGCAATAACGGTTGGTGCATGGTCATAACTCTGCGCTAATTCGGCAGTAATGCGATCGACCAAACCATCTACCTGGCCAGCAAATCCAAAGATCGTTCCCGATTGCAAAGCTTCAACGGTGTTCTTACCAATAACGCTCTTCGGACGAATCAACTCAACTTTACGCAATTGAGCTGCGCGCGCGGCAAGTGCATCAACTGAAATTTCAATTCCGGGTGCAAGTGCGCCACCGAGGAATTCGCCCTTTGGTGAAACAACGTCGAGATTTGTAGAAGTTCCGAAATCAACCACAATCGCTGGGCCACCATAGAGAACATGGGCAGCCAAAGTATTAACAATTCGGTCTGCGCCAATTTCTTTTGGATTATCAACTAATAAAGGAACGCCGGTTTTTGTGCCAGGTTCAACAATGGTTGTTGGAATCTTGGAGAAGTAAGAAGCGATCATGGTGCGAAGTTCGCGCAACGTCGCTGGAACAGTTGAACAGATTGAAAGTCCAGTGACTTCATAATCTGCAACTAGCGCGTTGAACTGCAGCCAGAGTTCATCGGCGGTTGTACGTGGATCAGTCTTTACGCGCCAAGAGCGCACAAGTTCTTCGCCATCGAAGATTCCGAGGACCGTATTGGTATTTCCGACATCAACTGTTAACAACATAACTACTCCGCTCTCAGATCTAGACCGATATCAAAAACTGGCGCTGAATGTGTAAGGGCTCCGATGGCGATGTAATCAACGCCGCTTTTGGCATAGGCACGTGCGTTCTCTAGTGAAATTCCACCTGATGCTTCGAGTTTGCAGACGCCGTTAACGATCGCAACTGCTTCAGCGCATTGTGCAGGGCTCATGTTGTCGAGTAGAACTAAGTCAGGTTTCTGCGATAAAACTTCACGCAATTGATCGAGCGTATCTACTTCGATTTCAATCTCTGAATCTGGGTATAAAGCGCGCACTTTGGCAAAGGCTTCTACAACACCGCCAGCTGCGGCGATGTGATTATCTTTAATCAGCGCTGCATCACTTAGGTTCATACGATGATTTGTACCGCCACCCATGCGTACTGCGTATTTTTCAAGCACTCTCATACCTGGAGTTGTTTTGCGGGTATCGCGAACCTGGCACTTAGTTCCAGCAACTTCTTTAACCCAAGCACTCGTTAGCGTTGCTACTCCGCTTAATTGGCTAAAGAAGTTAAGTGCGGTGCGCTCGGCCAATAAAATTGCCCGGGTATTTCCAGAAACGCTGAGCAAAATATCTCCAGCGCTTACCTGATCACCATCGTTCTTTACTCGCTTAATTTCGGTAAGCCCGACTTCACGTAATACCGCTTCCGCAACTTCTATTCCAGCGATTACTCCGCTCTTGCGAGCAGTGAAATCAGCTTTCGCAGTTGCCTTTTCGTCAATGGTGGCAACGGAAGTTATATCTTCGCCGCCCGCCAAATCTTCAACAAGAGCTGCTTTAATTAAATCAAAATCAGATTTAGAAAGTGTCATTACTTTCCTACCTCCTGATAGCTAGTAGTCCAATCGCCGCGATTATCTAGTTGCTGGACAATGCGCTTTCGCCAATTACTTTCAGTGTTTGGAAAATCTTCTCGCCAATGCGAACCGCGGGTTTCTTGGCGGATCAACGCTGCTTTAAGAATCGCTTGCGCAAGTTGGAAGAGATTTGTGGTCTCCCAAGCTTCAACACATGGTTTATCGCTAGTGCGATCTTGAATACGAGTTAGATCAGCGCTGGTTTGCAGTAGTGAATCGGAAGAACGAAGTACACCGGCACCACGGCTCATACTTAACTGCAACTCACGACGCGTTTCTGGATCTAGTAAAACGCTCTCGGAATTGTTTTCAATAGGCTCGCTATGTTCGGATAAATTCCCGGCGATATCGGCGGCAATTCGTGCGCTGAAAACCAAACCTTCGAGAAGTGAATTTGAAGCCAAACGGTTGGCTCCGTGAACTCCAGAACAAGCTGTTTCACCGCAGGCATAGAGGCCATTGACGCTGGTGCGGCCATTTAAATCAACGCGTTCTCCGCCTGATGCGTAATGTGAAGCAGGAGCAACTGGGATTAAATCTTTTGCAGGATCAATTCCGTTTGCGATGCACGATGCGTAAATAGTTGGGAAGCGAGCTTCAAAGCCACTTAAATGTCGAACATCTAACCAGACGTGATGTGCGCCAGTTTTATTCATGGTGCGCATAGATGCGATTGCAACAACATCGCGTGGTGCAAGCTCAGCTAACGCATGTTCGGCAACCATAAAGCGCTCACCAGCATCGTTAAGTAGGTAAGCGCCTTCACCACGAACCGCTTCGCTAATTAGCGGTTGCTGACCTTGGGTATTATCGCCAAGCCATAAAACTGTGGGGTGGAATTGGATAAATTCCACGTCAGCAACTTTTGCACCAGCGCGAAGTGCCAGCGCGACTCCATCGCCAGTTGAGACTGATGGGTTTGTGGTTTGTGCGAAAACTTGTCCGAGACCACCGGTGGCAAGTACAACTGCTTTGCCAAGTGCGCGACCGACGCCATCACGGCTACCGGCACCAATTACATGCAAGGTAACACCACAAACAGAACCACTGGCATCTTTAATTGCATCTAAGACGAGTGCATGTTCAACAACTTCAATCTCTGGGTCATCATGAACCGCGGCAAGAAGTGCGCGTGATACTTCAGCACCCGTTGCATCGCCACCAGCGTGCAAGATGCGATTACGTAGATGACCACCTTCGCGAGTTAACGAGATTTCACCGCTTGCTTCAGTATCAAAAATTGCACCGCGTTCGATTAACTTGCGAACGGCTTCTGGTCCCTCGGTAACAAGCACGCGGACAGCTTCTTCATCGCATAAATCTGCGCCTGCAACCAAGGTATCTTTTAGATGTTGATCAGGTGTATCTCCTGGGCCAAGCGCTGCAGCGATACCGCCCTGCGCCCATTTAGTAGAGCCTTCATCGACCTTTGATTTAGTAACAATCAAAACCGAAAGTCCATAAGTTCGCGCCTGTAGAGCAGTAGTTAACCCAGCGATTCCAGAACCAACAACGATTACATCTGCTTGGGCAGTCCAGCCAGGAGCAGGCGCTAACAACTTCATCGCACAGTCCCTAACTTCATCTCCATATTGTCGATCAAACGCACCCCATTTAGCCAACCGGCGATAATCGCACGCTTATTTGCCGTCGCATCTACCGCTTTTGAAAAATCTTTCTCATCGATGATCTCGGCGTAATCCAGAGTAAAACCTGCTGCCGATTTTGCCACATTGGTTAACGCTGCCTGCGCTGCTGATAAATCAGGAGAATCCGCTGCAGCATTTAGTGCACGGTAGAGAACTTGTGCTTGCTCGCGCGCTTTTTCATCTAATCGCACATTGCGAGATGACATCGCAAGGCCATCGGATTCACGAATTGTTGGCGCGGCAATTATTTCAATATCTGATTTTAGCTCTGTGACGAGCTTTCGAATAAGTGTTAGCTGCTGGAAATCTTTCTCACCAAAGATTGCAGTTTTCGGTCTAGCCAATTGAAATAACCTTGCAACTACGGTTACAACGCCATCAAAGTGGCCAGAACGAGAAGCGCCTTCATAAAGATCTCCTAAAGCGCCAGCAGAGCGCTTTGCAAAGCCTGCTGGATAAATCTCTTCGTAGGTAGGTAACCAGAGATGAGTAACGCCAGATTCTTTCGCTAGTTCAATATCCCTATCAGGAGTTTTGGGATATTTTGTTAACTCTGCCTGGTCTTCAAATTGCAGCGGATTTACAAAGATGCTTGCGACAACGTAATCTGATTTTTCACGCGCTAATTTAAATAGCGAAGCATGGCCTTGATGAAGCGCGCCCATCGTCGGAACAAATGCGCAGCCGTCAGCGAGTTCGGTAGAACTAGTGACTATCTTCATGATCTTGGCTCCAGTCCTTTCAGGTACCGGGCGGTGATGAATATAAGTTTAAGGCTTTACGGCAATTGCACCAAAAGCTCAGAAATCTTGCCGTGGGTAAGAAGAATTGCCTCAGGATCAATCGAAACCCAGGGTTCAAGTACGAAACGCCTCTCATGTGCGCGTGGATGCGGGAGCTTTAATTCATCAGCAGAACTTAAAAGTGATCCGTATTGAATCAAATCTAAATCAATAGCGCGTGGTCCCCATTTTTCCAGGCGCTGTCTGCCAAGTGCTTTTTCGATGCCATGAAGTAAAGAGAGTAAATCCATCGCAGGCAGTTCACTTTCAACGATGCAGACCGCATTTAAATAATCAGGTTGTTCAATATCACTAACTGGTTTTGTGGAGAAATACTCAGATACAGAGATTACTTCTGTGGCCTCGCGCAACATAGCTACCGCTAGATCCATCTGTGCTTTGGGATCTCCAATATTTGCACCGAGTGCGATTACCGCTTTCATCGTGAGATGGTGACCGAGATATCTTTTACTTCAGTAGCAACTGGCGCATGAGGTTTGTGAACAGTGACAGTTACTCGAGCTGCTTGAGCAAATGTCATTTTAATTCGCTCTGCAATACGACCGGCCAGTTTTTCAATGAGTGAGACTGGATTGGTGGTGATCTCTTCGATTACCAAGTCGGTAACTTCGGCGTAGTTAATTGTGTCAGTGACGTCATCGCTAACACTGGCGCGGGTCAGATCAACTTCTAGTTCTACATCGACATAGAAATCTTGGCCGTTGGTGCGTTCTGCCTCAAAGACTCCGTGATAACCAAAGCCTTTGATTCCAGCGATGCGAATTAGATCAGCCATGGTTTACAACTAAATCTTTATGTGGTTTCACGCTATGAACTCTAACTGCCCAAATACTTTTATCAAGTAAAGATTTGGTGAGCGCTATTGTCGCTTCTTCACGCTCATCAGGAGTGCTGCCCCCAAGGAAACGTTTGCGCGATCCTCCAATTAGCACTGGATATCCAAGATCAGTGAATTCACCTATGCGATTTAAAATCTCCCAGTTATGTTCGGCCTCTTTAGAAAAACCTAACCCTGGATCAATTATCAAGTTATTGCGGGTAATTCCAGCCTTTAGCGCTAGATCGATCTGCAACTGCATTTCTGCAATTACTTCTTTGACCACATCGCCGTATGTCGCAAGCGAATTCATATCTTTGGAATGACTGCGCCAATGCATCAAAATATATGGGCAACCCATTTCAGCAACGCTTTCATGCATAAGGTCATCAGCAAGCCCGCCGCTTACATCGTTAACGATGCTTGCACCTGCTTCGATGGCTAGCGCTGCTGTTTCCGCGCGCATCGTGTCGATACTGATTGGAACTCCGGTTTGCGCAAGTTTGTTAATGACGGGCAATACTCGTGATTGTTCTTCTGCGGCAGATACCCGATCTGCACCCGGCCGAGTTGATTCGCCGCCAACATCGATTATGTCTACGCCTTCGGCGATCATCTCTAAACCGCGAGCAACCGCCTTTTCATAAGTGTCATGCTTGCCACCATCTGCAAATGAATCAGGTGTGACATTTAAAATGCCCATTATCTTCATGATTAATCGATTGCTTTAGCGATTGGCTTAGCGGTTGGTGATCAGACTGATCGCTTCAGCGCGGGTTGCTGGATCGCGCAGAACGCCACGCACCGCACTCGTGGTTGTGCGAGCTTGTGATTTACGAACTCCGCGCATCGACATACATAAATGTTCGCAATCGATAATTACGATAACGCCCATCGGATCGAGAATCTTCACCATCGCATCGGCAATCTGAGTTGTTAAACGCTCTTGCACCTGTGGGCGACGTGCAAATAAATCAACTAGACGAGCAACCTTTGAAAGTCCGGTGATCTTGCCGCGTGGGATATATCCAACATGTGCGACTCCGTGGAATGGAGTTAAGTGGTGTTCGCAATGTGAAAACACTTCGATATCGCGGATGATCACCAACTCTTCATGTCCGATATCAAAGGTAGTTGTTAATACCTCTTCTGGCGACTTCCAGAGTCCTTCAAAATTCTCTTTAAAGGCGCGGGCTACACGCGCTGGAGTCTCCTTTAATCCTTCGCGATCTGGATCTTCACCGAGAGCTAGAAGAAGTTCGCGAACTGCAGCAGTTGCGCGCGCTTCATCGTATGGGTGCAGAGCGCGCCCATCTTCAGGACCCATTGAAACCGGAGTTACATCGTTCACTCTTGATCGGAATCTTTCTTTGCGCTCTTGCGAACTCGTGAAGGTTTCTTTTCAGATTCTGGTTCGATGACAATACGTTCTGGAACATCAACCGGTGGTTGCTGTGAAGGAATACGCGTTGCTGAACCTGTCCAGGCCGGACGTCGTGGCCAAAAGTTAACTTTCTTAAAGATCTTTGCAATTTCTTCTTTATTGAGAGTCTCTTTCTCAAGAAGCTGCAGAACCATCGCATCTAAAGTAGCGCGGTTTTCTACCAAGATATCGAACGCCTCTTGATGCGCATTTTCAATAAATTTACGGATTTCAGCATCAACGGTTGCCGCAACGCTTTCAGAGTAATCGCGCTGGTGACCGTAATCGCGACCCATAAATGGTTCTGATGCATCTGAGCCTAGTTTGATTGCGCCGATTGTTTCGGTCATTCCGTACTGCGTAACCATGGCGCGGGCTAAGGCCGTTGCCTTTTCAATATCGTTAGATGCGCCAGTAGATGGGTCATGGAAGATTAACTCTTCAGCAGCACGTCCTCCGAGTGAGTAAGCAAGTTGATCTAACAACTGATTACGCGTTGTTGAGTACTTGTCATCATCTGGCAGAACCATTGTGTAACCAAGTGCGCGACCGCGCGGCATGATCGTAATCTTGTGAACTGGATCAGTATGTGGAAGTGCATGCGCAACAAGTGCGTGGCCCGCCTCGTGATATGCGGTAACGCGACGTTCGTCATCAGACATAATCCTTGATTTACGCTGCGGACCAGCCATTACACGATCAATTGCTTCATCGAGTTCAGCGTTATTGATTGCCTTCTTGCCTTCACGCGCCGTCAATAGTGCAGCTTCATTAAGAACGTTTGCTAGATCTGCACCGGTAAATCCTGGGGTGCGACGAGCATAAGTAATTAGATCTACTTCATCTGAAAGTGGTTTGGTCTTGGCATGGACTTTTAGAATTTCTTCACGGCCCTTTAGATCTGGGCGATCAACTGCGATCTGGCGATCGAAACGACCTGGGCGCAATAGAGCTGGATCAAGTACATCTGGGCGGTTAGTTGCTGCGATCAAAATAACTTGACCACCAGTTTCAAATCCATCCATCTCAACAAGAAGTTGGTTAAGAGTTTGTTCGCGTTCATCATGACCGCCACCCATGCCAGCACCACGTTGGCGACCAACTGCATCGATTTCATCTACGAAGACAATCGCAGGTGCATTGGTCTTTGCCTGCGCAAATAAATCGCGAACTCGCGCTGCACCAACGCCAACGAACATTTCAACAAAATCTGAACCAGAGATTGAATAGAAAGGAACTTTCGCTTCTCCTGCTACTGCGCGAGCAAGAAGTGTCTTACCGGTTCCGGGAGGGCCGTAGAGAAGGACGCCTTTAGGAATCTTCGCGCCAAGGAGTGCGTACTTAGGTGGGTTAGCGAGAAAGTCTTTTATCTCTTCTAGCTCGGCGATCGCTTCATCAGCGCCAGCTACATCGGCAAAGGTATTTTGTGGAACATCGTTATCTTGTAATTTGGCGCGCGATTTTCCAAATGAGAAGACGCGATTTCCACCTTGCGCGCGGCTCATCAAGAAGAAGAACAGGAAGCCAATTAAGAGAATTGGGAATATTGAGAAGAGAAAAGAAAGAAATAGAGATTGTGATGGAACTTCGACGGTCCAGCCTTTTACAGGAGAGTTCGCGCTTAAAGCATCGATAAGCGTTGGCTCTTGGCGGGCAATATATGAAGCTTCGACTTTGCTATCGCCTTTGATTAATACGCCTGGCTTTAGGATCAAACGAATCTTCTGTGATCGATCAACTAAGACCGCAGATTCAACTTCAGATTGTGAAATTGCGGCAAGGGCGCGTGAAGTATCAATTTGGGTATAACGATTACCGGCGCCTGTAACTTGTCCGAAGATAGTTACCGCCAAGATCGCTGCAACTATCCAGAAGAGTGGGCCACGAAAAATCTTTCCAGCGCGGGTAGTTGGCGCCTTCTTGGGGGTCTTCTTATCGCTTTTCGAATTTGTTGAACTTTTCTTCTTCAGCAAATTCTTTCCATCAATTTTCTTTTTTTCCATTAGCGAGAGCGCCGTCCTTACGAGTACATGTGCTTTGCGAGCACACCGATAAAGGAGAGGTTGCGATACTTCTCGTCAAAATCAAGTCCATAGCCAACTACGAAATCTTTAGGAATATCAAAACCGACATATTTGCAATCGACTTCTACTTTCGCTGCCTCTGGTTTGCGCAAGATCGCGAGAATTTCAACACTGGCTGCGCCTCGTGACATTAGATTTGCACGTAACCAAGAAAGTGTTAAACCAGAATCGACAATATCTTCAACGATCAAGATATTACGGCCAGTGATATCGCGATCTAGATCTTTAAGAATTCGAACCACGCCACTTGATTTTGTGCCAGAGCCGTAAGAAGAAACCGCCATCCAATCCATTTCAATATGGCGTTGCATCGCGCGAGTCAGATCTGCCATCGCCATGATCGCACCTTTAAGAACACCTACAAGAAGTAAGTCGCGGTCCTTGTAATCTGCATCAACGCGCGCTGCAAGTTCTGCAACTTTTTCACGAAGTTGATCTTCAGTAACGATTACGCGTTCTACATCTGTGCCGACTGCAGCTAGATCCACTTAAGGACTCCTTCATGTGGTTATGAGGTGATCAATTTGGACGGGCCAAGAGCGAAAGTCTGCCCGAAATCCGGGCAACCTTCACACCACCCGGCAGGCTCGCCTCCCCCTGCCCGCGCCAAGAAGTGACCAGCGCCTCAACGGCAGCGAGGTGATCTGCGCTTATCGAGCCGCTGGGAGCCCCTGCTGCATAGATCGCAGCCCTCAAAATCCGAGAACGGATCGCTCTGGGAAGTTCGGCAAGTGCTGCGCAATCTAGATCTTTGAGGTCAACTCGAGAGATAACTGCCTGCGCCATCTCATCTAAAGCATCAGCATCATCGCGCAAGATCGCTGCACTGCGGGAAAGCGCTGCAGCAATTCCTGGGCCGATCTCTGATTCCATAATTGGCAAAACTTTATTGCGCACTTTAACACGCGTGAACTTTTCATTTTCGTTATGTGGATCGTTCCAGGGTTTCAGATCTGCTTCGGTGCATGCAGCAACTGTTTGTTCACGAGTAAGGCTTAAGAGTGGGCGCGCATACTTTCCATTAACAACCGCCATCCCGGATAGCGAACGTGTGCCAGAACCGCGCGCTAATCCAAGCAGAACTGTTTCGGCCTGATCATCGCGAGTATGTCCCAAGAAAATTTGCGAAGCACCAAATGCATGTGCAGCAGAATCAAGAGCGGCATATCGTGCAGCGCGCGCATCGGCTTCTAATCCGGATTTTTCGACAATATCTACTTTTTCAATTAATACTTCTTGATAACCCATATCTTTTAAAGTGCTTTGTACTTTTTTAGCTTGATCTGCCGAACCGCTTTGTAATTGATGATCAACGGTTACGCCAATTAAGGTGATTGCTAAAGCTGGCGCTTCTTTAATAAGGGCATAAGCAAGCGCAAGTGAATCTGCACCACCGGATACCGCGACTAGCGCACAATCACCAGCGGTTAGGTTTTCTAAAAATGGTCGGACAGCGTTTCGT
>JACCEC010369465.1_pt1 | contig 13037 bp, 10 predicted proteins | sample 7450121 | NCBI WGS metagenome assembly JACCEC01 (sample SAMN15323455, study PRJNA562643) | freshwater metagenome | isolation source: river surface water | place: USA:Blue River Watershed | collected 2017-08-18 | reverse complement strand
TTTTCTGAACGATATTTTTCGTCCCAGCAGCTAATAAAGCCATCAAAAATGGACAGGGAAGCCATTAAATAAGCCTCCGCGCTTTGCATCAAATTAAAGTTTTTTTGACGCGCCGACCACTGTGCAATATGCAGCCAATGCCCACCGGGGGTCACTTTTTTCACTACCATATTAACATGACCCGCATTTTGAGTAGAAGCAGGGCTATCGTCCCAATATTTTGCGATAGCGATTTCTTCGGGGCGAGCCGCCTTTACTGTTTCATAGACTTCGTTTGCAGCTTTCCAAAATTCGCTATTTTTGGTAGAATCAAATTTTGGCGGCGGCGGCACGCGGAATTGGGAGGCAGAATCTAAAACCATAGTGCGAATTTTGTTCCAATGTGGCTCGAAAGCGTCTGCATAATCGGGCGCGGTAGGTCGCCAGCGCGTAGGGTCGCTCAGACGGACGCTATATTTAGGCATTGAGCGCGTTTGTGCATAATTGTCTTTTTTCGACCAAGCAATGACCGCCCCCCCGATTGTGTCTCCTAATGCCACAGAACGCTCAAAAACTTCTTTCGGAATACCTATTTTTTTAAAGGTCATCATTTGTTTTTCAAGGGCGTTTGTCATAGAATCTTCCGAAAAAGTAAGGGCTTTACCCACTTTCAGATAGGCTTTGACGGCTGCAATTGCGTAACAATATTCCTTTCCTGCTTCGGGTTTTGGCATTGCGTTTAAGCCTTTGAGTTGCCCCACAAGGCTGCGATAACCCACATACTGAGGGGGTGTATTCGGCAAATCGCTACCTGCCACGAGTGCCTCCCACGCTGCCACATTCGCATAAGTATAAATACGTGCTGCAATCATTGGTGGAAAAATATCGTGTTTTACGATGCGAGTGAGGTCATTCAGAGAGGTATGTAAAAATTCAGCATTTGCCGCATCTTGCTGAAAGTTAGGGTTCTTTTTTTCCGTTTCACAAGCCGCGAAGCACAAGGCAACGCCCATTGCACCTGCCCAAAATATTTTTTTCATATACATAATGATATTTTATCTGTGAAAATCCTATTCACAAATTTTTATTTTTCAATGAAAATCAATTAAAAATAAGTTAAACATAAAAATATTTAAATTATTTTTTCGGGCGGTGGCGAATAGATGAAACGATGTGCAAAAGTAAGCCTATCACTTGGAGTGACGGCAATACGGTGACGGTTAGTCATGTTTTGGGAAGGCTTAACAACAAGAATATAAATATTTTCAGCAATATAATCTTTCAAAAACGATTGTAATATTTGTTTAGTCGCATTATTTTGGGGTATGCTTTTTTCCATTGCAAGGTGACTTTGAACATAATTTTTGAACTGAGAAACTACTTGTTCATGTCGTTGATTGCGCAATGTGTAAAGTTGTAAAGTATCATTTTGAATACGTTTTTTTATCAGATTATAGGTTTTACCATTATGACTAATATTTTCATTGAGGTATTCAAAATCGGTATCTTCGGCGTGTAAATATAATGCTACAGGTATTTTAATGACCGTAAAAGCATCTTCGGGCAGTTCCATGAGTTGGATTTGCCGCGAGCGATTCATTTCGTAGGCTAATAATGCGTAATACCCGAAGGCATTATACAATAAAAGTACGAGCAGAAATATTGATGCAAAGGGTCGAAACATAAAAACTAAAAATTTCGTTGATTACGATTAAAGCAGTAGCAAAGGTAAATCTTTTTTTAAGTATCTCAAATTTTTTTGGAAAAACATTTTTAGATAAAATCAATAAAATAAAGCGATTGTAAGCATACTAAAATGAAATTTCTATAAGAACTTATATCAAACGAGGCGTGAAATGGGTTTGATGAAGTTGTCACATAAAAACTAAAAACATGGTATTCTTTTTGATATTTTGAATTACAAGTTAAACTTTTTAGGATTAAACTCAAATTATTACATTACAAATAATCTAAACTCAAAACGGTTAAACTTTTCAAATTAAACTTTTCATATAAAGGATTACTATTGAAAAACATCAAGTTTTATATAAAAAATAATTTCTAACTATGAATATTGCAGTTGTTGGAACAGGCTACGTAGGGCTTGTAACAGGCACTTGTTTTGCGGAAACAGGTAATCATGTCACTTGTGTTGACATCAATGCGCAAAAAGTAGCGCGCATGAAACAAGGTATTATCCCAATTTTCGAACCCGGACTTGACCTCCTTTTCGATAGAAACACTAAAAACCGCCGTTTGCAGTTTACCACTAATTTGGCGGAGGCAATCGAACACGCTCAAATTATCTTCTTGGCGTTGCCTACGCCTCCGGGAGCTGACGGCTCGGCTGACCTTTCTTATATTTTGGGTGTTGCCAAAGATTTATCCCATATCATTAAAGATTATAAAGTGATTGTAGATAAATCTACTGTGCCTGTCGGTACGGCTGAAAAAGTACACGCCATTTTAGCCGAAAAATTGGATACCAAACTTTTTGATGTCGTATCAAACCCCGAATTTTTGCGCGAAGGCGTGGCAGTAGATGACTTTATGAAGCCTGACCGCGTGGTAGTCGGCACTAACTCCGCACGAGCGCAAAAAGTCATGCGACAACTTTACGAGCCATTTGTGCGTCAAGGCAATCCAATTTATTTCATGGACGAGCGTTCCGCAGAGATGACAAAATACGCTGCTAACTCTTACTTAGCTGCACGAATTTCTTTTATGAATGAAATTGCTAACTTATGCGAGCGTGTCGGCGCAAATGTAGATATGGTGCGTGTGGGTATGGGTAGCGATGCGCGCATTGGCAAACGCTTTTTGTTCCCGGGCATTGGTTATGGTGGCTCATGCTTCCCGAAAGACGTGCAGGCATTGGCAAAAACAGCGAAAGAATATGAATATGATTTCAAAATTTTGAACGCTGTAATGAATGTAAATGATTTGCAGAAGCAACGCTTATCGGAAAAAATTAATACGTATTATGCTGATAATCTGAAAGGTAAGCATTTTGCAATTTGGGGTTTAGCATTTAAACCTAATACAGACGACATCAGAGAAGCTCCCGCATTAGAAATTATTGCTAATTTATTAGCGGCAGGTTGTACGGTTTGCGCCTTCGACCCCGAAGCAATGGAAAATGTGAAAGGTGTGTTTGGCGATAAAATCGCTTATGCAGCAGACGAATATCACGCTTTGCAAGGGGCAGATGCCTTGATTATTTGCACCGAGTGGTCTGTTTTTCGTACTCCTGATTTCCAAGAATTGGAAGTATTAAAAGATAAAGTCATTTTTGACGGTCGTAACCTTTATGATGTAGCCCAAATGCAAGGCATGGGATTCTATTACAGCAGCATCGGACGCGAAGTTGTTGAAAAATAAATTGCATAAAAAATTGAAAATAAATCATTTATGTAATGATTTAGCGATTTTCTAAATGCTAAATGAAAAGAAAATTTTAAATTTCTAAATTCAAAAATTTCTAAATTTCTTTTTGGGTAGATTTAGCTATTGCGAAAACCTTTGTATTTTGCAAAAAATTACCCCCCTCAGTAATTGACTACTGAGGGGGGTAATTTTTTATTTAATTTTAATAATAAAATTTAATTTTATTATTAAAATTAAAATATTTATAAAATCATTTTTTCAATTGGCACGACTAAAATTCCTTGTGCGCCTGCGGCTTTGAGTTCGCCGATAACGTCCCAAAATTGGTCTTCGCTCAAAACTGAGTGCAACGCCGACCAACCTTCCTGCGCAAGTGGCACAACAGTCGGGCTTTTCATACCGGGTAACACATTGATAATATTTGGGATAGCTTCATTCGGTGCATTCAACACAATATATTTGTTATTTCTTGCAGTCATCACTGCATTGAGGCGAAAAAGCAATTTTTCCAAAATAGCGACCCCCTCAGTAGTTAAGTTTGGGTTAGCAATCAATACGGCTTCCGACTGAAAAATGACCGCTACTTCTTTCAAACCATTGCTTAAAAGCGTAGAACCCGAACTCACAATATCACAAATCGCGTCCGCCAACCCAATATTTGGCGCAATTTCGACCGAACCGCTAATGTTATGCACGTCCGCTTCCAAACCATTCGCAGCTAAAAATTTTTTGAGGATATTAGGGTAAGAAGTAGCAATACGTTTTTGGTGAAAGTATGCGATGCCTTCGTAGGCAGCCCCTTTCGGAATTGCTAAAGAAAGACGGCATTTGCTAAAATCTAAACGTTTGGCAATAGTCACTTTTACGCCGCTTTCTTCGAGGACATTTTCGCCCAAAATGCCTAAATCGGCTGTGCCATCTTCAACATATTGAGGAATATCATCATCTCTAAGATAAAGAATGTCAATAGGAAAGTTAGAAGCTGACGCAACTAATGCCCCTTTGCCGTTTTTGATGCTGATGCCGCACTCTGCCAAGAGTTCCATTGAGACTTCGCTCAGTCGCCCCGATTTTTGCACCGCAATTCTCAATCTTTTTTCCATTATTAAAATAAAAATGTAATTTATAAAAATTTGTTTGATAATACATTAGAAATAATTTAGGCTTAATTTGGAAATGAAATTTTGCCCATTGTAACGCTTGGCACACCAGCCCGATTGCCAAAATAGGTTGTGCCTCCTGCCAAACATTCATTGGCTAAAATCGCAAACAAAACTGCTTCTTTTGCATCGCCATTGATGCCCAAAGAATCTGTCTTATCGAAGCGACAAAAAGGCAATAATTCTTGCAACCATTTGACTAACAAAGGATTATGTATGCCGCCTCCACTCATGTAAATGGTAAATGCTTCGTTAGGCGGCAATATTTTTTGTAGGGCTTCGGCAATCGTCTCCGCCGAAAAGCGAGTCAAAGTAGCCAAAACATCGGCACTTACTGAGGGGGTGTTAAGGTCAAGTCCCACACGCTCGGCAGCCTCAAAAACGTAATTTCGACTGAACAATTCGGGTCCTGTTGTCTTGGGTATGGGCGCATCGAAAAAGGTATTTGCTTTTAAAGCCGCTAAAAAATTAGGCAATACATTACCTTTACTTGCAATTTCAGCATCTTTATCAAAGTACTTTTCAGGAAAATAAAACCTTGTAAATGAATCGATTAGCGTGTTTCCTGTGCCTGTGTCGGTTACAAAAACTTGGGTAGCATCGCAAGTTTTAGGCAAGTAAGTAAAATTAGCAATTCCACCCATATTTAATAAAATTCTATTTTCTTTTGAGCTTGAAAATATAAAAAAATCGCCATATACAGCTAAGGGCGCACCTTCGCCCCCTGCTGCAACATGGCGTTGCCGAAAATCGCTCAATGTGATGATACCCGTAGCAAGCGCGATATGATCGCCGTCACCAATTTGGAGTGTAGCATTAGAAAATTTTTTTATTTGATGTAAAATTTTAGGTGCGTGGAAAACGGTTTGTCCGTGCGAAGCGATAATATCAATATCATTGGGCGATATATTCCATTTGCGCAAACAATCTAATACAATATTGGCATGAAATTGTCCTATCCAAGCATTTAAAAGTGTAAGATGTTGGAAATCAATGTTTTTTTTAGCAAAAATAGTTGTAATTTCATCTTTTACTGAGGGGGTGAAATCAACCGTTTCAAAGTGTTCGATTTCGATTTTGGTATTTGTTCCTGCGCCTGAAATGTTGCAAAGTGCTACATCAAGCCCATCTAACGAAGTACCCGCCATCAACCCGATGATGCGGCGAGTTTGTTTTTGGGCAATATTGTATAGTTTTTGGACGTTTTTATTCATTCTCTATTCTATTTTTTTCTCATTTTTCTGGTGCAAAGGTCGCTATTTTTAAAAGGATTTTTAGAAATAAGCAATAATTTTATTTCCAAAAAATACAATGCACAACAACAATAAAAGAAAAGGAAAATTATTTTTAAATATACAAAAATTTAATTATATTTTTTATTATAATACTTATATGTCTTTTTTGAAAAAAAAGTAAAAAAATTGCATTTTTTTTATCAAAGTTTTAATTTTATCCTTGCTAATTTGTTTAATATTCATTAACTTTGCACACTAAATTGTAGTTACACAAAATTAAAGTTCTTTATGTTAAGAATAGGCATTACAGGGGGGATTGGCTCTGGCAAAACTACTATAACAAAAATTTTTGAACTATTGGGCGTACCTATTTACTACTCCGATGAGCGAGGTAAATGGCTGCTTGACCACGATGAAAACGTCAAAAATGCTGTCAAAATATTGTTCGGTTTCACAATTTACGATGAACAAACAGATTTATTAAAACGACACGAATTAGCATCAACAGTATTTAATAATCCGTTGCTACTCAAACAATTAGATGCGATTGTTCACCCTGCCGTAGCACAAGACGCAGCAAATTGGAACAACCTAATGCAACAACAAGGCGCGCTTTATACCCTACAAGAAAGTGCATTGATATATGAAGCCAAAATACACCTTCGTTTAGATAAAGTAATTACTGTATTTTCGCCACAAGAACTTCGTATTCAACGAGTTATGAATCGAAATAAGTGGACACGTGAAGAAATTTTACAGCGAATCAAGCAACAAACGCCCGAAGAAGAAAAAAAAGCAATGGCAGATTTCGTAATTGTAAATGATGGCGTATCTTCCTTAATTCAACAATGTGTTGATATTCATCAAAAAATAGCTGCGTTAGCAATCAATAACATACATATCAGTCTATAATTTTATATTATTTTTTTTTAGTCTCTCAAATTTATTATGAAGCGTTTAACTTTTGGCGATGTGTTTTACTTCGTCTTTGCCCCCTTATTTACCCTTTTTTTATACACCCATCTTTTTTTAGCTGATGCTTACGATGCCACTATCGTGGTGCGCCGCCCACTAAAAAATGCTATGGTATTCATTTTTCGCTATATCAGCAAAGCATTAATGTTTTTTGTAAATGATGCAATAGTATCTGAATTTAGTGCATCAAAACATTGATGTTTTTTGTATTTCAGAAAAAGAAAAAGAGTGTTCAAATTATTGATAATCAATAGTTTGAACACTCTTTTTTGTGAAAAGCTAAAAAACAAATAGATGGTTTATTACGAATGATGATAGTTTTCTACAATAATTTTACTCAATAACATATAAAGTTGCGCATACTGAGGGGGGTAATTTTCTTGCAAAATATGCACATGACTTTCAATTGTATTTAGGTCTGCCCTACGTGCAGGTCCTGTTTGAGCTTCATTAGGCGAAATTTCACTAATTTTTTGGATAGTTTCAGTAATTAACGGACGCAATACGTCAAAAGGTAATCGCTCTTTTTCAACAATTTTTTCTGCCATTTGAAATAAAAAATTGGTGAAATTATTGACAAAAACGGCTGCAATGTGTAGGGTGCGGCGTTGTTCGTCATTGAGTTGGTAAATATGAGGGGTGAAATGTCGCGCAAGTTGCCGCAAAGCATATAAAAATGGCAACGTCTGATAGGCTTTCGCCCCTTCGATATGTATAAAAATAGGTATAACTAACCAATCGGGGTCGCGCTTAGTCGAAAATGTTTGGAGGGGATAAAAAACGCCAAAAATATCAAAAAAGTTAGCTAAAGTATGAGCAGGTGTAGTACCCGAAGTATGCACCACCAACGCCCCGCGCCCAAGCACTTGCGAAAGTTGCGCTGCCACTTCTACAATAGCCGAATCGCTAACCGCAATAATATATAAATCGCTGACAGGCAATATATCTAATAAATCATTAGTGTAATGAATATTTTGTATTTGCTGATGAAAAATATTTTTTTTAATAAAGTCGAGTCGCTCTTGACTGCGTGAAAAAATTTGTTGCACCGTAATTCCCACGCTAACCGCTTTTTTAAGGAGTTGAAAACCAACATTTCCTGCGCCAATAATAGAAATATTCATAGTTGAAGTTGACAAAGTTTGTGTATTTTTTTCTAAATTTGTTTTATTATCAATAATTGGAATAAAACTATTTTACGATTTCCCAAAAATAAATTTATAAAAAATGAATGGTAAAAACCAAACGCAAGCTATTACAACTTGTTTTTTATAAAAACCTCGTAAATCTACAAACGATTTACGAGGTTTTGGATATTTTATTTTTATGATTTTTTGAGTTTAGTATATCACTTTGAAAATCAATGAAATAAAGTATATTGTTTTGAGCTACGCTATTATTTTTTTTGAAAAATAATTAGAAAACAGGGCATAAAATTTCTTCGTTTTCAAATTCCCCTAAATAGATTAAAGAAAGTTCAAACGCATTAGTGGGGCGGTAATAGTTACGGAAATTATTGATATTAAAATCATAACTAAATCCAAATAAAACGTTGTTGTATTCAAATCCCGTTAAAAACACTACGCTTCCGATACCAAAACTATCCGTTCCTTGTTGTTTTGCAAAAGCCCCCGTATTTTTGGTAGGTCGCAACCACGCCCCGATATGAATCGAACTCAACCCTGTTCGCCCTGTAACAAAGCGAAAATTTGTGCCTGCGTTGAGTTGCAGATGCTCACCTTGTAAAGTAGCGTAAAGACGTGGCAAAATCATCACATTTTCACTAATCGGAATTTGGGTTGCCACGTGCATCGAGTAACGTATTGGTAATGAATTAATTACACTATCTCGATAAGTTCTATAAAAAGAAACATTGGGCGTTGCGAAATGGTGCATAGCTATTCCTGCAAAAAAACCGAACCGTCCGCGCTGCGAGTAGGTGTAATTGATGCCCCCCGAAAGGTCGCCAAAACCAAAATTATTTTCGGGTAATCGTTCACCCGTTGCGCCCGTATAACCGTCTAAACCATTGAATTGGTCTTGAAATGTTAGGTATTCGTAATTTATATTGCGTTGATTTAAACCAAATTGGAAACCTGCGGATAAAAATTGCGTATTTTGCCAATCCAAAGCCTTATGATATGCCACAGCCACATTGAGTTGTGTATTAGAAAAATCATAAGTGCCTACGTGGTCGCGCTGAAACATCAAGCCAATGCCAAAGCGGTCTTTATCCATATTTTGGGTCAGCGCGGGCATAGTCAGGCGAAAGTCTGCCCCGAAAGCAAACGAGCGAAAGGGCTGTTGCACGAGCGTACTCCATTGGTCGCGGTAGATGCCACCCACGCGATATTTGCCGTCAAAAGAACCTGCCAAAGCAGGGTTGAGCGTAAGGGGTGCAGTGTAAAACTGCGAAAAAAGGCGGTCTTGGGCATGAGTAGCTACCGAAAAACAGAGCATACAGAATAGTATGAAGCCCGAAATTTGTTTGTTTGATGTCTTCATCGTTGTCATATCAGCACAAAAAAAGTCAATGAATGAAAGTTGCGCACCCTAAAAACAGCGTGTAGTACTTTCTTACTGAGGGGGGGTGTTTTTTCTAATTTTTTTTTAAGATGCAAAGAAAAAACTTTTTTGTAAGTAATGGATAAAAATATTTGATTGAAAATTAAAAATATAACTTCTTGGAAATCAATGTTTTTATAATGAAATATTTTTTATTTTGTTTTTATTGTTTGCAGCGTACCATTTTATTTCATACAAATTATAATTTGTTGAACGGATTTACAAACGAAATTATTATTTTTGGCGTTGAATTAACACTTAAATAAAGTATTTAAAAATTTGAATTAAAAATAATATTAATCAAATCAAACTTTATGCCTTTTAATGCTTTTAGTGTGGTGATAAGTTTTTAAAATACCCCCTCAGTACCTATGTGTGAGCGGTCAGGCGCAGGAAGGCAAAAACTAATTGTGATATATGGAAGAAAATAATATAGCAGCAATACACGAGCAGGTATATGCTTATCTGACCGAAACATTAAAAGATAGTAAATTGTATTTCACCTTGCGGGTAAAAAATAGAGGAGAACGCTTGAATCAAGGTTATTGGTTTGGCGGTGACGATAATTACCTTGCATTTTCGTTTTGGAAAGGGCTTGATTGGCGCAATAAAACAAGCAATATTTTTTTTTCGATAGGAAAGGACGGCACGAGCGCACTTAATTTTGTATCGTATGATGACGAACAAAAAATTAATTTTTTTTCAGAAGTTGCCGAAACGCTTGGCATGACGCAAAAAACACGCGCACGAACAGGAGAAACGTTTGAACATTGGTATAAAAACTATAAAGGCAACGATTATTTGGCTTCTTTAGCCTTTTTTTTGAAACGAGATAAAAAAATTATTGACTCTTTTATCAAAAGTAGCCACGTAGAAACGCTTTTTGAGCCGATAGATGCCACCACTTTTGAGCGTGCTAAAATGCGCATAGAAGCAGCGCGAAGAAAGATTAAGCATGACCAAAACTTTAAAAAAGATTTTGAAAATGTCAAATCTATTACCCTCAAAAGTTTAACGCTTGAACATATATCTTTATTTAGCACTATACAAAATATTGATTTTCATAAACATTTAACTTGTTTTATTGGCTTAAATGGGACAGGAAAGACCTCCTTACTGAGGGGGTGCGTTCTGGCTTTTACGGGCTTTGAACAAAACGAAACGATGGGAATTGATGGCAGTGCAATGTTGACCTCCGAGCTACGCAAGTTTTTACACATTAGCGGCGTGCAAGATAATAAACCTACCTATCCGTTGCAAGGGGGATTTGTAAAGGTTGATTATACAGTCGAATTAAGTAATGATACAAAAGATTTGACAATTTATAGCAATAAAGTTTGGTTAAAAGCTGAAAACGGCGAGCCAAAAGTAGGGGACGATAGCGACAGTGATTTTAGAAATATAAGTGGAAATAGATATAAGAGTTTGTTTATTGCGTTTCCACAACTGCAAGGGGAGGTGAAAGAGCCTCAAACCGAACATGATGCAAAATATCCACATGTCAATGATGCGCTTTCAATGCTCAATAATCAACCTGATAATAGGTTTGGCATTTTTGCAGATTGGTTGCGTGGGTTGAATAAAGTGGCAAACGATAAACAAGCAAAAGGAGACACGCGACCCAAAGAAAGGGAGTTAATGCATAAAATTTTTGAAATTATCTCAGAAGTTACAAACGAAACAATATCTTTACATCAAATAGTTGTCAAAGAAATAGGTAAAGATGCCATTTGGGTCAAGTTAGGTAGGCTAAATACGCCCATTTTGTTTGAGTTGGTAAGTCAAGGTTATAACAATGTTTTTGGGTGGTTGGGCTATTTTATGAAGCGTTTAGTAGATGTAACGCCTAATAACAATGATTTTACTAAAACACCTGCTATTGTTTTAATAGATGAAATTGATACGTATTTACACCCTCAATGGCAAGCTAACATATTAGCTGTATTAGTACAAACTTTTCCAAATGTACAGTTTATAGTTACCACACATTCGCCATACGTAGTAGGAAGTATCCCAAGCGATAAGATAGCTATTTACACCTGCGAAAAAAAAGAAACAACTGTAAAAGTAGAAGCCTTCAAAGATTTTACGCCTTATGGTGCGAATATTGAACGCTTGTCAGAAAAATTATTTGGTGTAAAAGGTAGATTTGTCAAAGATGTGCAGCAACGCCTCGAACATTTGGCTTTCCTCATCAACAAAGGCGACCTAAACACGTCTAAAGCGTATCTTAACAATCAGTTTTCGGATATAGATAGCAACGACCCCGACTTAAACCGCAGTAGAATGTTGATTAGAACCAAAGAAATATTAGCAAAATGAGATATATACAGAAGCAAATCAACAGCGATTTATTAACGCTTTTTGAGCAATGGAAAACTGAAAATCAGGCAGCGATAGACGCATGGGTAAACGATGCCTCAAAAACAGGTGATCATTTGTGGGAGGAGTTGGGCAAAACTTTTGGCGAAGCCCGACAAACAAACATTGACCCTAAAACTTTGCGAAATTTGTTAGAAACTGCTTTATTTAATGAGCAAGGCGGATTATGTTGTTATTGTGGCAATATAATAGAGCGGTCAAAAGCTATACAGAACAATATTTGGGATTATAAATATAGAACGATTGAACATTTTGAGCCTAAAAGTAAATATAAGGAAAAAACTTTTGATTATGAAAATTTAATGTTAAGTTGTAAAGAAAGTCAGAAACTTAGCATTTATGAGGTAGGAAAAGCGTATCAGGGTGTTTTGATTAAAAATTTTTATGATGTATCTAAAATAACTCAAATACCAATTTCGACCCTCAAAAATTATCCAAAAAATAAGGCATTAAATCACGACAAATTGAGCAAAGGAGACAAAATACAAGTGCCGAATCCACCACATTGCGATGACGAAAAAAGTAAATATGATAATAAAAACACCGCTATAACTATCATAAAACCAACGAAAGACGAGCAACTAATTGAACAGTTGACATTTTTAGATAATGGCACTATTAGTTATGCTAATCGTGAAAATGAACAAAATGAGGTCATTGAAAACACTATTAAAATTTTAGCCCTCAACTGCGCCACGTTGGTAGAAAGACGACAAGAGAAATGGCTAAATTGCTATATCAATTATAATGACTTTATATTCCGTCATTGGCTTGATGACTTTGCAGCAATGACAGAAAATGACGAAAGTTCGATTAGTGTCTTGAAAGACAGCATAAATAAACTGATAGCTGGCAAGGCAATGCCCGATGAAACAGGACAATTGGAAGCCTTTTATTTCGTGGAAGTTGCTTTTCTAAAAAGCCTTTTCAATGCACGTCCTTAATTTTTTAAAAAATACATTGCTTAGAAATAAATACTTATTCACTTGGAAACCAAGGATTTGAAAGACGAGTTAAAGCATCGCGCTAAAAAAAATAAGCCCGAAACTGCTGTGTGTTGCGTAGCAATCGCGCCTTTGCGTGCCGACCCCGAAGACCCTTCGGAGATAGTATCGCAGTTGCTTTTTGGCGAGTTAGTCGAGATTTTGCGCTACCACACTACCAAAAAATTATGGGCTTATGTGCGTTGCGAGTGGGACGGCTACGAAGGTTGGTTAGATTGGCGGCAAGTGCAGCGAGTAGAGGCAGCGTTTTGGGAAAAAGCTAAAACTGAATATGCCGTTGTATATGATATTGCAAATGAAGCTATTACAGATAATTATTTTCAAAATATAACAAAAGGTGCAACTTTACC
>JACCEC011145370.1_pt1 | contig 13039 bp, 11 predicted proteins | sample 7450121 | NCBI WGS metagenome assembly JACCEC01 (sample SAMN15323455, study PRJNA562643) | freshwater metagenome | isolation source: river surface water | place: USA:Blue River Watershed | collected 2017-08-18 | reverse complement strand
GCGGGAACGCACCCATGCAACGGTCGCGCGCATTGCCGCCGATAATCGTATCCCGGCCGCTGCGCATTTGACCTGTGTCGCCGCAAGCAAGGCCGAAATTGCGGATATCGCGCAAAGTTATTGGGATGCCGGGGTGCGACATATTGTTGCCTTGCGCGGCGATCCGCCCGAATTGGGCCAAGCCTTTGAACCGCATCCCCAGGGCTATGCCTCGGCGGCGGATCTGGTGGCCGGGCTGCGCGATGTGGCGCCATTTGAGATTTCGGTTGCCGCCTATCCCGAAATGCATCCCGAAGCCGCCTCTATGGCGGCGGATATCGACAATCTGAAGCGCAAGCTGGATGCCGGCGCAACCCGGGCGATGACGCAGTTCTTCTTTTCGCCAGAGGTGTTTTTTCGCTTTTGCGATGCAGCCGCCGCCGCCGGTATTCAGGCGGAGATTGTGCCCGGCATTTTGCCGGTGTCCAATGTCGCGCAGGCGCGGAAATTTGCGCAGGCCTGTGGCGCCACCATTCCAGACTGGATGGACCGGCTGTTCGAGGGGCTGGATGATCATCCGGCGGCGCGGCAGCTGGTTGCGGCCACGATTGCCGCTGAAATGTGCCGCAGGCTCTATGCCGGTGGCGTGCGCCATTTCCACTTCTACACACTGAACCGTGCGGAGCTGAGCTTCGCCATTTGTCATCTATTGGGCCTGAGGCCGCAAGGAGAGACCCCCCATGTCCGCCCGTGACCGCCTGCTTGCTGAGGCAGAGAAGCGCATTTTGATGACCGATGGTGCCTGGGGCACGCAGATCCAGAATTTCCGCCTGGAGGAAAAGGATTATGCCGGCACCCTTGGCCTGTCGCACGATCAGAAGGGCAATAATGACATTTTGGCGCTGACGCGGCCGGATGTCGTGGAGTCCATTGCCCGCGCCTATATGGCGGCGGGTTCGGATATTATTTCCACCAACACCTTCAGCTCAACGCGGATCAGCCAGGCTGATTATGGCGCGGAACATCTTGTCCGTGATCTAAACCTGGCCAATGCCCAACTGGCGCGCCGTGTGGCCGATGAATTTGAGGCAAAGGACGGGCGTCCGCGTTTTGTGGCCGGGGCGATTGGCCCGACCAACAAGACGCTGTCGCTATCCCCCGATGTCAATGATCCCGGCTATCGGGAGATTGATTTCGATACGCTGAAGGCCGTGTACCGGGAACAGGTGGACGCGCTGGTTGATGGCGGGGTTGACTTCATCCTGATTGAAACCGTGTTTGATACGCTCAATGCCAAGGCTGGCATCATGGCTGTTCTCGACGCGCAGGCGGATCTGGGGCGGGATGTGCCGCTGATGATTTCCATGACGCTGACGGACCTGTCGGGCCGCAATCTGTCTGGCCATACGGTTGAGGCCTTTTGGTATGCCGTGCGCCACGCCCGTCCTGTGACGATCGGGCTGAATTGTTCGTTTGGGGCAGAACAATTGCGTCCCCATGTGAAGCTGCTGGCGGGCATCGCGGATACGCTGATCATGGTGTACCCCAATGCCGGGCTGCCCAATGAACTGGGCCAATATGATGAGCTTCCGGCAGAAACCGCAGCCTTTGTGCGTGAATGGGCACAGGCCGGTCAGGTCAATATTCTGGGGGGCTGCTGCGGCTCTACGCCCGATCATATCCGCGCCATTGCGCAGGTGGTGGCCGATATTCCGCCCCGCCGCCCGGCGACGCCTGCCATCGTCACCCGGCTTGCCGGGCTTGAGCCGATGACGATTGCGGCGTGACAGGGGCAGGCCGCGGCAGGCCCGCGGCGCCCCAACGCCATGACGCTGCGACTGACGCAGGACCAGATTAATCAGATTTAGGACATCGCCCGTGACCACACAACAAACCGCCACGTTCGTAAATGTAGGGGAGCGCACAAACGTCACCGGATCGGCGGCGTTCAAAAAGCTGATCCTGGCCGATGATTATGCCAAGGCTGTTGAGGTGGCGCGCCAGCAGGTCGAAAATGGCGCCCAGATCATCGATGTGAACATGGATGAAGGGCTGCTCGATGCTGTGGCCGCGATGACAACCTTTTTGAAGCTGATCGCGGCTGAGCCCGATATTGCGCGCGTGCCGGTCATGATCGACAGTTCAAAATGGGAGGTCATCGAGGCGGGCCTCAAATGCGTGTCGGGTAAGCCGATCGTCAATTCAATCAGCATGAAGGAAGGCGAAGCCGCCTTTCTGGATCAGGCGCGCAAATGCATGGCCTATGGTGCCGCGGTTGTCGTCATGGCCTTTGACGAAAAAGGCCAGGCGGATACCAAGGACCGCAAGGTCGAAATCTGCGAACGCGCGTATAAGCTGCTGACGGGGATCGGTTTTCCGCCCGAAGACATCATCTTTGACCCCAATATCTTTGCCGTTGCGACCGGCATTGAAGAGCATAATAATTACGGCGTTGATTTCATCGAGGCCGCGCGGGAAATCAAGGCCCGGTGCCCCCACGTCCATATTTCGGGCGGGCTTTCAAACCTGTCGTTCAGCTTTCGCGGGAATGAGCCGGTTCGCCGGGCGATGCACAGCGTTTTCCTGTTCCACGCCATTCCGGCGGGTATGGATATGGGCATCGTCAATGCCGGGCAGCTGGATGTCTATGACACGATTGACCCAGAGCTGCGCGACGCCTGTGAGGATGTGATCCTGAACCGCCGTCCGGATGCCACCGAACGGCTGATCACGCTGGCCGAACGCTTTAAGGGCACGGATGCAGCGGCGGAAAAAGCGGCTGAGGAATGGCGCAGCTGGGATGTAACCAAGCGGCTGGAACATGCGCTGGTCAAAGGCATTGATGCCCATATTGTCGAAGATACCGAAGAAGCCCGGCAACAGGCCAATCGCCCGATTGAGGTGATTGAAGGGCCGCTGATGGCTGGCATGAACGTGGTGGGCGATCTGTTTGGATCGGGCAAGATGTTCCTGCCCCAGGTCGTCAAATCGGCCCGCGTGATGAAAAAGGCGGTGGCCCATCTGATCCCCTTTATCGAGGCGGAAAAGACCGAAGGGCAAAAGGCCAAGGGCCGCATCATCATGGCGACCGTGAAGGGCGATGTGCATGATATTGGCAAGAACATCGTCGGCGTCGTCCTGCAATGCAACGGCTACGAGGTGATTGATCTGGGCGTGATGGTGCCCTGGCCCACGATCTTGCAGGCCGCCAAGGACAATGACGCCGACATCATCGGCCTGTCGGGCCTGATCACACCATCGCTGGATGAAATGGTGACCGTTGCCGAAGAAATGCAGCGGGCGGGCCTGACGATCCCGCTGCTGATCGGCGGCGCGACAACGTCGAAGGTGCATACCGCGCTAAAGATCGACCCGGCCTATGATGGCCCGGTGATCCATGTGCTGGATGCCAGCCGCGCGGTCGGTGTGGCATCGCAATTGCTGTCAGATACGCAGCGGGACGGTTTTGTCGCAACGACCGCGGCCGATTATCAACATGTCCGCGATGTCCGTGCCGGCAAGGATGCCAGCGTCTTGTTGAGCCTGGCGGATGCCCGCGCCAATGGCTTTGCCGCGGCGATGAGCCACAAGGCCCCCCCGCCTGAGCAGCCGGGCCTGCATGTCTTTGCCGATTGGGACCTGACCGATCTGCGCGGCGTGATCGACTGGACGCCCTTTTTCCGGGCCTGGGAATTGCATGGTACCTTCCCGGCAATTCTGGATGATCCCATTGTCGGGGAAAGCGCGCGCAACCTCTATGCCGACGCCAATAAAATGCTGGATCAAATCATTGATGAGAAATGGTTGACCGCAAAGGGCGTTGTTGGCCTGTGGCCGTGCGCGCGTGAGGGCGATGACGTGGTGGTCCATCTGGCCGAAGACGAACGGCATGTGACCTTCAGCTTCCTGCGTCAGCAGATCCGCAAGAGCCGTGATCGCGCCAATATGTGTCTGGCCGATTTCATCAGCCCGGATGGCGACTGGATCGGCGGCTTTGCCGTCGGCATTCACGGCATTGATCCGCATATTGCCCGGTTCAAGGCCGCGCATGATGATTATCAGGATATCTTGCTGAAAGCCTTGGCGGATCGCTTTGCCGAGGCCTTTGCAGAGCGCCTGCATCAGCATGTGCGCACCACCCTATGGGCCTATGCGCCGGGCGAGCAATTGACCAACGAGGCGCTGATCCGCGAGGAATATCGCGGCATTCGCCCCGCACCCGGTTATCCGGCCTGCCCGGACCACAGCCTGAAGCCGATCTTGTTCGATCTGTTAAAGGCCGGGGATACAGCGGGCCTGATCCTGACGGAAAGCTTTGCGATGCTGCCAACGGCGGCTGTCTCGGGCTTTTACTTTGGGCACCCGGACAGCGAATATTTTGGCGTGGCACGCATTGGCCAGGACCAGCTGGAAGATTATGCCGCGCGGCGCGGCGTTGATCTGGAAACGGCAACGCGCTGGTTGCGGCCCAATCTCGACTAAGGGCAGGGGACGCTGGCGCCACAGGCGGGCGCCAGACGGATCAGGCCTTATTTCTGCTTGGCAGGCGGGGGAACGGTGATCTTCACCGTCTCCCCTGAATTGCCCGGAAAACCGGTGAACATGGCCTCCACCAGATTCGGGACGAGATAGGTCAGATTGTCGTTGAGCGACTGGGCCTGCGCCTTGCCTTCAAAGACCCGCTCTCCATTATCCGCGCGTTCGATCCGCAGGTTCAATTCGCTGGTAAAGACGGTGTAGCTTTCAATCCCGCTGTCAAAGCCGCCCGGCCCAAACAGGAAGGGATCGTAAAAGCCGGGATAATAGCCAAGATAGCGGCCACGATAGGGGCGGCCCCAATAGGCAAAGCCACCACACCAGGGATCATAATATCCCCAGCAGCGATTGGCGCTGGGGGCAGAGCGGATCTTTTCCCGGCCGCGATCCACCGTGTAATCCAGTTTGACGACCAGATTGGCCGTGTCGTTCGCGGCAGCCGGGCGATAGCCAAGCGCCGTCAGCTTGCCGGCGACAAGTTGCGCATAGCTTGCAAATTCAAGGCCGCCGTCCTGTGCCGGGTCCGCCGCCTTGACGGTAAAGCTTTGCCCTTGTGCGGGCGGCATTTGCTGAAAGCGGCTGACCTTGGCGTTAAAGCTTTGTGCGCACCCGGCGGCCCCCAGCAGGATGAGCGGGGCTGTCAGGCGAAGAAGCTTTCCAAAAGGCGACATGGTTCAATCCCTTACGCGACTCAGTTAACCTCAATCTGCACCCGCATCCTAAATAGGGTGGCGGGCGCTGAACAGAGGTTGAACATGCTTATCGTTGCAGGCCGAGCGCGGCATAGGTTGCAGCCAAGGTTGGCGCGGCCAGGGCAGCGGCCCGTGCGGCGCCGTCGATAAGAATGGCGTCAAGGGCGGCGGTATCGGCCCGCAAGTCATTGAAGCGCGTTGATATTGGGGCCAGGCTTTCGACCAGCACCTCTGCCAAAGCAGGCTTGAATGCGCCAAAGCCCTGACCGCCAAAGCGCGCCAGAACGGCATCGACGCTTTCCCCGGTTAAAGCGGCATAAATGCCCACCAGATTTTCGGCTTCCGGGCGGCCTTCCAGCTCTTTGGCGGATGCCGGCAGCGGTTCCGGATCGGTTTTCGCCTTGCGCACCTTTTGCACGATCATGTCGGCATCGTCGGTCAGGTTGATCCGGCTCATATCGGACGGGTCGGATTTTGACATCTTCGCGCTGCCGTCGCGCAAGCTCATGATCCGGGCCGCGCCTGATTTCGGGATGATCGGATCAGGCAGGGTAAAGACGGGTGCATCCTCCGATGCAAAATCATTGTTGAACTTCTGGGCGATGTCGCGTGCCAGTTCCAGATGCTGTTTCTGGTCTTCCCCCACCGGGACATGCGTTGCCTGATAGAGCAGCACATCAGCGGCTTGCAGCACGGGATAGGTGAACAGCGCGATGGAGGCGCCTTCGCGGTTCTTGCCCGATTTGTCCTTGAACTGCGTCATCCGGTTGAGCCAGCCCATGCGTGCTGTGCCGTTGAGCAGCCATTGCAATTCGGCATGGGCGGGCACCCGCGCCTGATTGAACAGGATCGCGCGTTGGGTGTCGATCCCGCAGGCGACCAGTGCGGCGGCCATTTCGCGGGTATTTGCGGCCAGCTCTGCCGGGTTATGGGGCAGGCTGATGGCATGAAGATCGGCAAGAAAATACAGGCAATCCCCATCAATGTCGTGCTGCATCTGCACCCAGTTGCGGATGGCCCCCAGATAATTGCCGAGGTGAAGGCTGCCCGTGGGCTGAATACCAGAGACGACACGCATCTTCATTCTTCCTTGTCAGCAGAAGGGGGTGGAGACTTCCGCCATGATGTTTCGTGACCGCGGCGGATGCCCGTTCGCACCGCCAAGCGCAAGAGGGGTCTCAGTCGGCCGCCGGGCTTGCCTTGCGCCGCCGCAGCAGCCCCAAAAGCGCATCCCGATCATAAGCGCCGATCATCCAGCCAAGACCAAAATAGACGATCCCGCCTGACCCGACGAGCAGGCTGAGCGCAACCATGCGTTCCAGCGTGGAGCCGCCAAACCAGTCGCCAATGCCCAGATTAACGCCATAAAGCGTGGCGGCCATGGCCAGTGCCGCCAGAATCTGGCGGGCGATACGGGCCGCGACATCGGGCGCGATGGACAAATGGCCGCGCCGGTGCAGCGTCACATAAAGCATGGCGCAGTTGAGCCAGGCCGTCAGCGCGAGCGCGGCCGCCAAGCCATAAAGGCCAAAGAACGGCACCAGTGCAAAGTTCAACGCGATATTGGCGGCCAGTACCCACATCGCGATCCGCAACGGAGTTTTGGTATCTTCGCGGGCAAAAAAGCCCGGCGTGAACACCTTGACCAGCACATAGGCGGGCAGGCCCAGTGCAATAATGCCAAGCGTGGTGCCGGTGATGATGGCATCTTCCGGGCGGAATTCCCCACCGCGGAACAGCGCCGTTACCAGCGGGATCCCGGCCGCGGCAAAGGCGGCGGCGGCGGGCAGGGTCAACAACATCCCCATTTCCAGCGCCTGATTCTGGATCTTTTGCGCTTCTTCGGGCTTGCCCTGATCCACAAATTTGCTGATCGACGGCAAAATCGCCGTGCCAAGCGCCGTGCCGATAATGCCCAGCGGCAATTGGTTCAGCCGGTCCGCATAATTGAGGTGCGCCATCGAGCCTTCGGCCAGATAGCTCACAAATTGCGTGTCGATCAAAATGCTGACTTGATAGACGCCTGCCGCAAAGGTCGCCGGAATGACGACGCGGAAAAACTGCCGCACGCCCGGCGTCAGCCGCGGCCGGCGCAGGCGCAAGGACACACCGGCCTTGCGCGCCGACCACCAGACCAGCGCCAGTTGCACAACGCCACCCACAACCACCGCCAGCGACAGCGCCTGCGCGGTGGCAGCGCCGCCATCGCGCACCAGCAACAGGGCAATCAGCATCGCCAGATTGAGGAGCGCCGGGGCAAAGGCCGCAGCGGCAAATTTATGCATGGAATTCAGCACGCCCGAATATAACGAGACGAGGCTGATCAGCATCAGATAGGGGAATGTCAGGCGGGACAGCCAGACAGTGAGATCAAATTTCGCCGCATCCCCGGCATAGCCAGAGGCCAGCAGCCAGACCATGGCGGGCATGGCGATTTGGCCAATGACCGTGAAAATCAGCAGGACGGGCAGAAAAACCGCCAGCACCTCTTCGGAAAAGCGGCGCGCCTCATCCATGCCGCCCGCGCCGTGATAGCGTTGGCTGAACAGGGGCACAAAGCCTGCGGAGAAGGCGCCCTCACCAAAAAAGCGGCGAAATGTATTGGGCAGGCGAAAGGCGACCAGAAACGCATCGGCGAACATATTGGCGCCCAGCACGCGCGCCATCACCATTTCGCGGGCAAAGCCAAGCACCCGGCTGACCATGGTCAGCCCCCCAATTGTGCCTATGGCTTTGCCCAGTTTCACGGGGTTAGGCGTTGCCTTCGACGCCGGCTTCGGCCTGTTGTGCGGCCAATTCCGCCTGTTGCATGAACAGGGCGCCGAAATCGATTGGGTCAAGCATCAGCGGCGGGAACCCGCCATCGCGGACCGCATCTGCCAGCACGCGGCGGGCAAAGGGGAACAGCATGGCCGGGGCCTGCGCCAGAAGAATCGGCGCCAGCTGGTCTTCTGGAATATTGCGGATGCCGAACAGCCCAGCATAGACAAGTTCAACCTGAAATGCCGTTTTGTCTTCGCTTTTGGCAATGACATTGATCTTCACGGCAACTTCATAAACGTCGTCGCCCACCTGTTCATTGCCGATGTTGAAATTCACATCGATCTGGGGCTGGCCCTGCCACTGAAACACTGCCGGTGCGTTTGGATTTTCGAAAGAAAGATCCTTCACATATTGCGAAATAACGCCGACCGTCGGCAGATGGTCTTCACCATTGGGAAGGGTTTCATTGGGTTGATCGGCCATGGCTTTGAAATGTCCTGTTCTGCTTTGGGCGCGGTGAGGCGCCCCTTTCGTCATGGGCAGCGCGCCTAGCAGGCGATGCGGATGAGGGCAATGCCACAGATTTCCGGCTATGGAACGAAAGCACTATTTGAAAGCCGCGACGTGACGTCCTATGTTGCAGGAAAGAAAGGTCAACAACGTGGTTGAAACGGTTCTCTTTGCAATGGTGGCAGCATTTCTGGGGCTGCGGCTTTACGCCGTGCTCGGAAAGCGGACAGGGCATGAACAGACGCTGGGCAAGCCGGCGGAAGAGCCTGTTTCTGCGCCCGTTTCCGTGCCTTCGGCGGACGCCCGCGATAGCATGACGCCCCGCGCTGCGGCCGAAGACGTTTTTGACAGCGGGGCGTCGGCCGGGCTTCGTGCCATTGCGCAGGCCGATACGCGTTTTCATCCCGGTGAATTCGTGGACGGCGCAAAGGCCGCCTATGCGATGATTCTCGACGCCTTTTGGAAGGGCGATGATGCGGCCTTGGCGCCTTATGTCAGCACCGATGTGCATCAGAGCTTTGTCGATGCCATCAAGGCGCGGACCGAAGCTGGCGAAATCATTGACAATCGCCTGGTTCGGATTGACCGGGCGGTCATCTCTGCTGCCAATTTGAATGGCCGGGTTGCCCAGATCACGGTGCGTTTTGATGCCGATATCGCCGCTGTGACGCGCGATAACGCAGGCACGGTTATTGCCGGGTCGCTGACCGATGCCATTGAAACGCATGACGAATGGACCTTTGAACGCGATGTCCGCTCGTCTGATCCGAACTGGATTCTTGTCGATACGGACGAAGCCGCCTAACCAGCCGGCATGCGCCGCTTTACCTATCTGTCTGTCCTGATTGCCGCAGCCCTGGCCGGCTGCGCGCAACCTTCGGTCGTTCGTCCTCCCGTGGCGCCGCCGCCGGCGCCAACCCCTGCGCCCCCGGCAAAGCCTGCCAATGCGCTGTCGGCTGGCGTGTCGCCGGGGCCGGAGATCGCCAGCCTGGGCCTTACGTCCCAGCACGCCCAGCGGGCGTTGCAGGCCTTTCGTCTGTCCTGCCCGGCGCTGCAACGGCGGGCCGACACGTCGGGCCTGACCCGCACGGAGGATTGGGCGCCTGTGTGTGCGCGTGCGGCACAAACGCCGGATGATGCGGCGCTGGCCTTTTTTGAGACGTCAATGGAACTTGTCCGCATTGGCACCGGTCAAGCCTTTGCAACAGGTTATTATGAGCCTGAAATTGCGGGCGCCCGCACGCAACAGCCGGGCTTTGATGTGCCGATCTATAAGCGGCCAGCCGATCTGATCGAAGTCGATCTTGCGGCCTTTTCTGACCAATGGCGGGGCAAGCGCATTCGGGGACGGGTGCAGGGCCAGATGCTGGTCCCCTATGCTGATCGCGCCGAAATTGAACGCGGCGGGCTGGCTGGGCGCGGGCTGGAACTGGCCTGGGCGGCCGATCCGATCGACTTTTTCTTCTTGCAGGTGCAGGGGTCCGGGCGCGTCCGCCTGCCCGATGGCAGCATCCTGCGGATCGGCTATGATGGCCAAAATGGTCGGGACTATACCGCAATTGGCAAGGTGATGCGGGATCGCGGGCTATTGGGGCCGGGTCAGGCCAATATGGATGGCATTATCGCCTGGCTGCGGGCCAACCCCGATGCCGGCCGGGCGATCATGCAGGAAAATAAAAGCTGGGTCTTTTTCAAGGAACTGACCGGGCCGGGGCCGCTGGGCGCGCTGGGTGTTCCGGTGACGGGCGAGGCAAGCGTGGCCGCAGATCCGCTCTTTGTGCCGTTGGGCGCGCCGGTTTTTCTGACGATGGAGCGGGCAGAGGCCAATGGGCTTTGGATTGCGCAAGATACCGGCGGCGCGATCAAGGGGCCAAATCGGTTTGACACATTTTGGGGGGCAGGGGACCGCGCCCGCGACATTGCCGGCGGCATGGCCGCCCGCGGTACCGCCTTTGTCCTTTTGCCCAAGGGCAGTCTGCACCGTCTGCATGCCAAGGGCGCCCATGCGCATTCGTCGCCTCAGCGCTGAAGAACATGCGCTATGGGCGCGCGTCGCGCGAACGGCGCGTCCCCTGCCGGGCAAGGCCTCGCCCGATGCGGACGCGGTGCCGGACATCAGCTTTGCCGAAGCTATGGTCGCCGATGCAGCCCGGCCGGTGCGGGGACGGACGGCCCCCGCCCCAAGCCGCGCACCTATGCCCAAAGCACCCGCGATGCGCGATACGCTTGACGGCAGCTGGGATAAGCGGATCACCAAGGGCGACGTTCAGCCCGATGTGACGATTGATCTGCATGGCGAAACGCTGGCAACGGCGCATGCCCGGCTCAATCGCGGGCTGGATAGCGCGATCCGGCGGGGGGATCGCACGATCCTGCTGATCACCGGACGCCCCGCGGTTGATAATCAGCGTCTGCCGCCGACCAGTCGGGGCGTTATTCGTGCATCTGTGATCGACTGGCTGGCCGTGTCGCCGCATGCTGATCGTATTGCAGCCATCCGCAATGCCCATCCCCGTCACGGCGGGGCTGGTGCGCTTTACATCATCCTCAGGCGCGCCCGCTGATCTTCAGACGTGACTTAAGATTTCAGCGTAAATCTTTGTAAGATCAGAAATATCTTGAAGGGCCACGGCCTCATCCAGCTTATGCATTGTGGCATTGGGCAGGCCGAATTCAACCACCGGACAGAGCCGCGATAAAAAGCGGGCGTCCGATGTCCCCCCCGTTGTTGACGGTTCGGTTTCGACGCCGGTGACATGGCGGATGGCGTCGGCGACCATCTGGCTCAACGCGCCCGGCGGGGTCAGGAAGGCTTCGCCGGAAATGCGCGGCTCCACAATGGCATTGGGTGCTTCGTCCAGCACGATATCGCGGATCAGCGTCGACAGACTCTCCCCGCTATGCAGATCGTTAAAGCGGATCGATAGACGCGCCTTTGCGGCGGCTGGGATGCCATTGGTGGCCGTGTTGCCGGCCTCTAGATCCGTGATTTCGATGTTCGACGGCTGGAACCATGCGGTTCCGTTGTCCAGCACCAGTGCATCAATCCGGGCCAGCGCCCGGACGAGCTTGGGCACCGGATTATCGGCCAGATGCGGATAAGCGACATGGCCTTGCGTGCCCGGCACGGTAATCCAGATATTGACTGAGCCGCGCCGCCCGATTTTCATCATGTCACCCAGGCGGTGGACAGAGGTGGGCTCCCCGACAAGGCACAGATCAGGCACCAGGCCCTTGGCGGTCATGTGCGCAATCAGGGCCACGGTGCCGTAAACCGCCGGTCCTTCTTCATCGCCCGTGATGATCAGGCTGATCCGTCCCGCGCTTTCTTTGGGAATGGCCGCAACAAAGGCCGCGATGCTCGACTTCATGTCGACAGCACCCCGACCATAGAGCAAATCGCCCCGAATCTCGGGCGTAAAGGGGTCAGACGTCCAGCCGCCACCCGGCGGCACGACATCCAAATGGCCAGCAAAGGCGAAATGGCGGCCGGCACCCGTGCCCGCGCGCGTGGCAAAAAGATTTTCGACCGGGCCATCCGGCGCGTCGCCGCAGATAAAGCGGTCGACCTCAAAGCCCAGCGGGCGGAGGGCAGCCTCCAGCACATCAAAAACAGCGCCACGGGCGGGCGTTACAGACGGCGCAGCGATCAATTGCTGCGAAAGGTGAATTGCATCGGTCACGCGCTACGCCTAGCCTTGGGTGACCAAGATTGCAAAGGACGCCCGCATGTCCAAGCTGGATCTTGATGCTATTCCGCAGGCCAATGGCATTCAAAGCCGCAAGGATGGCCGTCGGTTCGACTAAGCCGCCGGATCGTCGCGTTCAAACCGGTCAATCACCCATGGCTCGCGGGCGGCCTCATCGGCCCATTGCGTCATAAAGGGGTGGGCCAGAATGGCATCCATATAGGCCCGGGCCTCGTCCGGCACCGGCAGGGAATAGGTCACCAGGCGCGTCACAACGGGCGCGAACATGATGTCCGCGGCGCCAAAGGCACCGAACAGGAAATCCCCATCGGCGCCAAAGCGCGATCGCGCCATGGTCCATAATTCGGTCAGACGCGCAATATCTTGCGCCACATCGGGATCAACGGGCGCGGGCGCGTAAACCCGTCGCAGGTTGAAGGGATGCTGACGGCGCAAGGCCATGAAACTTGAATGCATTTCTGCCGCCATCGACAGGGCAAAGGCGCGCGCCATGGTCGCCTGCGGCCAGAACTTGTCCCCGCCCGACAGGGCATCAAGATACTGGATGATCGCCAGACTGTCCCAAATCGGCGTGTCATCATGCCACAGCATCGGCACTTTGCCGCCAGAGGGCCGAAGATCCGCCTGCATGCGCCGTTCTGGCCATGCATCATCATAAATCGGTACAACAACCTCTTCAAAGGCAAGGCCCGATTGCTTGGCCGCCAGCCAACCGCGCTGCGACCAGCTGGAATAAACCTTGTTGCCGATGATGAGCTTGATCATGTTCGCTCCTAATCACGGCCGATGCGCAATGTCGAGGGGGGATGCGATGCATGTGCCGCCCATTCTGTTGGCCTTGGGCGCGTC
>JACCEC010471572.1_pt1 | contig 13039 bp, 9 predicted proteins | sample 7450121 | NCBI WGS metagenome assembly JACCEC01 (sample SAMN15323455, study PRJNA562643) | freshwater metagenome | isolation source: river surface water | place: USA:Blue River Watershed | collected 2017-08-18 | reverse complement strand
GAGCCATGGTTCGGAGAGCTTCGTACCCGTGGAACAGGTTCACTTGTTTCAGACCGCATGGGAGTCGTTACCTCTTCCGCACTTACTGGTGTGCAAGAGCGCGGAACAATCTTCGTCGAACCAGGCGATGAAGTTTACGAGGGCATGGTTATCGGCGAGAACTCACGTTCTGACGATATGGATGTTAACTGCGTACGCGAAAAGAAGCTTACAAATATGCGTGCTTCAGGCACCGATGATTCTGAAAAGTTGATTCCACCTAAGAAGCTCAACATGGAAGGTGCTCTCGAATTCTGTCGTGAAGACGAGTGCGTTGAAGTTACTCCTGCAGTTGTGCGTATCCGCAAGGTTGTCCTTGATGGCGCAGAGCGTGCACGCGCAACTTCCCGTGCAAAGCGTTCTAACTAGCATCACCCGGTATTAACTAAAAGAGAGTTGGACCGGCGCTTAACAATCGCGCCTATTCCAACTCTCTTTTGTTTTCCTGGCCACTAAGACGAAAATACAAATTCTAGGCGCGATTGTTAGCGCCGAATTTCGTGTTTGCGTCGTTAAACTGCAGCTATGAAAACTCTTCGACTTCTTGGAATTTTTGCGCTGTTGTTAGTGCCGGTAGGGGCGAATGCACATGCGGGGGTGGTGGCGGTCACTCCGGCGCAAGATCAAGTACTGATGTCGATGGCGAGCGAGATTTCGATTCAATTCTCAGAAGAGTTACTCACTATTTCGAATGAAGATGTAAATACGCTCTCTCTCACTGAGTTAGATGGTCCACCGATTGAACTTGGAAATATCAGGGTCGAAGGTGAGTATTTGAAAGCAGATATTCCCACTGGCGATTACGCGCCTGGTACCTATGAAGTTACCTATCGAATCGTTTCTGCCGATGGCCATAAACTCTCAGATTCCTTCACCTTTGCCCTCAATGCACCGGCTCTCACAGCGACTCCAGCCCCTACGAAAGAGGGTGATGGCGTAATCCCACTTCCCATCGTTGCCGCAATCGTAATTCTCGCTCTGGTCGGTGGCTTCTTTATTTTCCGTGCTCGCAAACCTTGAGCTACCCCGGTATTTGTCGCCGCTCTAGGGTTCAATTCGTACCATGAGTAAATCGGCGGCTACCAAGGGACTTCATTTAGCTGCACCTGCCCTCACCTATCGGGCGATTGAACTCGACCCCAAGCAATCTGAAGCGGTTGCCCATCGTGGCTCACCACTGATTATTCGCGGCGCTACCGGTACCGGTAAGACCACAACGCTCATTGAGTGTGCAATTGATAGAATCAAAAAGGGCGCTGATACAGATTCAATACTTATTCTCACCTATGGACGCGAACGTGCATCTGAGATTCGTGATGCGATTGTTATTGCAGCAGGTGGCACAGTTCAGGAACCCGTCGCGCGTACCTTCCATGCGCTGGCCTTCTCAATCTTGCAGATGAGCGCTGGCGAGAATTTCCGAGAAACTGTATTGATCTCAGGTGCCGAACAAGAATCTTTTATCAAGATTTTGCTTGAGGGCAATATTGAAGATGGCGTTGATTGGTGGCCAGCAGATTTACGTAATCTTGGTGGTGACAACTCCGCCATGATGGGCGAACCACTCCTCACCCAAGGATTTATCCGCGAACTCCGCGACTTAATGATGCGTGCGACCGAGCGCAATATTTCGCCCCAAGAGCTCGCTGCGATGGGTGGACGTTTAGGAGAGAAATTCTGGGCTCCAGCTGCGCGATTCTGGCAACAATATCTCGAGGTCTCAGCCGATATGGAATCCGCTGCGGCAGATTCAAAGATGAGGATTGACCCCGCTCAAATTATCAATGCAGCAATCGCTCACCTCAACGCTAATCCAGAAATGCTTACCGAACTTCGTAAACGATTTACCACCATCATGGTTGATGAATTCCACGAAAGCGATCCAGCACAACGTCGATTGCTCGATCTATTGATGTCGCAAGATCTAGTCTTGGTTGTTGATCCAAAATCTGCAGTTGGTCGCTTCCGTGGTTCTGATCCGGATGGAGTTGATGCTTACTGCAGCAACACATTCCCGCAAGCGCAGACCATTACTCTTGAAACCAATCACCGTGGAACGCCAGCTAAATTTGCAATTGAAGTGAAATCTGAGAGCGAAGAAGCCCAATTCATCGCCTACAACATCAAGCGTGCACACCTGATTGAGGGAGTCGCCTACAGCGATATGGCGATTATTCTCCGCTCGCAGAACACTACTGCGACAGCTATTCGTCGCGCCCTCGGTCAATCAGGAATTCCAGTCGCCGGAGACCGCGAAGCAATCGCCAGTAATGCGGCTCTCGCACCCTTCTTACTTTTGGCGCGAGTAGCTGCAGGAAATGAAACTCTCACCCTCGATGTATGCGAACGGTTACTGCTCTCTGAATTCGGTGGCGCCACTTCTATCTCGCTCCGTCGTATTCGCACTGCCCTCTTAAGGGCTCGCAATGAAGAGGAAGATCAGCGCACCGGAAGTCAACTCATTATTGATGCGATCGACAAGGGCGATATCGCGATTGAAGAGTCAGCTGAACTCCTCCGAGTGCATCTGCTGTTAAAGGAAGCGCGTGCATCACTTCGAAAGAAGAGCGCATCTATTCATGATCTCCTCTGGGCGATATGGTCTAACGCTGTTAATGCAGAGAACCAGTTGATATCGCAGGCTTGGCAGCGCGCAGCACTTCGCGGTGGTACTCGTGGAGCGGCAGCAGATCGCGATTTGGATGCGATGGTTGAACTCTTCGATAGCGCTGCCCGCCATATTGATCGCATGCCAGGTGCACATCCTCGGATTTTCTTATCTGAAATCGCACAAGAAAATATTGTCACCGACGTCATTACTGCCAAAGGTATTCGCCCTGATGTGGTTGAACTATTAACGGTTCACTCAGCGAAGGGCTTGCAATATAAGCGAGTCTTTGTTGCCGGTATTCAAGAAGGTATCTGGCCTAATCTCAAGCAGCGCAGCACTCTGCTCGGAGCTGAACGTCTGGTCGAACGTATCCGTCACAGTGAAGAGATTGCACAAATTGAATTCGACATGATGACTGCAGCCTCGTTGGCAGAAGATGAGAAACGTCTCTTCGATGTCGCCACCACCCGCGCATCAGAGCAGCTCTACATCTCCGCGGTATCTCGTGAAGAAGATTCACCATCATCGTTCTTCCTTGATGCGGTCGAGTCTGGCAACTACCAGCTCACTCACTTTAAAGATGCACGACCGCTGACCAGTAATGCTCTAGTGGCATCTCTCCGTAGGTCGCTTCACACTGACCGTGCAGACGTCGCTGCTGCTCTCCTTTCAACCTTATCTACCGCTGAAATCGCAGTGGCAAATCCAGAAAACTGGCTCGGGTCTAAGCCAATCTCAACCGATGCTCCGTTGGTGGCCGATGACGAGAGTGTCTTTATCTCACCGAGCGCCGCCGAATCATTTGAGACATGCGGCCTTAAGTGGTTGCTCGAACGCAATGGTGGATCTAATGGCGATTCCACCGCCCAGTTACTTGGCTCCGTAATTCACGAGTATGCCCGGCTCAAGGTAGAAGGCACTGATATCACCGACCAGTTCCTATTTGAATCACTAGAAAAATCTTGGCCTCTCATTACTGACTCAACTGGGTGGATCAGCAATCTCCAACTACAGCGGGCACAGAAGATGCTAGAGCGCTTTGCGCAATATCACCGCACTGCTACGCGTGATGTTGAGGGGGTCGAGCTATCTTTTGAATTCGAACTTGGAAGAGCGAAAGTGCGTGGTTCGGTCGATCGTCTCGAAGTTGATAGTGATGGAAAGTTTTATGTGGTCGACTTTAAGACCGGTAAAGCAATTACCAAGAAAGAAGCGGCGAAGAATTTACAGCTCGCCTGTTATCAATTAGCGGTAGTGCTCAATGCATTTGAGAAGAAATTTGAGAAGCCAGAAGTTTCAGGCTCTCATCTCGTCTTCCTTGGTCACGATACAAAAGAGATCGCAACGCGTGAGCGAACTCCTATTGATGTCGATCTCGTGACCAGTAACATCGTTGAAATCGCCACTGCGATGAGCGCCCCACACTTTTACGCGAAGAAGAATGAATTCTGTGGTTTCTGTCCAGTCAAGAGTTCCTGTCCGTTGCACCTCGAGGGAAGATCGGTGATCGGATGAGTGCCGAGATGGTTGAGAAGTACACACCAGAGCAGGTTGCAGCGCTCATTCAATTAGTGGATCCAAAGTTCTATCCACCGAGTGATGAGCAGTCAAAGATTATTTCTATCAAGAGCAATCCGCTCGAACCTGCGGTTGTTATAGCCGGTGCGGGTTCCGGCAAGACCGAAACCATGGCCTATCGCGTGGTTTACCTGGTAGCTAATGGCTTTGTTCGCCCTGATCAGATATTAGGTCTTACCTTTACCCGCAAAGCAGCAGGCGAACTCAACTTGCGTATTCGTAAACGTTTAGCCCAACTGCTTAAAGCTTTAAAGATCGAACATGAACGTAACGGCAAGGGTGAATTTGTAGCGCCATTTACTATCTCCAACACTTCTGTGACCACCTATCACTCATATGCCGGTCGCATTCTCTCCGAGCACTCCATTCGACTGGGTATCGATGCCGATTCACAGCCTCTTGGTGAAGCTGCGCTCTGGATGATGGCTAACCGCATTGTGCGCAATTGGGATGAAGCTGGTTACTCCAACGAAAGTTCCATCAGGACTATCGTTGAAGATTTGATGGGTCTGACATCACAAGCGCTCGAGCATCAAGTCACTGGCGAGCAAATCATCGAGCAAGATAATAAGTTATTGGCCGAACTCAATCGCATGAGTGGACCCACCAATGAGGGCGTCCGTAAAGCTGCCATGACAGCGATTCAGCGTTCTGGTTTGGTTGGAATGATGGAGCGATTCCTCAACGAACGCCGCGGCGATGGGCAACTTTCTTTCGATGATCAAATTTCATTGGCGGCATCAATTGCACAGAATTTTCCAGATGTTGGCGCAATCGAAAAGGCGAAGTATCCCGTTGTTCTCCTCGATGAATATCAAGATACCTCGCACTCGCAGGTACGTTTACTCTCCACTCTCTTTGGCGATGGACATGCAGTTACTGCCGTCGGCGATCCATGCCAATCGATCTATACCTGGCGTGGTGCCGCTGCTGGAACAATCGGCGCATTTAATCGCTACTTTCCAAAGCCTGCTGATTACTCGGGCGCTCTCCAATTTAATCTCTCACGCACCTACCGCAACGATCACGCAATCTTGGCGGTTGCTAATGTCATCTCAGAAGGTGTTCGCAAGAGCGATGGGGTAGAGGTATTGCCGTTGCGTGCCCGAGAGAATGCCGGCAACGGTGATCTCGTCTGCGGAATTTATGAAAATTTAGAGGCTGAGGCGCAAGCAATCGTTGAGTATTTCCAGCCTTTATGGGCGGAAAACGAGTACCGGCGAGCAGCTCAAAAACGCGGTGAAAAAAGTGAGAACCCACGAACCCTCGCAGTGTTGGTTCGGAAGAAATCTCAGATTGCCATCATTCAGGAGGCGTTGACCACAGCCGGCATCGAATCAGAGGTCCTTGGATTAGGTGGCCTTATCCATGTTCCTGAGATCGCAGATATCGTCTCGATTCTCAAGATAATCAACTCACCCGATGCTGGCGGTGCGCTTATGCGCCACCTCACCGGTCCTCGCATCAATCTTGGTCCACGAGATATTGCTGCGCTGGGTCGTTTCTCTCGCTCTCGTTCACAGAGCGAAGGTTCTGATAGTCGCTCTTTGGTGAAGAACATCATTGAAGGTACTGCGCTCAGTAACGATAGTGATGATCAATTTGCAGGTTCGTTGATTGATGCCCTCGATGAGATTAGTTCTGCAGATTCACGAACATTTTCTACAGCTGGTTATGCCCGTCTGACTCAATTCTCGAGTGATCTCCGTCGTCTTCGCTCGCGCGCATCAGGTTCAATTACCGATCTCATCCTTGAGATTGAGCGATATCTCAACCTCGAAGCTGAGGTAATGCTCCGTGAAGAGGGTATTCATGGACGCCGCCATCTCGATCGCTTCTTAGATGAGGCGAGTAAGTTTGCTCGTTCTGGCGGTTCTTTAAACTCCTTCATTCAATGGCTCGATGTGGCGAGTGATGAAGAGGGTGGACTCAAAGCAGGAGCACCAGAGGTCGATGACAGCGTGGTTCAGATTCTTACTATCCACATGTCCAAGGGCGCTGAATGGGATGTTGTTGCAATCCCAGGACTTGCTAAGGGAACCTTCCCATCCACTAGCTCCAAGAGCCCTGAAAACTGGGTCTTTAATGAGCGCTTTATACCATTCGAACTCCGCAGTGATGCAAACGTTGTTCCACAACTCAACCTTTCGCAAGTCACCACCAATGCTGATGCCAATAAAGCTCTCGATGCATATAAGACTCTCTGCGCCGAGTATCGCCTCAGTGAAGAGATTCGATTGGGATATGTCGCGGTCACTCGCGCGAAGACACATCTTTTCTGCTCAACTACATATTGGGGAGATGGCGTGAAGCCGCTCGAACCTTCATCGCTCTATCGCAGCATTGAATCAGTTGCACTCACCTCAGGTCGCGTTATCGACGAACTCGAACCACCTGCTAGTGATGCGCGCAATCCGCAAGAAGATATAGAAGTCACACAAATGTGGCCCCGAGATCCACTTGGTTCTCGACGTGAGATATTCGATGCATCCGCAGCTCTTGTGCGCGCTGCATCACCTGCCGATCTTGCATCTCTATCGACGGACGATCTACTTATTCAATCTTGGGTAGAGGATTCAAAGGCGCTCATTGCAGAAGTTGCTGAATTCCAAAACGGAGCAACAACAGTTCCACGCCCAATCAGAATGTCTCCATCTTCAATTATTGCGATGAAACGCGACCCAGAGGGCTTTGCCTTAAATATACGAAGGCCGATGCCTCGCGCTCGAGATGAATATTCATCGCGTGGAACCGCATTCCACCTGTGGGTCGAACGGCACTTACGAGGGAATTCAATCTTTGATGATGAAGATTTCGATCTCTTGCAACCTATTGAAGAAGATCGCACCTTAGAAGAACTTAAATCAACGTGGTTGGCATCGGATTGGGCAGAACGCCAAGCACATAAGGTCGAAGTCCCATTCGAGACAGTTATTGCTGGCACCTTGGTCCGAGGTCGAATCGATGCAATTTATAAGACAGAGCAAGGTTTTGAGGTAGTTGACTGGAAGACCGGTTCTAAGGAACTTGATGCAGATTCAGCTATCCAGTTGGCTATCTATCGCTTGGCGTGGGCAAAGTTGGCTAATGTGCCGGTAGAGAGCGTCAGCGCCGCATTCCATTATGTTCCTACCGGTGTGACAGATCGCCGAACTAACTTAATGAGCGAAGCTGAACTTATTGCACTCTTGAGTTAAAGCTTAATCGACCCAATTTCAATCGATATGGGGCGATGGTCGCTGATGGCAACTGATTCATGAAAGGTCTCCTTTGCCATCTCGATCTCACTGCGGCGAAGAAGAATGTAATCAAAAGAGATTGATGGCTTCCACGATGGATAACTCAGAGTCTCGGTAGCTCGCTTCCAACGGGTAATGCGCGTCGGCAATCCCCAAGGAAGATTAAAATCTCCGAGCAAAATCACCTTGGTTTGATATTTCTTTTCTATCTTCTTTGCCCATCGCGTCAATTTCATTAATTGAAAGGCGTTAACGAAGGGAACAAAGGAGAGGTGAGTATTTATAACCGTCCAACCATTTTCCAATACTGCCGCAATCGCAACACGTGGTTCATCTTTAACATAGAACGGCGCTACTTTGCCTTTCTCATTTGCAATCAAGAGCGGCAAACCAATCCATGCTTTTCCTAATTCGTATCGGAGCCAATGCTGTACTGGGATCTTTGAGGCAATGCCCACGCCATAGAGTTCTGCTGCCTCTTCCTCTGCATATGTGATGATGCGAGTTTCGAATGAGGTGAGTTTGCGCCATGAAAATCCGGGAGTCCCGTGCAGGCAAGGAGCAAAGCCCCATGCCACTGCGCCCATCGCGGCCGCTATCTCTGCAACTTGATTGGTGCTACCAGATCGTTCAAGGTTCATATCGAGCTCTTGCAGTGCCAATACATCACTAGCGAGTGAGGCTGCAATCGTGGAAAAATCAGCGCTCTCGGCGGGGTTCAGGCTCTGACCATGCAGGATATTCCACGAGGTGATGCGCATGGGACAAGCCTAGTAATCTCCACCCATGAGCGCGATTCCACCGAGACCATCCCTAATGGACCGCGCTGGCGAGCTCCGCACCAATCCAGAGCGAATTGAAGAGCTCTGGCAGTCAGCGGTGATTATTGAAGTAGGTAAAGGACGCATCCGTTCGACTGTATCCGGTCCGGTACTTCTCACCGCTGCCGACGCAATTGGGGGAGAGCGATACTTTCTTGGAATTGATCGGACGACGGATCTTCCCTACTTCGCGTGGGCTTCTGGCGCAGTCGATAGTGAGGTTGAGGATTACTTAACTCTACGCGAGTTGGCTGGTGGATTATCTCCGCGAGATCTTGAAATCGCGATGCATGCAATCGCGCTCTCGAATTGGCACGACGCCCATCCGCATTGTCCTAAGTGCGGTAAACCAACTCGTGTGGATTTAGCAGGCGCTGCTCGTAAATGTGATCACGATGATGTTCAACATCATCCTCGGACAGATCCTGCTGTGATTGTTCTCGTAAAAGATCGCGACGACCGAATACTTTTAGGACATCAACCAGTCTGGCCGGATGGTCGCTTCTCAACTTTCGCTGGATTTCTCGAACCAGGCGAAACATTTGAACAATGTGTTGCACGTGAAGTTTTTGAAGAGGCAGGCGTTCGACTCACCGAGATTAAATATCTTGGTTCACAGCCATGGCCATTTCCGGCAAGTGTCATGATTGCATTTGAGGCAATTACAGATTCTCCCGATGATGCTCGTCCTGATGGAGAAGAGATCACTGAGGTGAAGTGGTTCTCGCGCGCAGAACTGAAATCTTCCGCAGAAGACGGTTCACTTCTCTTGCCACCGACAGTCAGCGTTGCGCGCAGAATGATTGAAGGGTGGTTAGGTGGCACCTCGCTCGACAAGTCAAAGCTCGCGGGGGAGACATGGCGCTAGATGCCAATCCTTTAGATGCGCAATCAATTCTGAATGCGCTCGATGATGATCAACGTGCAGTAGCTCTCGCTTCCCGCGGCCCTGTCTGCGTTATCGCCGGAGCAGGAACTGGAAAGACACGTGCCATTACCCATCGCATTGCCTATGCCGCAGCAATCGGGACGATGGATCCACAGAAGATATTGGCGCTCACCTTTACCGCCCGTGCTGCAGGTGAGATGCGTGCACGCCTGCGTACATTGGGAGTGCCAACGGTTGCCGCTCGCACAATCCACTCTGCTGCGCTGAAACAACTGCTCTTCTTCTGGCCCACAGTTTTCGGTGGCCGCACTCCAGATTTGATTACATCGAAGGGAAGTTTTATCTCAGAGGCTGTTCGTCGCGCTGGTTTGACCAGTGAGATAGCAGTTCATAATCGCGAACTCATGCGTGATATCGCTACTGAGATTGAGTGGGCAAAAGTTTCACAGGTGGCACCAGAGGATTTTGTCAACGAGATATCGCAACGAATGACCAAGCCACGATTTAATCCTGAGCAGTTGGTCCAGCTCTACACCGCCTATGAGTCCATCAAGAAGCAAGAACTAGCAATCGACTTTGAAGATGTTCTTCTGCTCACCGCTGCGATGTTGGAAGAAGAGCGTGATGTTCGTGAAAGGGTGCAAGATCAATATCGATACTTCACCGTAGATGAGTATCAGGATATTTCGCCGGTACAACAACGTCTCATTAATGCCTGGCTCGGAACCCGCACTGATATTTGTGTCGTAGGAGATCCTGCGCAGACTATTTACTCTTTCGCTGGCGCTACACCTGTTTTCCTCAATACTTTCACGCAGCGCTTTCCGGATGCACAAGTCATTCGCCTTAGTACCGGTTATCGATCCACTCCAGAGATTACATTTGCAGCAAACTCAATTTTGCGTGTTGGTTCAATGGGCCAAGAACTGACAGCCTTTAATGATCATGGCAGTAAGCCTTCAGTACAAGGATTTAAAGATGAGTACGCAGAGATCAGCGGCGTTCTTCAAGAAATCACCGGACTCCTCACAGCCGGTATTCAGCCACAAGAAATTGCGATTCTTGCCCGTACAAATGCCCAGTTATCAGCATTTGAACGCGCTATGAATAAATCAGGTATTCCTTATCAAGTACGAAATACCGAGCGATTCTTTGAACGCACCGATGTCCGTGAATTTCTCAAGCAGGTGCGACAAGCATCTGTGATTCCAGTGGAGGGAAGCAGTTGGATTGATGAACTTCGCACTATCGCCCGACCCTTCTTAACTGGCGAATCCATCGATGGAATTGCAGCTCTATTACACCTTGGCCGCGAACTCGATGAGAATCCGGCTTTTGCACCGAAGACTCTGCGCGGGTACTTGCGTGAAGTAGAAGATCGAGTGCAACAGAACAACCCACCCACAATGCCAGTCATCACTTTGGCTACCTTGCATGCAGCAAAGGGCCTCGAATGGGAGCGGGTCTATCTCATTGGAGCTTCCGAGGGCATCTTGCCGCTAGCCAGCGGTGGATCAGGTGCGGCAAATAATCTGACCGATGCGGTCATCGCCGAAGAGCGCCGTCTCTTCTACGTGGGAATGACACGTGCCAAGGCCGATCTTCACATCACATATAGGGGTGAGGCCTCTCGATTCCTGCGTGAATCCACCTTGATGCAGTGAATTAATTACCTTGCGAGTAGGTCGCGTACTCCTCTATCCTTACCTCTCTTACGAATCTTCGTAGGAAAAAGGTTATTAACAAGAGTGGAGGGAAGAGCGAATGTCACTTAACATCGTTCTCACAGTAGGCCTCGTCGGCGCTGCTGCATCTTCACGCGCTCACTCAACCTCAACCACAACAGCTGCCAATGTTGCGCGCACTCATAAGCGCAATTGGCCCGCAGCTACAAAGTCAGCGTTCTACGCCAACTTTTATGCAGTGGATGAGGCCACCGGAGCAAATATCGGATAACCGATAACAGCCCATAAGGCCTCTTAAATCCACTAAGGATTTAAAGGGGCCTTTTTTATTTGGGTTTTATTTGAAACGACCACTCGAGAAGAAAGAACAAAGGAAGGCAGGTGAGAGCGATGACCGTTCTCTACAGCGAACTACAGGTAGCAGGTTGGGCAGATTCATACATTGGCTTGGGAGATGTCACATACACATCCGATAACGCCAAGGCCTTTACCTTGCCCTGCCATAACGCTGACCCGGAGCTCTTCTTTGCCGACTCTGATCTTGAGATCTCATTGGCGAAGTCGCTCTGCGGCAGCTGTCCAATGAAGCAAGCGTGTTTAGAGGGCGCACTGGATAGAGGCGAACCGGTGGGAGTCTGGGGTGGTGAACTCTTTGAAGATGGCGCCATCATCGAGCGTAAGCGTCGTCCGGGTCGACCACCACGCCAAATAATTGCTGCCTAGTGGTTGCTGCCTAGTGGTTGCTGGATGACAGTAATTTTTAACGATCACACCCACAGAGTGGGTGGCGAGCAATCGCCACCACCTGTGGTGATGTGAGGTGTTGAAAATTAAGATATGAAACTTCGCCAATACTGTGATGAGCTGCTGTCTCTAAAGATTGAGATTTCTCATCAATAAAACGAAGCACCTGCTGGGCGATAAGAGCTGCAAGATAATGTGCGACAACCATTGGAAGTTCCCCCACTAAATTGAGTGGAATCTTCTCAAATTTTGTATAACCCCAATGGTCTATCTCGTAGAGCGAAAGGCATCTAAGGCAGGGGCTTTCGCCTGGCACTACCAGTGGGCCAAAGGCAATCTCATCACCTATCGGCGAGTGAATAACTAAATGCGGGAGCTTCTTCTGTGCCCATTCGACCAATAACTCTGGATCACAATCTCCATAATGAATAGTGAGCGCTGGTGGAATCTGGTCGCTATCGTGCTTATCGTCAATCGCAATTGGAAAGAGCGAAAGTCCGCGCCGTTGGCTCTCTAATCTTTGATAGTAATCAAGGCCGATATCGCTGCCCGTTAGTGGGCCACATCCAATATCAAGATCTCCAACTGCCTGATTGAGAAAGCGATCAGAGAAGCGCACTCGAGTGACCCCACTTGCCAAGAGAATGGAGTAGAGCAGAGTGATTGTGCGAGAGCGCCCAGATAACTCAATCGGAAAGTCTGAGCGCGCAGCAAGAGTGGCACAACCTCCGTCGCCGCTACTTTCATCCCATTCAATCTGGGCGAGCTCGGGAGCGGATCGGGTGCGTAACTGAATAACTGCACGATCGCGACTCGCGACTTCATCGAGATACCTTTTCGGTGGCGCTAGCTCACTTCTGCGATGGTTGAGAAATCGATGCGCATCGAGAGTGGCGATAAATTCTGCTAAGTGCGCAACATACTCTGGCGAAATATTGGCGAAAGGGTCTTTACCTATCGCCAATTGAGTGATGGCGCTTCTCTGAAAGGAAGATGTGACGGCGGCAACACGATCAAGAGTTCCTAAGAGGTAACTCGCCTCACCTTTACGGTGAGAGGGAAAGAGCGCGCATCCGCGGATTAATGAGTATGAATTTTTCATCTGCATATGAGAACGGTCGCTGCGATCGGCCATACGCTCAATGAGATATTTCTGTGGAGAAAGAAAAATCCCCCGCACAATGGCGAGGGATTTAACTACTTCTGTGACGTGATCTACTGAAGTACGAGAATTACTGTGCCTTACCGAGGATACGGTTGACCTTGGTACCGCAGACTGGGCAGATGCCCTGGGCCATGCGACGACCTGAGTCAGAGACCTTTACAGTTCCCTCGAAGTCACGCTTCTCCTTGCACTTAACGCAGTAAGCGTCACCCTTGTATGTCTCTGTCATGATTGCCTCCAATCGGCGTCGCCCTCATGTGATGTGGCT
>JACCEC013143470.1_pt1 | contig 13040 bp, 14 predicted proteins | sample 7450121 | NCBI WGS metagenome assembly JACCEC01 (sample SAMN15323455, study PRJNA562643) | freshwater metagenome | isolation source: river surface water | place: USA:Blue River Watershed | collected 2017-08-18 | reverse complement strand
TGCTGGTGATGCTGCTGGATCTAAGTTAGATAAAGCACAAGAGCTAGGAATTACCATCCTTGATGAGGCGGGATTTAAAAAATTGCTTGATCAGGGGATAAACTAACTACATGATATTTCTTAGTGAAGAGTTAAGAGAGCTGCCGATGTCTCCAGTTGCCTTTGGCCTGGTCACCTTTGGAGTTCTTTCATTACTGCTTTATTTAACACTTCGTATTGACCGGGATTAATTATTGTCGCGGTAAGTAGAGAGTTTGGAATAGTTGGCGGAACCTTTGACCCAATTCACCTTGGACACCTTCATCTGATTAAAGAGATTTCAAGTAGATTTGAAAAAGTTTTAGTAATTCCATCCGGCACGCCATGGCTTAAAGAAAAACCACCAGTGGCAAGTGCGGAACAAAGATTTCAAATGGCAGATCTTGCAGTTACCTCAATGGGATTAAGTGAAAAAGTTGAGGTTCTTCCAATTGAGGTACGAAGAGAAGGAAATAGCTACGCCATTGACACAGTTGGGGAGTTACAAAAGATTTACCCAAATACTAACTTCACACTTGTTTTAGGCTCTGATGCCGCAGGCAAGCTTGATAAGTGGCACAGATCAAAGGAGTTGTTAGAGCAGGTAAAGATATTGGTTGTTAAAAGGCCAGGGGCTAAACCCTCTGAGTATGATGAGATTTCAATAAAAGCTTTAGATATATCATCGACATCAGTTAGGCAATCGATCGCTAAACGCGAAAATGTCAGCGCATTGTTACCAGCAAAAGTAGTTACCTACATTAGAGAGTATGGTTTATATGGCAGTCGGTAAGCGCACCATTGAATTAACTAAAATTGCAGCCGCTGCACTTGCAGATAAATTAGGTAATGAGATTGTGGCTATTGATCTATCTGAACAATTGGTTTTAAATCAGGTTTTCCTGCTTGTGACTGGAAATAATGAGCCACAGCTACAGGCCTTATCTGATGAGGTGCAAAAAAAACTTGCAGAGGCGGGTGAAAAACCTGTACGAAAAGAGGGAAGTGGCGCTTGGATTTTGCTTGATTACACAGATCTGGTTGTTCATATTCAAAGTGCTGAGCTTCGAAATTACTACATGCTAGATCGACTCTGGAATGATTGTCCAAAGATTGATTTAGGTTTAGCAAAGGTTAATAGATAATGAGTAAATCGAATTCACCACTTCAAGTTGTTCTCTGGCGCCATGGACAGACAGATTGGAATGTTGAAAATCGCTTTCAAGGCCACTCTGATATACCTCTTAATAAAGTGGGTGAGTACCAAGTGACTCAAGCTGCTGAAGTTCTAGCTGGGCTTAAGCCAAATCGAATTATCTCAAGTGATTTAATTCGCGCCCAAGCTACCGCAGCAGCTCTTGCAAACTTAACTAATTTAAAGGTTGAGATAAATCCAGGTTTAAGAGAAACAAATGGCGGATTATGGGAAGGCAAAACTGGCTCTGAAAATCGAGCAACCCATGGTGAGTTGTTTGCTAATTGGTATGAAGGCGGGGATGAACCTGCAGGAGTAACTGGTGAGCGGCGAAGTGATGTTGCTAAGCGAGCGGTGTCAGTGATTGAAAAAGAGACGGCAAACTTTAGCGGCACAATTGTTTTTGTAACTCATGGCGGAACTGTCAGAAGTATTTTAGGTTCAATCCTAAAATTACCAATTGAGCAATGGGGTGTAATTGGTGGCTTATCAAATGCTTGTTGGTCGGTACTTGAGTTAACAAAACATCACACTGGATCTCGCTGGTATTTAGCAGAACACAATGCTGGCTCATTACCTGAGCCTGTCTTTGGAGATGATGCGGTTAATTAGATAAGGTTGGCCCTTACTTCAAATAGCGGGGCTGTGGCGCAGCTGGTAGCGCACTTGCATGGCATGCAAGGGGTCAGGGGTTCAAATCCCCTCAGCTCCACTTAAAAAATTGAAATTTAAGGAGTTATTGGTGCCAAAGGTATTAACGTTGCCAGATAAATGGAACGCATCTGATATTCCGGATTTAACCGGCAAGAGATTTTTAATAACTGGTGCAACCTCTGGGATTGGATTATCTGCTGCCACAGAGCTTGCTCGTCGAAATGCTCAGGTAGTAATAACTGCCCGTACTGCAGATAAAGCACGGGATGCGATAAAGAAAATAGGACCTGGCTTAGTTGATTACATTCTTCTTGACTTAACTGATTTAGAGTCGGTCAAACGTGCTGCTGCTCGAGTTGATCGAGCATTTGATGTAGTAGTTCTGAATGCTGGCGTAATGGCAACGCCATTTACAAAAACAGTAGATGGTTTTGAATTACAGATGGGAACTAATCATCTGGGTCATTTTGCATTTGCTGGCTTGATCAAGAATCAAATTAAAGATCGTTTAGTTGTTGTTTCCTCCTTTGCTCACAAACTTGGCAACTTTGGCGATAACAGCATGGATTCCATTCGTGATATTTGTCTTGGGATTGGGAAGTATCAAAAGTGGAAGGTATATGGCGCGAGTAAATTAGCTAACCTTCTGTTTGTATCAGAGATTGAGCGTCTTAGAATTCAAAATAATTGGTCATTTATTCCAATTGCAGTCCATCCAGGCTATGCCGATACTAATTTGCAAGCTGTTGCCTCTCAGATGCGTGGGGCAAAAATTGAAGAGCAGATCACAATGCAGGTAAACAAGATTTTCGCCCAGCCATCATCCCAAGGGGCTCTGCCAACTCTGGCTGCCTGTGTATACCCAGATCTAATTGGTGCAAGTTTTATTGGTCCAAACGGATTTATGCAGATGCGCGGTACACCAAAATTAACTAGAGCAAAAGCACTTGCTTATGATCAAACTTTGGCAAAAAACTTATGGCAGGTTAGTCAAGAGTTAACAAAGGTCAATTGGTCCTAAAAATGCATGAGGCATATGACTTTAAGGCAGTACAAGATAAGTGGCTGCCAATTTGGGACAAGTTAGAACCATTTAAGTCTGGTAAAGATGATGATAAGCGTCCTAAAAAATATGTATTAGATATGTTCCCATATCCATCTGGTGATTTACATATGGGTCATGCTGAGGCTTATGCATTAGGGGATGTAATTGCTAGATACTGGATTCAAAAAGGATTTAATGTCATGCATCCAATTGGTTGGGATGCTTTTGGTTTACCAGCAGAAAATGCAGCAATAAAGCGAAATGCCGATCCTCGGGGTTGGACCTATGAAAATATTGGTGTGCAAAAAGCATCCATGCGTAGATACGCCTGCTCATTTGATTGGGATCGAACACTTCACACCTGCGATCCTGAGTATTACAAATGGAATCAATGGCTATTTCTTAAGATGTTTGAAAAGGGTCTGGCATATCGAAAAGATTCTGCTGTTAATTGGTGCCCAGATTGCCAAACTGTATTAGCAAATGAACAGGTAGTCGCAGGGCTATGCGAAAGATGTGATAGCGCTGTAACTAAGAAGAAGTTAAATCAATGGTATTTAAAGATCACCGATTACGCCGATCGCCTGCTTGATGACATGGATCAATTAGAGGGTGCATGGCCTGAAAAAGTTTTATTGATGCAACGAAATTGGATTGGCAGATCAACCGGAGCTCAAGTAGATTTTAAAGTCGATGGCTTAGATCAAATAATTACTGTTTACACCACCCGCCCAGATACCTTGTTTGGTGCAACATTTATGGTGGTGGCAGCCGACTCTGAGTTAGCGGCGAAATTGGTTATCGGAAGCGGTGTTGAAACTGAGTTTAAAAAGTATGTTGAGAGTGTTAAAGCTGCCTCTGATATTGATCGATTAGCAACAGATCGTGTTAAAAGTGGGGTGTTTTTAAATCGATATGCAATTAATCCAGTTAACAATGAAAAGATTCCAATTTGGGCCTCAGATTATGTTTTAGCTGATTATGGAACTGGCGCAATCATGGCAGTTCCAGCTCATGACCAACGAGATTTAGATTTTGCTAAAGCGATGAATTTGCCGATTAAGGTGGTAATCGAGACTGGATTAGAGGATCCAAAGATCTCAGGAGTGGCAACCGCTGGTGATGGCAAGGTGATTAACTCTCCTTTGATAAATGGCTTAGGTAAAGATGAGGCAATTGTTAAAATAATTAAAGAGTTAGAGAGTAAGAAGGTTGGAAAGGCGACCAAGAATTACCGCCTTCGTGATTGGCTAATTTCGCGCCAACGGTTTTGGGGAACTCCGATTCCGATAATTCACTGTGATAGTTGTGGTTTAGTACCAGTTCCTGAGTCACAATTACCAGTCCAATTACCTGATGCAAAAGGCTTAGATTTAAAGCCGAAGGGAACTTCGCCATTAGGTGCTGCAGCAGATTGGGTAAATGTTTCCTGTCCAAAATGTAAAGCACCAGCAAAGCGTGATGCCGACACCATGGACACCTTTGTTGATTCATCCTGGTACTTCCTTCGCTACACATCAGTTAACAACCATGAAGTGGCCTTTGATAAAAAATCTGTAGAGACCTGGTTACCTGTAGATCAGTATGTAGGTGGTGTAACCCATGCGATCTTGCACCTTTTGTACTCACGCTTTTTCACCAAAGTTTTAAATGACATGGGTTTATTAAACTTCAATGAACCATTTACTCGATTATTAAATCAAGGAATGGTTTTAATGGATGGTTCAGCTATGAGTAAGAGCCGCGGCAACCTGGTTAAGTTGTCAGATGAGCTAGATAAGCATGGTGTAGATGCAATTAGAGTGTCTCTTGTTTTTGCCGGTCCACCAGAGGATGACATTGATTGGGCTGATGTCTCACCAGCTGGATCATTGAAGTTTTTAAATCGTGCTTGGAGAGTAAGCCAAGATGTAAGTAGTAAGACTGGAATTGATTTTAAGGGTGGAAATCTAGAGCTTCGAAAAGTAACCCATAAAGCTTTGGCTGATATTGAGTTAGCAGTTGAATCATTTAGATTCAATGTAGTGATTGCCAGAATCATGGAGTTGGTAAATGCCACCCGAAAGGCAATTGATTCAGGTTGTGGTCCTGCAGATGCTGCAGTACGAGAGGCTGCAGAGGCAATTGCAATCTGCCTCTCCCTTGTTGCTCCATACACCGCTGAAGATATGTGGGAAAAATTAGGACATAAACCGGCAATCGCAAATGCTGGTTGGCCAGTAGTAGATAAGTCATTACTGGGAGCTGATAATGTGATTGCAGTATTGCAGGTTAATGGCAAAATAAAAGATCGCATTGAGGTCTCACCAAATATTTCAAAAGAGGAGCTAGAAAAAATAGCTAGTGAGAATGCTCAAATAAAGAGCGCCTTATCAGGTTTGCAGGTAAGCAAGGTAATTACTGTTGCGCCTAAATTAGTAAATTTTGTAGTTTAAATTACACCTTTCTATCTACTAATAACCTTTTGACATGGCTAACCTTTTCCTATGCAAAAACTGGTACTAACTCTGCTCTTGGCACTTATTACACCAAGTGCGTATGCAGCAGATACTGGTGGCTCAGCACCAGCACCAGCACCAGCTGCAACCCCAACACCAACTACTAAGTATGAGGTTGCAACCCCGGCTGCAACTCCTGCGCAATCTCCTACTACAAAAAATTTAAGTACTGATTTAATTGCAATACGAAGCTTAATTGCGAGCAAGAATTTCTCAGCCGCACTTACATCACTAAAGATTGCTGACAGAAACTACCCAAATAATGCTGATATCAATAATTTGTTAGGTTATAGCGCAAGAAATTTGAAGCAAAACAAAGCTGCTGCCACCTACTACACAAAAGCGTTGCGGATAAATCCAAATCACTTAGGTGCTCTTGAGTATCAAGGCGAATTATTTGTAGTGACAAAGAAAATCAGTGCAGCGAAAAGCAATTTAGCTAAATTGAAACGCTTATGTGGTGTTAACTGTGAAGAGTATTTAGATCTTAAGAAGGCTATAGGTAATAAGTAATTTTGCTGCCGCTGCTTAAAGCAACTCACATAGGACCAACTGCTGCAGTAACTCTCGTATCATTTTTGCTAGCCACCTCTTTGTGGTGGGAAGGGCCAGCATTTGTTATTGCCTTTGGCATATTTCTAGGGCAATTACTTGTTGGCTGGTCAAATGATTTAAATGATTACCCAGATGATTTAAAACATAACCGTACATCAAAGCCATTAGTAAGTGGTGAGTTAACAAGTAAACAGTTGCTACGTGCAATCAAAATCTGCGCACCTCTTGCTTTTGTCTTTAATGTATTTGGTCCACTTGGTATAAAAGGTGGCTTGCTGTACCTATTTGGGGTAGGTATGGGAGTTTCATACAACTTTTACTTCAAAAGCACTTTGCTATCACCACTTCCATATGCATTTGCCTTTGCTGCCTTAGTTGCATCAATAGTTCTTGCCACTAATCGCACTCCACCGCTATGGCTCATTGCATCAGGCTCACTACTTGGTGTCGCAGCTCATTTTGCAAATGTTCTTAAAGATTTAGATCAAGATCTTCAATCTGGAATTAGAGGCTTACCGCAAGTGCTTGGAAAGTTTTACTCCAGATTAATAGTAAGTTTTTTGCTCATCCTAACAACTTTAATTCTTCACCTAACAAACCCAAATTTGCCACTGCTAATAATTGGGCTTAGTGCTGCAATTGTTACCTCATTTGCTCCAAACAAATTAATCTTTAGGTTTCTAATGATTACAGTAATAGTTGATCTAATTTTGCTCTTGAATGCAGCTGATTCAGTCATTGGTTCACTAGTAGTTTAAAGGGTTGTGAGTGATCGCTATTGATTTAGTAGCGAATATCAATACTTTTTATTACTACTTCTAGTAGATTAAATCTTTGATCTGATACAATTCAGATACAAATTTGATTTGAGTGACAAAGTACTTTGTTCTCACTTAAATCCGACCAGTTCCTGAGTACGGAGTTAAGATGAGTAGAAAACATTACTTAAGTCGCTTAGATTATGTAACAGGCTTAATAGCAGGTTTAATCATTTCCAGCTTCTGGCTTATAGTTGCGACTTTTCCAAAGTTTTTCTTAGTAAACCCAAGCAACCAATCTGATCCCCTCCGAAGGGCTGAATTGGCACTTAGTACAGTGGGTTGGCTATTGCTTTCAACCATAGCACCATTAATTTTGTTTATTTACTCTCGAGGAAATCACCGGGTAATTAAACTTCTTCCAATTACAGCTTTAGTTTGGCCCATTAGTTTAGTGATTTCACAACTTACTTCTTATATCCAGAGTGGATATTTCTATTTAGAGTATTTAACTAATTTTCCAATTTTTATCTACACCGATATCATCTTGCCAATTTTGGTAATGATTGTGTGGATTGATTTAAGAGCTAAGCACATTTCTACCAAAGTTGATGTTGAAAGTTATGGCTAATTTTGGAGCATAAATTTGCTATCTTTTTTCAAAGATCTTTTGTTTTCATCATTTCAGTCCTTTCCATCACTCTGGCAATAAACAACAACAGGGTTGAAGCGGCTCAAAATGGTGCCGTAATAGAAGCTACTATGATGGATGAAACTGATGCATTTGTCTTGGAGTTAATAATAGGTCCCCAAGGACCATTAATACATTCAAACAAAACAGCAAAATATTTAATTAAAAACATTAGAGCAATTTTAAGTCGTGAGGTTGACATCATTGGAGCAACTGGTGATTCAGGTAGGCCTGGTGATGTTGGCAGTCAAGGTATTTCTGGAATTCCTGGCGATCCAGGAAGTACCGGTGCAACTGGACCACAGGGTGCAACTGGACCACAAGGTGCAACTGGACCACAGGGTGCAACTGGACCGCAAGGTGTTCCGGGACCGCAGGGTGCAACCGGACCACAGGGTGCAACTGGACCACAAGGAGCTCCTGGAAGTATTGCAGGGTATAGAGAAGAGTTAATTTGTGAGAAAAATGGCAACATTTCATTTGGTGCCTGCGACAAGGGTGGCACTACTTTGACTATTTTGGTAAAAAATTAATCACCTGCATATTTGTAAAGATAGAATTAATCAATGTGTGGTCGCTACGCGTTAAATATTTCTGGAGATGATTTAGCACTTGAATTTGCCGCTGGTAATCCAGATGCGGCTTATCGGGTAAGTAATTGGAATATTTCACCCACAGTCACAATTCCATTTGTTAAGGCAGATGATGAGGCAGGAAAAGTTCGTAGTATTTCTAAGGCTAGTTGGGGCTTAATCCCTAGCTGGGCAAAGGATGCCAGCCGGCAATCAAATGCAATTAATGCCCGAGTTGAAACTATTGCTGAAAAACCAACCTTTAAATCAGCTTTTAAATCTAGAAGGTGTTTAATTCCAGTAACTGGCTATTACGAATGGGCAACTGAACTTGGTCAATACAAACCAAAGCAACCTTTTTTCATCTCAAATAAGGATAAAAAAACTTTAGCAATCGCTGGTATTTATGAGTTTTGGCAAAACCCAGAGGTCAATTTACCTGTTACTACAGCTGCAATCATTACCAGGCAGGCTTTTGGAATCCTGGCACCGATTCACCACCGGATGCCGGTAATCTTGCCGCAAGATTTATGGAGTACCTGGCTTAGTAGTAAATCTTTAACACAAGGTGAGATTAGTGATTACTTAAACTTGATTAATCTGCCCAATCCAGATGAGCAGTTAACCTTTTGGCCAGTATCTGATGAGGTTAATAACGCTAGAAATATTGGCGCGCAATTGGCAGCACAAATACCACTGCCACCTGCTGGCACTCTTTTTTAAAGCCAAGCAGCATTTAGTAGCCAACTTGCCACTGTCAGTGGGGTTGAGTATCTTATCGAACAAATGTTCGAATACAAATCAACCCACCGTAGCGCTGAAAATACCCCTGCCCAAATGCGGCAGCTATCTAATGAGGGTGAGCCAATTGAGTTTGTTTACAACGGAGTTAGATTTCACATTAATCAAATTTTAAACTCCTGGCTGCAAAGCAGTAATTGGTGGCAGCAGATTGATCAATTTAATCTTAATGAAACTGGTGTTAATGAAGAGGTAGTTAAGTATTGGCAGGTGGAGGCAGCACCAATTGGCGCCATTACTACCTTTGAAATCCAATTTAATCAGGTGAGTAACACCTGGCAGATTCGGCCAAGCTCTCGTAGCAAGGGTTAGGCGTGAGTAAAAACTTTACCCATCTATCAGTTGCCTCTGGTTACTCCTTTAAGTTTGGCACCGCATCCCCAGAAAAATTAGTAGAAAAGGCAGCTGAGTTAAATCTTAAAACTCTTGCCCTAACAGATCATGACAATATGGCAGGAGCGATTAGATTTGCAAAAAGCTGTGAGGAGTTTGGCATTACCCCGATTCTTGGGATAAATCTTGGTTTTATTCAAAAACATGAGCGAATTACCTTACTAGCCCAAAGTGGCAAGCTCTCATCTTTATATCGATTAATTACCGCAATTAACACTAATACTACAGATGGGGTATTAACCCTTGAAGTATTAGAAAACTTCGCTCATCTGTCTGCTGAGGTAATTGTCTTACTTGGTCCACAAAGCAGTCTGGTTAAAAATCTATTAAGCAAGAGGGAAGGAGCAGCGCTTAGTATTTATCAATTAATCAATCAGTACTTTGCTAAGGTAGCAATTGAGTGTGTAAGTCATCTAGAGCGGACCGGAAATTTAAGATCAACCTCAACCGCCGCTAAATCACTTGCCTTTGCACTTAACCACCATCTGCCTGCGGTATTAACCAATCAGGTTAGATTATTAACCCCATCTGATGGCCCAGTTGCAGATCTATTAGATGCCAGTCGCAAATTGGTGTTAATTAGTGATGCCAGCGTGGAGCGAAGCAATGGTGAGGGGTATCTAAAAAATGCCACCCAGATGCATCAAATTGCAGATCAAATTGCCAAAATGGCTGGTCAACCAAGTGGCAAAGAGCTACTAAATACCACCCAAGATATTGCGCAAAGTTGTCAGTTATCACCACGAGGTGAGATTGGCTTAGGGGGATTGCATCTGCCTGAGCCAAAATTATTTGGCGCAAGTAATCAAAATGAGTTAATTACTACGCTAGCAGGCAAGGCAGCTAGCCAAATTAATTACTACTACCCACCTGGTATGCACAATCAGGTTAAAGAGCGATTAGAAAAAGAGATTTGGATTATTAACCAATTAGGTTTCACCTCCTACTTCCTAACTGTTGCCAGTATTACCGATGCGGCAAGATCACTTGGAATTCGAGTAGCTGCTAGAGGCAGCGCCGCCGGCTCCTTGATCTGCCACCTGCTTGGTATTTCCGAGGTGGAACCGATTGCAAATGGTTTGTTGATGGAGCGGTTTTGTTCAACTGAGCGTAATGAATTACCAGATATTGATATCGATGTTGAGTCAGATCGAAGGTATGAGGTTTATGACTTAATCTTTAAAAAATATGGGGATTTGAATTGGAAAAATCCAATTAATCAATCAAGGTGTGCCACAGTTGCAATGGTGGAGCGATATCGCGCTCGCCATGCAATCAGGGATGCCGGTGCAGCACTCGGGGCAGATCGTACTCAGATTGATATATTGGCAAAATCAATGCCTCATATCAGCGCTAGAAATATTGCAACTGCAATTAAAGAGCTACCAGAGTTAAGAAGGTTAGATCTATCTTCACCATTAATTAAGGCAACCATTCAACTTGCTATGCGGCTAGATAAATTACCCCGCCACCTATCAATGCATCCATGCGCTGTGGCACTCTCTGATCTTAGGTTGCAGGATTTTTCACCGATCACTATTAATCAAAGCAATTACCCAATGCTCACCCTTGATAAGGATGATGTGGAGGATATTGGTTTACTTAAATTAGATGTCTTGGGAGTGAGAATGCAATCTGCCATTGCCTACACATTAAAAGAGGTAGAAAAGGTTGAGGGCCAATCCCTTGATATAAATAAAATTCCCCAAGATGACTCACTCACCTTTGATCTAATTAAATCCACTAGAACTATTGGCTTATTTCAGGTGGAAAGCCCAGGTCAGCGGGAGTTAGTTGGAAAGTTAGTTCCAGATAGATTTAATGATCTAGTTATTGGCATCTCTTTATTTCGACCAGGGCCAATTAAATCAGAGATGATCACCCCCTTTTTAAATGCCAGAGATGGTGCAAGCCTGCCAACATTTATTCACCAAGATCTAGTTGAGGTATTAGCGCAAACTCAAGGGGTAGTAGTTTTTCATGAACAGGTAATGCAAATTATTTCAATAATGACTGGATCTACCTATGGCAGGGCAGATCAAATGCGCCGTAATTTAGGAAGTAAAGAGGGATCTCAAATTGAGTGTGATTGGTTTTATATCTCAGCTGCTAAACGAGGTTATGAAAGAGGAGTAATTGATAAGTGTTGGCAGATCTTGGCAGATTTTGCCTCTTTTGGTTTTTGTAAGGCACATGCTTCCGCCTTCGCTCTTACTACTTATCAGTCAGCATATTTAAAAACACATCACACGGCAGCATTTTTAGCATCAGTACTAACCCATGAACCTGGGATGTATCCAAAACGATTAATAATTGATGAGGCTAGGCAGTGGGGGATAAAGATTTTGCCAATTGATATTAATAAATCAGAGGCAAGTTACACCGTTGAAAAGGTGGAGAAAGATAATTCAAATCCTTATATTTATACCGCACCAAATACTAAAAGTAGCGGCGCTAAATTAACTCTGCCAGATGCATCAGGTTATGGCATCAGAGTAGGTTTTGCAGATATTGCAGGGATCTCTACCGATGAGATTAAATCAATTGTGGCAAATCGCCCCTATACCGATCTAGCAGATTTCACCTATCGATCTGGCGCTTTTTGGCCAACTACCCAAGTGTTAGTTGAGATCGGCGCCTTTGACTTACTACATAATATTAATAAGGAGGGTAAGTTAAATCGACGAGATCTTTATGTTCACTTAATGGAGTTAAAACAATTAAACTCTGGAAAATCAAACTCAGGTCAGTTATCACTAGCTCTTTCACCGGGGCAGATAGATAGCTTAGGGCTTCCTGATATTACAGCTAGTGAGCAGATCAGCAATGAGTTAGAGAATTTAGGAATGGATATAACCAGCCATCTACTTAAACCTTATGCAGTATTTCTAGATGCATTAAAGGTCTGTAAATCAAGTGATTTAATAAAGTTAAGATCAAATCAAGAGGTATTAGTAGCTGGCGCTAAGGTAGCGCTGCAATCGCCCCCAATTAGAAGCGGAAAGCGGGTTTTATTTCTTACCTTAGATGATGGCTTTGGGTGTAATGATTTAACCTTTTTTGAAGATAGCCAACAAAGTTATGCCCATGTTATTAAGGGTTCTAATTTAATTGTTGCCAAAGGAGTATTACGAAGAACAGGAGTTAGAGGAGTTTCAATTAGAGCAACTGCTGCTTGGCCGTTGGAGGAGTTGTATGAAAAATGGCTGGCTACTCAGATTAGCCAAGTAGATCTGAAGCAGATGGATCAAATACCTCTTCAATCGTAAAATCCTTAGACTCTAAACAATACTCAACACCTTCGGTAGCTAATTCTTTAGCTTCAGAAAGATTCTTAGAGCCACCAACCCATCCTTTGATATCAGGGGAGGAGATATGCCATGCGCCGCCTTCAAATTGATAAACAACTCTTATATTCACTCAATCACCTCAATTGCCATAATCTCAGTTAAACCAACCTCTTCTGTCAAAATTTTCTTAACTCTAAACCCAGATATTTCAAATGAATCGTGATAACTAATTCTTAACACCGGATAGTACTCACTTTTTAAAGTTCGGTGAGATCCTCTCTGCCTGACAACTTTATAACAAAGAGGATATCGACACAAGCATTTAATTAACTCTTTTGCTTTCATACTAGGAATTGGCTCACTAGCCAATTGTTTATTTTTAAAAAGATCAAAGTTTTTAATATCCACAGTAAAAACTTCAATAAGTAATCAAATCAATCTTTTGAACAACAATCAGTATTTTGTGATACCAAGATCGCCTAAATTTTCGGTATTGATAAAATCACTTTTTCAATTATCTTTATGAGCCTAAGGTATTAAATTTCACCTGCTTTTGAGCCTAAACACCCG
>JACCEC013306179.1_pt1 | contig 13042 bp, 7 predicted proteins | sample 7450121 | NCBI WGS metagenome assembly JACCEC01 (sample SAMN15323455, study PRJNA562643) | freshwater metagenome | isolation source: river surface water | place: USA:Blue River Watershed | collected 2017-08-18 | reverse complement strand
GGCGCGGTCGCGCCGCGCCGCTCTCCCGAAAAACGTCCCCTGGCTCGACGCCCGCGGCGACCTCCGCGGCGCCGCCCGTCGCCTCTTCGCCGTCCTGCGCGACCTCGACGTCGCCGGCTACACGCGGCTGCACCTCGAGCGCGCCCCGGGCACCGACGGCCTCGCCGCCGCCATCAACGACCGCCTCGCCCGCGCCGCCGCCCGCACCTGACCGCCTTCGCCCCACCGCTCTCCGTCTCTCCTTCTCGCCCTCTCTCGGTCTCGCTTTCACTCCGTCCGGCATTCGGTCCGTCCAGCCCGCTCTCCCTCTCGCCGCCCGCGCCCCGCCGCGTCTCTCGCACGTCACTCCAGTTTCTTCGGATCGAGCACGACATGCCGGATCGTTTTACGCCCCGCGGTGTAGGTCACATGCACGCGCCCGTCGCGCGTTTGGATCACCGCCGGATAGGCATAGCCGCTCACCAGAGGCTCCGACTCGAGCGTCAGCACCCGCCGCCACTCCAGGCCGTCGTTCGACAACGCGATCGCCAGCGGCCAGCGGTCGCCCTTCGCCTCGTTCGGCCGGTGCGCGCTCGGGTTGTAGACCAGCAGCTGGCGGCCGTCCGCGAGCGTCACGGCATCGGTGCCTGAATTTGGATTCGGCAGCGCCGCCGCCGTGAGGGCGCTCCAGGTCGCGCCGCCGTCCCGCGACCACGTCTGCGCCAGCACGCCTTGTTTCGTCCGCGCCAAGGCCTGCAGCACACCTCCCGCATGAAACAGCACACTCGGCTGGATCGCATCGAGCCCCGGCCCCTTTCCCACCGGCCCGACCTTGGTCCACGTCGCTCCCGCGTCGCGCGACACCTCGAAATGCACCCGCCAACCGTCCGCGTTGCCTTCCGTGCTCGAGGCACTGAGCCACCGGCCGTCCGCGAGCACCACCGGTTTGTTCTTCACCGGACCCAAAATCCCCTCCGGCAAGCGCAGCGCCGCGCTCCACGTCCGCCCGCCCTCGGCCGACGTCTTCACCTCGCCCCACCACGTGCTCGGCGCCGGTCCGACTTTGTAGAACAGGTGCAGCGCCGCTCCCGCCGGCTGGAACAGCACCGGATTCCACGTCGGCCGCCGCGTCCCGTCCGGCTGCACCCCGTCCGCCACCGATCGCGCCGGTAGCCAGCGTCCGCCGTCGTGCCGTGCGAACCAAATCTCCACGTCCGGGTGCCGCTCTTTCGTGCCGCCGAACCACGCCGCCGCCAGCCCGCCGTCCGCCAACTCCACGAGCGTCGAGGCATGACATTCCGGATACGGCGCGTCGGGATTCACCGTCGCGCGCGCCACGACGGCCGCCGCCCCCGGTTCCGCCGCCCTGACCGCCCCCGCGAGCACGAGGCTTGCCAGCACACACCGCACCGTCCGGACAAAACGAAAAAACTCAGGGGCCATGGGGAAAAGCGACGCGGCCGACGCCGCCATCCCTCACCATGTCGCCTCGCCTCCCTCCGACAAGGCTCCCGAAGCAGCCCCGCCGCCGGTGCGTTCGGCAAGCGTTCACCCCCGCTCGCTCCTCGCCGCCGGCCACCTCAGGCATCCCTTGCCCCCTCCGCCGTCCCCGCATTCCCCCCTTGCCGACCGACTCTCGTCACCCGTCACTCCTCACCCGTCACTTTCTTCCCCATGCCCCGCTCCCTCGCCTCCCTCGCGTCGCTCCTCGCCCTGCTCGCCGCTGTTCTCCCCGCGTCCGCCGCGTCCACCGCACCCGCGCTCTCGCCCACCGACACCGTCGTCTACGTCGGCACCTACACCGGCGAGAAGACCAAGAGCGAGGGCATCTACGCCTTCCGCCTCCGCGACCCCGCCACGGCCGCGCCCGCCCTCGAGCCGCTCGGTCTCGCCGCCGCCACCCCCAGCCCCGCCTTCCTCGAGGTCGACGCCTCGCGCCGCCTCGTCTTCGCCATCAACGAACTCGGCACCTACGCCGGCCGGCCCGTCGGCTCCGTCACCTCCTTCGCCATCGATCCCGCCACCGGCAAGCTCACCGAGCTCATCCGGCGTTCCTCCGGCGGTTCCGGCCCCTGCCACCTCGTCCTCGACCGCACCGGCAAAAACCTCCTCGTCGCCAACTACGGCGCCGGCAGCGTCGCGCTCCTCCCCGTCGCCGCCGACGGCCGTCTTGGCGATCCCATCGCCGTCCACGCCCACGCCGGCAAAAGCGTCCACCCCACGCGCCAGACCGCGCCCCACGCCCACGCCGTCACCCTCGATCCCGCGCAGCGCTTCGTCTTCGTCCCCGACCTCGGCATCGACCAGGTCCGCATCTACCGCTTCGACGCCGCGGCCCGCACCCTCGTTCCCCACGAACCCGCCTTTGCCACCCTGAAACCCGGCGCCGGCCCGCGCCACATGGCCTTCCGCCCCGACGGACGCTTCGCCTACGTCCTCAACGAACTCGACTCCACCGTCGCCGTCTTCGCCTACGATGCCGCCGCCGGCCGCCTCACGCCCGTCGAGACCGTCCCCACGCTTCCCGCCGGCTGGACGGGCAACAGCACCACCGCCGAGATCGCCGTCCATCCCTCCGGCCGCTACCTCTACGCCTCCAACCGCGGCCACGACAGCCTCGCCATTTTCGCCATCGATCCCGCCCGCGGCACGCTCCGCCTCCTCGGCCACCAGCCCACCGGCGGAAAAACCCCGCGCCACTTCGCCCTCGACGCCCCCGGCCGCCTCGTCGCGATGGAGAACCAGAATTCGGATACGATCGTCCTCGCCCGCCTCGACCCCGCCACCGGTCTGCTCACCCCGTCCCCGCACGTCGCGACCGCCCCGTCCCCCGTCTGCGCCGTTTTCGTCCCCTGGGCCGCACTCGGCCGCTGATTCGCGCCCGTCCCGGGCCATGACCCGAATTCGCGTTGCCAGCCCGACGGGCGCGCACACCGTCCCCCGCGCATCGGCTGGAAGATTCCCGGCACCCCTTCCCCCATGAAGTCCCGTAAGATCGTCTACACCGCGGCGACGGTTGCCGTGGCGTTCGTCCTCATCGGCGTCGGCCATATCGCCGTCAATCTCGTGATCTCCGAAAAAGTGGTCACCGGCTCCGTTCTCTTCGCCATGGCCGTCTGCTCTCCCATTCTCTTCTGGGGCCGCAGCCGCCCCACCCCGGAAAAGGAGTCCGACGAATCATGAATCCTCTCCGCCCCCAGCGCACCCGCGTCCTCACGGCCGTGACCACCGTCCTCGTCGCCGCCTTGCTCGGTGGCTGCGCCACCTCCACGTCCGACCCCTGGGCCGCCGCGGATCAATCCGGCCGCGCCCTCGCAGCCCGGCTGCAACCCCAGCCCGCCCCCCTGCCCGGTCGCGCCCCCGTGAGCGTCGATCCAACGCCGAGTCCCGCACCCACTCCGCCACCGGTCAACGTTCCCATCGCGACCACCCCGAGCCCATCGGTCTCCACCGCCGCCACCAACGCAGCCGCCGCCGTCGCCACTACCGCTTCCCACTGGAGCCACCCCGTGAAAACCGCGGCTCCGAGGGCGAGCGCCGGCTCCTCCGGCTTCGCTGCGCGGGAGATCCGCACCGTGCGGGCCGATCTCTGGTTCACCGGCCAGCCCGCCGCGACGGGTTACGGCCAATACACCTACATTGTCCTGCTCAAGCCCACGGGCACCAACGCCGCCGCCACCGCGGCCGCCAATACGCACTTGCTCAAGCTCGCCCTCGTTCACGATTCCGCCACCGCCGCCGAAGACAGCCTTTTCACCCGGCAGCGCGAGATCAACCACCTGCTCGTGCCCGTCCTGAACAAGGACGCTCCCGCCCAACTCACCGGCGCCCAGCGCACCCCGGAGGCCGTGCTGCCGCTCTACCACTACAACTATGCGCAGACCCTGGTCACGCAGCTCGGCCTCTCCGGGCGTTCCGGGCCCTTTATCTTTTCCTCCAACGTGCCGCTCACACCGTCGCTTGAACTCCGCGGCCAGTATATCGTGCAAGACCTCAGTCGCTGCAGCCCGGAGATCGCCGAGATGTGGTGGGGCCTCTTCATCTCCGCCTCCAATCGATCCAATTTTTGGGAATGGAACGACGTGAGCGGCCAAAAACTCCTCGCCCGTTTCTACTCCGGTCTCGATCTGATCGGAACTTGGGCTCCCGGGATCCAAGCCACCGTCAGGGAACAGTTCGCCTTCATCTTTGGAAAGAACTAGCCCGCCGCACCCGCGACCTGCCTGACCGCCCCGCTCGCCACCGTCGGCCTTTTCAGCCGGCGCGATCCCCGCGCGCCCACGCGTCGTCGCCCGCACCAGATTGGAGCGCAGCGACGGGGACCGAGGGATCTCACCCTCCGTTCCCATCGTTGGCGGCGATGCCGACAGGGTAAACGTGCCGGTCCCGGCGAGACCGCCCTTCCGTCCCGGAGCCAACCGCGCCGCCAACCCCGGCAGGGCCGCCCTGGCTCGGGAAATCCCGGAGGAAATCCGCCTTGCCGACATCGCGCCTTCGGACGAACACGGGGTTCTCCGGCCTCCTCCGCCCCATGCCCCTCCGTCTGGTTCTTGGCTTCGTGTTCGCCCTTGGGTTGGTCGCGCCACTGACCCGCGCCCAACCCGCCCGCCTCGCCAATATTTCCACCCGCGGCCAGGTCGGCGCCGGCGCCGCCAACGTCTTCGGCGGCTTCGTCATTGCGGGCGGCCCCAAGACCGTGCTCGTCCGCGCCATCGGCCCCGGCCTCGCTGCCTTCGGCGTCCCCGGCACTCTCGCCGACCCCAAGCTCGAACTCTTCGCCGGCCAAACCAAGGTCGCCGAAAACAACGACTGGCAGTCCGTCGACGCGGCGCGCTTCTCGCAGGTCGGCGCCTTTCCGCTTCCGGCCGACAGCAAGGACGCCGTCGTCGTCACCACCCTCCCACCCGGCGCCTACACCGCGCAGATCTCCGGCCATCCGCCTCCCGGTGCCGACGCCCCCGGCACCGGCGTCGCCCTGCTCGAAATCTACGACCTCGGCGGCGCCGGCCAGCTCGTCAACATCGCCACCCGCCTCGGCGTGGGCACCGGCGCCAACGCCGCCGTCGCCGGCTTCGTCGTCGCCCCCGGCACCGGCACCCGCAAACTCCTCGTGCGCGGCGTCGGCCCCGCCCTCGCCGGCTTCGGCCTCGGCGGCACGCTGCCCGACCCGAAACTCACCGTGCTCGACGCCGCCGGCGGCGAAGTCGCCGTCGCCGCCGCCAACGGCGCCGCCACCGTTCTCTCCGCCGCCGCCGGCCAGGCGGGCGCGTTCGCCACGACCGCGACCGATACCGCCGTGCTCATCAACGTCGCGCCCGGCTCCTACACCGCGCAACTCGCGGGCGTCAGCAGCGCGACCGGCGGCGTCGCGTTGATCGAGGTCTACGATGTCAGCACGGCCAGCGGCCTGCCGCCGGCCTTCGGCCAGTCGCCCCGGCTCTTCTTCGCCAACCTGCGCGGCGGCGCGACCGGCTCGACCGCCTCGGGCTACGCGACGGTGCTCTTCGATCCGAACCACAACACGGCCACGGTCAGCGCGGCCTTCTCCAACCTCTCCTCCGCCCAGACCGGCGCGCACCTCGTGCTCGGCGGCGGCACCGGCACCTTCGTCCTCGACCTGCCGCGCGGCCAAGTGAACGGCATGCCTTGGAACTTCGCCGCCAAGGGCCCGTATTCCGGCAGCGACCTCATCTCCGCGCTGCTCAACGGCGACATCTCGGCGCAGATCGACACCGCGGGTTTCCCCGCCGGCGAACTGCGCTCCAACCTCATCGCCGTGCGCGGCTCCACCGCCTTCACGCCGCCCGCCGCGCCCCCGGCGTTACCCGCCGACGCCCTCGCGTCGCCGTCGCAGACCGACGCCGCGCGCTTCCTCCTGCAGGCCACCTTTGGCCCCACGCCCGCCACCCTCGCCGCTCTGCAGGCCCGCGGCATCAACGGCTGGCTCGATGATCAGATGGCCCTGCCCGCGACCTCCGCCGTGGCGGCGCTCAATTACGATGCCACGTCCTACCCCAACCCGCCGGTGCTCGCCGGCATGGTGGACTACTACTATTTCATGCACTGGAACTGGCATGCGGCCTGGTGGAAAACGGCGCTCACCGCCCCGGACCAGCTCCGCCAGCGCGTCGCCTTCGCGCTCAGCGAACTGCTCGTCGTCGGCAATCTAAGCTCCATCCCGGTCAAGGCGAAGGTCCGCTACTACGATCATCTGGTTTCCCATGCCTTCGGGAATTTTCGGTCGTTGCTGGACGACATCTCCCTCAACCCCGCCATGGGCACGTGGCTCAGTCACCGTTCCAACCAGAAAGCCAATCCCGTCACCGGCACCGCCCCCGATGAAAACTACGCCCGCGAAGTGATGCAGCTGTTCACCATCGGCCTCGTGCAACTCCAGCCCGACGGCACGCTGATGCTCGACGCCACCGGCCAGCCCATTCCGACCTACGACCAGGCGATGGTTTCCGAATTGGCGAAGGTCCTCACCGGTTGGCAATTCGCGGACTTTCCCGAAGCGATGACCAACGTCGCCAACTTCACCGCGCAGTTCTCGCCCGATCCCGACCGGACGCTGCTCTCGGATACGTTCACGTGGCTCCAGCCCATGCGCTACTACGATGCATTCCACGACAAGACCGCCAAACGCATCGTGAGCCTCGAGCAGAAGGCACCGCTCGACGCCCAGCCGACCGTCATCCCGGCCGGTCAAACCGGCCCGCAGGACCTGAAGGCTGCGCTCGATACGCTGTTCCATCACCCCAACACCGGCCCGTTCATCAGCCGCCACCTGATCAAGTTTCTCGTCACCAGCAATCCGAGCCCCGGCTACGTCTATCGCGTCGCCCGGACGTTCGCCGACGACGGCACCGGCAGCCGCGGCAACCTCGGCGCCGTGGTGCGTGCCATCCTCACCGACTACGAGGCGCGCTCGCCTGCCGTGCTGAACAACATCGGCTACGGCAAGATCAAGGAACCGTTGCTGCGCTTCAGCGCGTTTTTCCGTGCGCTCAACGCCAGCGCGCCCAACGGCCGTTTCATGGACAGCTATTTCGGCGATCCGCGCGCGCCCGGTGGCTATTTCCCGCTCGGCTTCATGTCGTTTCCGATCAACCAAACCGGCCAGCAACCGCTCTACGCGCGCTCGGTCTTCAACTTCTTTTCGCCCACCTATTCCCCGCCCGGCGCGCTCGCCGCCGCCGGGCTCGTGGCGCCCGAACTCGAGATCACCGACGGCAACTATTCGGTTTCGATTCCCAACACCTTCGTCGAGTTCATCTATCGCCCCGTTCCGCTGCCCGAGCCCCCGGGCGGACCGTCGCCGTTCATCGTGCTGAACTACTCGCCCTTCCTGCCCAACGCCCGCAACCCCGCCGCCCTGGTCGACCAACTCGACCTCATTTTCTGCGGCGGCCAGATGGGCACCTACACCCGCAACCAAATCCTCGCCGCGCTGCAGGCGTTCGCCGCCGGCACGGGCGACCTCGAGCGGGTGCAACATGCGATTCACCTCACGGTGGTTTCGCCTGCCGCCGCCACCCAGAAATAGCCCGCGATGAAAAAAGCCGCTCCCGATTTTTCCCGCCGCCACTTCCTTGGCCGATGCTGCGCCGCGGTCGGCTACACCGGCATCCTCTCCACGCTCGCTCAGCTCCGCGTCATCGGTGCCGTCGCCGGCAGCAACCTCGACCGCGCCCGCGCCGCCGCGCTCCCGCCCGACTACAAGGCCCTCGTCTGCCTCTTCCTCAACGGCGGCAACGATGCCACCAACCTGATCGTCCCCGCCGACGCCACGAGCTACGCCGCCTATGCCCGCTCGCGCGCCGAGCTCGCCCTTCCTCCGTCGAGCCTGCTCCCGATCACACCCCGCCGCTACGCCGACGGCCGCGCGTGGGCGCTGCACCCTTCGACGCCGGCGCTGCGCGACCTGTTTGCGCAGGGCAAACTCGCCGTGCTCGCCAACGTCGGCACGCTCGTGCGCCCGACCACGCTCGCCGACTACAACAGCGGCCGGAATCTCCCGCCCCAGCTGTTCTCGCACAGTGACCAGCAGCTCCAGTGGCAGAGCGGCGTGCCCGACAAGCCCTTCGAAACCGGCTGGGGAGGCCGCCTCGCCGACCTCCTGGCCGCGCTCAACGCGAGCAACGACATCTCGATGTGCATTTCGCTGGCCGGCTCGAATTCCTTCGAGCGCGGCTCGACGGTCGCCCCCTACACGGTGGGCCCCCTCGGCGCCCCGGTGATGTATCTGGCCGGCACCGGCACCAACTTCCAGCCCCGCGACCGGGCGCTGCGCAATCTTTACGGCAACGTGCCGCCCAATCTCCTCGAGGCCGCCTTCGGCGGCATCACCCAGGATGCGTGGAACGACAGCGAGACGCTGCGCACCGTGCTCCAGACCGCGCCGAAGTTGAACACGAGCTTCCCGGACACCCGCATCGCCGCGCAGCTCGCCATGACCGCCAAGCTCATCTCGGTCGCGCCGACGCTGGGCCTGAAGCGCCAGATCTTTTTCGTCGAGCTCGGCGGTTGGGATCTCCACGCCGCGCAGTCGACCGGCCACGGGCCGCTGCTCGCCGAGCTCAACGGCGCCATGAGAGCCTTTTACGACGCCACCGTCGAACTCGGCGTCGCGCATCAGGTGACCACCTTCACCGCCTCCGACTTCGGCCGCACCTACATCCCCAACGCCGGCGGCACCGACCACGGCTGGGGCAACCACCAGCTGATCATGGGCGGCGCCGTGCAGGGCGGCGACATCTACGGCACCATGCCGTCGCTCACCGTCGGCGCCCACGACGATACCGGCCGCGGCCGCTGGATTCCGAGCACGAGCGTCGACGAATACAGCGCCACCCTCGCCCGCTGGTTCGGCGTCAGCGACACCAACCTCCCCGTCGTCCTGCCCAACCTCGGCCGCTTCGCGAAACCGAACCTGGGCTTCATGGCCTAGCGCCCGGCCGGCGGCGTCGCGACTGCCCGGCCTTCGCCCGCTCGCGCGGATGATCGGCCCCGTTTCCCGTCGGTCCGGTTGTCCCGAGCCGGTAAATCTTCGCCGCATCCGGCCGCGGCCCTTGCCAACTATCGGCGCCGCTTTTTCGTGGTGGGCATGTATTGTCGCATTCCGCGCCTTCCGTCGTTCGCGTTCGCGCTCCTTGTTGCGCTTTCCGCGGTCCCGCTGTCCGCCCAGCTCGCGCCGCCGGCCCAGACCCATGTCGCCGCGATCGGCGCCGCACCGCTGCGTGCCCCCGCCACCGCCGATTTCGCACCCGGCGCCTTCTTCACGCTGGAGGGTTGGTTCTACCTCAACGAGCCCTCGCCATTTGGCTGGCTGATGGGCAAGGGCCTCGCCACCGCCGGCGCCGACCCGTTTCTCGCCTTCGGCATCCTCCTCGACGACACCGGCACCCGCGTCCGGTTCTCCGCCTCGACGGGCGCCCCCGGCAGCAGCCGCGATATCACCGCCCCCGCCGCCTTCCCGCTCCGCACCTGGACGCACGTCGCCGCCGTGATGGACGGCTCGTCGATGCGCCTCCTGATCAATGGCACCGTCGTCGCCTCCGGCACCGCCAGCGGAACCCCGCCCTCCGCCCCGAACATCGCCCTCGGCGTCGGCGTCGCCTACCAAGCCAACGGCTCCACCAACTTCCCCGTCTTCCCCGGCTTTGCGCGACAGGTGCGTTTCTGGAACGTCGCCCGCACCGCCGCCCAACTCGCCGCCGGCGCCGGCGTCGCCTTGCCCGCCGACCGCACCGGTCTCGTCGCCGCCTGGCCGCTCGACGAAACCTCCGGCACCACCGCCCGCGACCTCTCCGGCGCCGACCGTTCGCTCACCGGCAGCGGCCACTGGCAGCGCGTCGCCCTCCTCGAGAACCCCGTCTTTCGCGTCGCCTCCACCACGCCCGCCGGAGGCGTCCTCGCCGATGCCGACGACGGCATACTCATCGATTTCGACTCCGACGGCGACCCCGACCTCGTCACGTTCCACATCACCGTGCCCTCGACCGTGCCGGAAACGCGCCGCCGGCTCCGAGCCTTCCGCAACACCGCCGGCGCCTTCGCCGACGTCACCGACGCCGTCCTCGGCAGCGTCACCATGGTGCATCCGCGCGATCGTCACGTCGGCGATTTCAACGGCGACGGCCGCGTCGATCTTCTCGTCGTCGGCCACGGCACCGACACGCCGCCCTTCCCCGGTGAACAGGCGAAACTGCTCATCCAGTCGGCCGACGGCCGCCTGGTCGACGAGACCGCCACGCGCCTCCCTGTCCGCAGCAGCTTCACGCACAATCTTGCCGTCGGCGACATCGACGGCGACGGCGACCTGGATTTCTACGTCGCCAATGTCTTCGGCGGCGATGTCGGCCCCCGCTTCCTGATCAACAACGGCACCGGCGTTTTCACCGAAGCCGTCGATCGCCTTCCCGCCGACGTGGCCAATCGCGGCCAGACCGCGCCCAACACGTTCGCCGTCTTCACCGCCGCCGCCCTCGTGGACGTCAACGGCGACAACCGCCCCGACCTGATCCTCGGCGCCGAAAACACGTTCGCCGCGAACGAACTGCTGCTCAACGACGGCAACGGCCGCTTCGCGCGCAACCCCGCGTTCGCCCTCCCGCCCAAGCTGTTCGGCGCGACCGCGGTCACCGTCGCCATCACCGGCGCCGATCTCAACGGCGACGGCGCGCAGGACCTCGTGATTTCGACGACCGGCGGCAGCATTTTGATGCCCGACGGCCGCACGATCTTCGGCTACAGTCTCCCGGGCCTGCAACTGCTGCTGAATCGCGGCGACGGCACGTTCTACGATGCCACCGCGCAGCTGAACCTCACCTTCAATCCCGCAACCGACACCTGGATCGAGTGGATCCGCATCGCCGACCTCAACAACGACGGCCGTCCCGACCTGGTCCTGCAGGGCGCGCCCAGCGCCACGGGCCAGGCCTTTTCGCGGACCCTGCTCGTCAACCGCGGCGCCGCGATCTTCACCGAAGCCTCCGAGGCGGCCGCGTTGCCGGCCGTCACGTATCTGCAGACCGGAGATATCAACCGCGACGGCCTCGTCGACCTGGTCGGCGGGAACAGCCAGGCCATCGTCGTCGCGCGCGCGCTGCGGCCCCTCGACCGCGCCCTCTTCCAATCCGCACCCGACGCCCCCGGCCGCCTCGCCAACCTCAGCGTCCGCACGCAGGCCGGCACCGGCGACCAGACGCTCATCACCGGCTTCGCCCTCTCCGGCGCCGGCACCAAGTCGCTGCTCGTCCGCGCCGTCGGGCCCACCCTCGGCGCCTTCGGCCTCACCGGCGTCCTCGCCGATCCCGCCGTGGAACTCGCCCCGCTCGGCGCCGCCCGGCTCGCCGACAACGACAACTGGAGCGGCGCCCGCCCGAGTCCCGGCGCCGCGGAGCTCTCGTCCGCCTTCGACGCCGTCGGCGCCTTTCGCCTCCCCGTCGGCAGCCTCGACGCCGCCTTGCTCGTCGCCCCCGCCGCCGGCGCCTACACCGCCAAAGTCACCGGCGCCGCCGGCGGCACCGGCGTGGCCCTCGTGGAAGTCTACGACGCTGGCACCGGCAACACCCCCAAGCTCACCAATCTCAGCGCCCGCACCCAAGTAGGCGTCGGCGCCGACGCGCTCATCGCCGGCTTCGTCGTCAACGGCAACGTCCCGAAGAAACTCCTCCTCCGCGCCGTCGGCCCGACCCTCGGCGCCTTCGGCGTCGGCGGCACCCTCGCCGATCCGGTGCTCGCGCTGCGTCCCCTCGGCAGCGAAACCGTCGTCGCCACCAACGACGACTGGCGCGGCACCGCCGCCCTCAAGGCCGCGTTCGCCGGCGTCGGCGCCTTCGCCTTCGCCGACGATGCCTCCCGCGACGCCGCCCTCGTGATCGAACTCCCGCCCGGCGCCTACACCGCCACCGTCTCCGGCAAAAACAACACCACCGGCGTCGCCCTCGTCGAAGTTTACGAACTGCCCTGATCCACCCGCCCTTTTCACTCATGGTTCCGATTCGTTCCCTCCTGCTCGGCGGCGTCCTCGCCGCGACCACCGTCTCCGCGTTCGCCCAACTGCTCACCGTCGGCGCGAGCCCGCGCGCCCTCGGCACCAACCGTGAAAACTTCGAGACCGCCGGCTACCGCGTCGGCGCCTTCGGCTGGTTCAGCCTCACGATGTCGGAGCAGCACCCGGCCTTTCGTTACCCCACGCCCGCCGACCTCAACCCCGCCGGCTGGTTCACCTCCGTCCCGCACGACTACGCCCGCGGCGATTTCAACGGCGACGGCCGCGAGGACCTCGTGTTCACCATCGCCACCTTTCCGCACACCGTGCCGCGCCAGACGCGTTTCACTTTCGCCGTGCTGCTCAACGACGGCCAGGGCGGCTTCCGCTACTCGACCGACATCTGGGGCCCCTCCGGCCCGCCGATCCGCCAGCATATCGTCACCCGCGTGGTCGTCGCGGACTTCAACCGCGACGGCCGGCCCGACTTCGTCGGCGCCCCGGAGGGCCTCAACCAACGCAACGCCGACGGCACCTTCACCACCGCACGCGAGCCCCTCCCGCTCGCGCTCAGCGGCCCCGACGGCAAACTCCACGACGCCACCACCGCCATCGCCGGCCAGGAAAACGGCGGCCGCGTGCCCGGCCTCGACTTCAGCCACGACCTCGCCGCCGGCGACCTCAACGGCGACGGCGCCCCCGACATTTACACGGCCGGCACGCTTCTGCTCAACGACGGCACCGGCCGCTTTGCGCCCTACGCGGACCTTCCCGTCGAGCTCAAGCCCACCTCCCACTACATCATGAGCTCCGCCATCGGCGATCTCGACGCCGACGGCGTGGGCGACCTGGTCGTGACCTACTCCGACGGCGCCGCGAACAACGCCTCCGGCTGGATCTGGCTCTCGCAAAACGGCTCCCCGGCGCTCGCCGGCCGCCGCCTCGTCGCCTTGCCCCCCGGCCGCTACAGCGCCGGACAGACGAAGTTCAACCACGTCGCCCTGTTCGACGCCACCGCCGACGGCCGCACCGACATCGTCTTCGGCATCACGCGCGCGGTGCCCTACT
>JACCEC010222446.1_pt1 | contig 13049 bp, 10 predicted proteins | sample 7450121 | NCBI WGS metagenome assembly JACCEC01 (sample SAMN15323455, study PRJNA562643) | freshwater metagenome | isolation source: river surface water | place: USA:Blue River Watershed | collected 2017-08-18 | reverse complement strand
TCTACGGCTCACCCGCGGCACCGGCCAGCCCGGCCTTGCAACTGCTCGCCTGGCGACTGACCCTCCCTCACCCCTTCGACGAACGGACTGTGGCGCTGGAAGCTCCCCTGCCCCTTCACTGGGGCCAACTGTCGCCGTAAGCCGACGGGAAACGTTGGGTCGCCGTCAGTTATCTGTAGCCCAGCTGATCAAAAATACTTGGGTTATCCATCGATAGAACCCACATCCCTTCAGGAGACCCCCATGCGTGAAGTTGTTGTCGTCAGCGGTGTGCGCACCGCCATTGGTACCTATGGCGGAAGCCTCAAGGACATTCCCCCCACCGAATTGGCTGCGTTGGTCGTTCGTGAGGCGCTGGCCCGCGCGCACACCGATGGCAAGGACGTGGGTCATGTGGTGTTTGGTCACGTGGTCAATACCGAACCCAAAGACATGTACCTCTCCCGCGTGGCGGCCATCAACGGCGGCTGCGCCGACACCACCCCGGCTTTCAACGTCAACCGGCTGTGCGGCTCGGGTCTGCAGGCCATCGTGAATGCCAGCCAGTCCATCCTGCTGGGTGACTGTGACATCGCCATCGGTGGCGGTGCCGAGAACATGAGCCGTGGCCCCTACGCCAACCTGACCCAGCGCTGGGGCAGCCGCATGGGCGACGCGAAAGTGGTTGACATGATGGTGGGCGCCCTGCATGACCCGTTCCACAACATCCACATGGGCGTCACCGCCGAAAACGTGGCGGCCAAATACGGCATCACCCGTGACATGCAGGACGCGGCTGCGGTGGAAAGCCACAACCGCGCCGAACGCGCCACCGCCGCGGGCCTGTTCAAGGACCAGATCGTGCCCGTCATGCTCAAGAGCAAAAAAGGCGAAGTGGCCTACGTCACGGACGAGCACTTCCGCACCGGCGCCAAGCTGGAGGACTTCGCCAAGCTCAAGCCGGTATTCGCCAAGGAAAACGGCACTGTGACCGCTGGCAATGCCTCGGGCATCAATGACGCCGCTGCGGCCGTGGTGTTGATGGAAGCCAAGACCGCTCAGGCCCGCGGCGCCAAGCCTCTGGGCCGCCTGGTGGGCTATGCCCACACCGGTCTGGATCCGAAGATCATGGGCGTGGGCCCCATCTCCGCCACCCAGGCCGTGCTCAAGAAGACGGGCTTGTCTGTCCACCAACTCGACGTGATCGAGGCCAACGAAGCCTTTGCCGCGCAAGCCTGCGCCGTGACCCAGGAACTGGGCCTGGACCCGGCCAAGGTCAATCCCAACGGTTCGGGCATTTCGCTGGGCCACCCCATCGGGGCCACGGGCGCACTCATCACCGTCAAGGCCTTGTATGAGTTGCAACGCATCCAGGGGCGTTACGCGCTGGTGACGATGTGTATCGGCGGCGGTCAGGGCATCGCAGCGATTTTCGAACGCGTCTGATCAACCTGAACGTCAGGCTCAACCCCAGCGCTCGCGCGCCAATGCCGCGCCCTGCGCCAGGGCCTTGAGCTTGGCCTCGGCCACCGCGCGGTCCATGGGCGCCAGGCCGCAGTTGGTGCAGGGCAACACCCGCAATTTCGGCACAAACTGCATGGCCCGACCGATGGTGTCAGCCACCTGCTCGGGCGTCTCGATCACATCGCTGGCGACATCGATCACGCCCACCAGCACATCCTTGCCGTCCAGCAATGCCATGAGGTCCATGGGCACGTGCGACTGGAAGCACTCCAGGCTCACTTGCTGGATGCTGCTCTTGGCGAGGGCCGGAAACACCTTCTCGTACTGACGCCATTCGTGCCCCAGCGACTGCTTCCAGTCGATGTTGGCCTGAATGCCGTAGCCATAGCAGATGTGCACGGCGGTGGTGCAGGTCAGTCCCTGTGCCGCTCGCTCCAGGGCTTTCACCCCCCAATCCGCCGCTTGGTCGAGGTACACGTTGAAGGCAGGCTCATCGAACTGGATGATGTCCACGCCATCGGCTTGCAAGGCCAGGGCTTCCTGGTTCAGCAGTTCGGCAAACGCAAAGGCCATCTTGATGCGACCCGCCTCGCCTTCGCCGTAGTAGCGGTCCGCCACGGTATCGACGATGGTCATGGGGCCCGGCAAGGTGAACTTGAGTCGGCGCGTGGTGTGGGCGCGTGCGAGTTGCGCCTCGAAGGCATGCACACGTCCCTTCAGTCGCAACGGGGCCACCACTTGCGGCACCATGGCGTCGTAGCGGTTGTTGCGGATGCCCATCTTCACCTTGTTGGCGAAATCAATACCCTCCACTTGCTCCAGAAAACCGTGAACAAAGTGTTGGCGCGCCTGCTCGCCGTCGCCGATGATGTCCAGGCCCGCGTCTTCCTGGGCCTTGATCCACAGCAGGGTGGCATCGGCCTTGGCTTGCTGTAACTCGGCCCCTTCGGCACGCCATTGCGGCCAGAGTTTGTGGGTCTCGGCCAGCCAGGCGGGTTTGGGCAGACTGCCCGCGATCGAAGTGGGAAACATTCAGAGCATCTCCTGTGCGAGCAATTGGTAGGAACGGCGTTGGGCCTGGGAATCGTGGGTCCAGGTGATGAGGGCCAACTCATCCACCTCGAGCCGCTGAGACAGCGCGCGCAGCTTGCTGGCCACCTGCGCGCCCGTGCCCACGAAGGCGTTGGCGCGCAAGGTCTCCAGCGCGTGTTGTTCCGACAGGGTGTACTCGCGCACCGCTTCGTCGGGCGGGTAGAGGGCGGTCAGTCGTCCCACGTTGCGGTCCATGCGCCAGCGCGCACGGCTTTGGAACAGTCGCCAAGCCTCTTCTTCGGTGTCTGCGGCCAGGGCCCACACGCAAATCGCGGCATGCGGCTTGGGACACTCAGCGCTGGGGCGGAAGTTGGCTCGGTATAGCTCCAGCGCTTGCTCGACGCCTTGCCCTTCGGTGATGAAGTAGGCGAAGGCGTAAGGCAAGCCGAGGTGGGCCGCCAGTTGCGCGCCGTAATCGGAGCTGCCCAGCATCCACACGGTGGGGGCGGTGTCGCCGCTGGGGCAAGCCCACACCCCATGCCCCGGGTGACCCGCCGGCAGGGGCTGTCCGGTGACCCAGGCCTGCAACTCCATGACCTGCTGCGGAAACCGCTCGGAGGCGTAGCGGTCCGGGTTGAGCACCTGCGCGGTGCGACCATCACTGCCGGGTGCACGGCCCACGCCCAGGTCCATCCGACCAGGGGCCAGCGCGTCCAGCACGCGAAACTGCTCCGCCACCTTGTAGGCCGAGTAGTGCGGCAACATCACGCCCGCGCTGCCCAGGCGGATGCGCGAGGTGCGCGCCGCCAGCGCCGCCAGCAACACTTCGGGCGCCGAGCCCACGATGCTGGGGTGGCTGTGGTGCTCACTCACCCAGAAGCGGTGATAGCCCAGCGACTCGCACCAGGGGCCGAGCTCCAGGGTTTGGCGGATGGCATCGGCCTGGGAGCGCCCCATCGCCGCGACGGATTGGTCAAGAGCAGAGAGTTTGATCACAGCCGGAGCATACCCGCAGGTGCAAATCCCCGGGTCGGGTCGGGTGTCATCTCCATGACCGTGACCCGGTGCCGGCACAGCAGCGGTACATGGCCTGCGGGCTGGGCTTCAGGCGGTGGCACTGGCTTCCTGCTCCTGCAGGGTGCGCCACATGACCTTGCCGCTGCCGCTCTTGGGCAGGGCGTCGACAAACTGCACCTGGCGCGGCGCCTTGTAGACCGCCATGTTCTGGTGACACCAGTCGATGATGTCATGCTCGCTCACCTGCCCTTGATGGCTGGCGCGCAACACCACCACCGCCTTGACCGATTCGCCACGGTAGGCGTCATGGGTCGCGATGACGCAGGCCTCCTGGATGGCCGGATGGCGGAACATCAAGGCCTCGACCTCCGCCGGCCAGACCTTGAAGCCACTGGCGTTGATCATGCGCTTGAGCCGGTCGGTGAGGAAGAAGTAGCCCTCCTCGTCCATGCGCCCGAGGTCGCCACTTCGGAAAAAGCGCTTGCCGTCGAGTTCGAAGAACACCTGCGCGGTGGCCTCCGGTCGTTGCCAGTAGCCCTCGAACACCATGGGCCCATGGATGACGATTTCACCTTGCTCGCCCACCGGAACTTCCAGCAACGTATCCGGATCCACCACCCGGGCATCGGCGCTGATGTAGGGCACACCCAGGCACTGTTGCTTGGGACGATCGGGCGGGTTGCTGTGCGAAGGCGCCGCGGTTTCGGTCAGGCCATACCCCTCGACGTAGTTCAAGCCATAGAGGTCCAGCAGTTTTTGCGCCACGGCCTGCGGCATGGCTGCACCACCGCCCCCGATGTAGACCAGACTGGTGAGGTCGTACTGGTCGAAGCGGGGGCTGCCCAGCAGGTCAATCACCATGGTGGGGATGTTGGTCCAATGGGTCACCCGTCGACGCGAAATCAGCTGGCCCGCGAGTTCTCGATCCCAGCGCGGCATGAGCACCATGGTGGATCCATTGCTGAAACAGCCGTGCATGACCATCACGATGCCCGTGATGTGGAACATGGGCACCACGCCCAGCACCACGTTTTCGTGGGTACCGTTGGTCCAGTAGCTGCCAGCCAGTTGGTTGTGGTTGATCTGCTTGTGCAAATGGATGCATCCCTTGGGCAGACCGGTGGTGCCACTGGTGTAAGGCAACAAGGCCATGTCGTTGGCCGTCACGGTGAGCTCGGGCGGTGCCTCGTGGCCATTCATCACGCGGGTCCAATCACTGACCTCGCCGCCTTGCAACACGGCCGCAGGTTGCGGGTCGATCAACCAGCTGTGCCACGCTGCGGGCGGAGACTCTTCGCCCGACTGGGCTGGGTCAAACGCATCGGTGTAACGCGTGACGATGAGGTGCTGCAAGCGGTCTGCGGCAGGCAACTCATTGCTGGCCTGCGCCAGCCCCGGCGCCAGGTCCGCCGTCGCCAGTGCCACCCGTGCCTGCGGGTCGGTGATGTAGTGCTTGAGCTCCTCGGGGCGGTTCATCGGGTTGACCGGCACCACCACGGCGTTGGCGCGCAGGATGCCGTAGTGTGCGGCGATGAGTTGCGGCGAGTTTTGCATGAGCAATATGACGCGGTCGCCCTGTCGCACGCCCAGCGCGTGCAGCCTGGCAGCCACACGCTCGGCTTGCTGCACCAACTCGCGGTAGCTGAGGGAGCGACCCAGGAACACGATGGCCGTTTTGTCGGGAAAGCGGCGCGCCTGGAATGCCAGGTTGTCCCACAGTGACGTGGCGGGAGCTTGGATCTGGTGGGGCAGGCGTGCAGGCCAGAATCGATGGTGCGGTCTCATGCGAGCTAGCCTACCAAAGTGCGAAGGGGCCGGGCATGGGGAATCCCCCACACAGCTGACCTATGATGCACATCAAAACGGCTCGCCACGATGCTGACCTCAACACCCGCCGTTGACGGCTCACCCCAGCTTGCCCTGCCCTCTTTGCCCCACCCTATTTGCCATGCCCCATCGACCCGCCCTGATGAACGCCAAACCCGCCCTCACCTTGACGGCCGTGCCCGGGCTGGAAGTGGGCCATGACACCGACCTGCGGCGCCCCACGGGCTGCACGGTGGTGCTGTGCCGCGAGGGCGCCACCGCCGGTGTGGATGTGCGCGGCGCGGCCCCGGGCACCCGCGAGACCGATCTGCTGGCCCCCGAGAACACCGTGTCGCACATCCACGGCCTGCTTCTGGCCGGCGGCAGCGCATTTGGCCTGGATGCCGCCAGTGGCGTCATGCGGTGGCTGGATGAACACGGTCACGGGTTTCCGGTGGGACCGGTGCGCGTGCCCATCGTGCCAGCGGCGGTGATCTTTGATTTGCTCGTCGGTGACGGGCGTGTGCGACCCACGGCTGAGTCTGGTTATCGGGCGTGTGAACAGGCGTCGTCGGCGCCGGTCGAGCAAGGTTGTGTGGGCGCCGGTACCGGCGCCACCGTGGGCAAGTTGTGGGGAGCCTCGCGCGCCATGAAAGGCGGCGTGGGCAGCGCTGCGCTGCAGGTCGGTCCCTGGGTGGTCGGCGCGCTGGTGGTGTGCAACGCCGTCGGCGACGTGGTGGACCCCCACACGGGTCAACTGATCGCCGGGGCTCGCCTCTCGCCCCACAGCCTGGCACTCGCCAACACCGTGCAAACCCAGTTGAGCGGAGCTGCGGTCCCCGGCGCGTTCACGGGGGGCAACACGACCATTGGCGTGGTGGGTTGCAATGCGCGCCTGACCAAGTCACAAGCCAAACGCTTAGCCCAGGTCGGGCACGATGGATGGGCCCGCACCATCCGACCGGTGCACACGCCTCTCGACGGCGACACCTTGTTTGCACTGGCCACTGCGCGTGTGAACGACGAGCCCGACATGATGCTGCTCAGCACCTTGGCGGCAGAAGTCGTGGCACTGGCCACCCTGCAGGCCGTGCAACAGGCGCAAGGCTTGCGCCTGGGTGAGGCCTGGTGGCCGGCTGCTCGCGATCTGATTACTTGAGCGCCTTGTAGCGCACACGCTTGGGTTTCGCGCCCTCTTCGCCCAGACGCTTTTTCTTGTCGGCTTCGTACTCCTGGTAGTTGCCGTCGAAGAAGGTCCACTGACTATCGCCCTCGCAGGCGAGGATGTGGGTGGCGATGCGGTCGAGGAACCAGCGGTCGTGGCTGATGACCATCACCGACCCGGCGAACTCGAGCAACGCGTCTTCCAGCGCGCGCAGGGTTTCCACATCCAGGTCGTTGGAAGGCTCGTCCAGCAACAACACGTTGCCGCCCTTGATGAGGGTTTTGGCCAGGTGCAGTCGGCCGCGCTCACCCCCGGAGAGCATGCCCACTTTTTTCTGCTGGTCGCCCCCGTTGAAGTTGAATCGACCGCAGTAGGCGCGACTGGGCATCTGGAACTTGCCCACCGTCAGAATGTCCAGACCGCCCGAGATGTCTTCCCATACCGTCTTGTCGTTGGCCAGGTCATCGCGCGACTGGTCCACAAACGCCATGTCGACCGTCTTGCCCAACTCCACGGTGCCGCTGTCGGGTTGCTCGCGACCGGCGATCATCTTGAACAGCGTCGACTTGCCGGCCCCGTTGGGGCCGATGATGCCGACGATGGCGCCCGCCGGCACCTTGAACGACAGGTTGTCGATCAGCAAGCGGTCGCCAAAACTCTTGGAGACGTTCTTGAACTCGATCACGTCGTTGCCCAGACGCTCGGCCACCGGGATGAAGATTTCCTGCGTCTCGTTGCGCTTCTGGTATTCGAAGTCGCTCAGTTCCTCGAAACGGGCCAGACGCGCCTTGCTCTTGGCCTGTCGGCCCTTGGGGTTCTGACGCGCCCACTCCAGTTCTTTCTTCAGGGCCTTGGCACGGGCTTCCTCGCCCTTTTGTTCCTGCTGCAGCCGCGCTTCCTTTTGTTCCAGCCAGGTGCTGTAGTTGCCCTTCCAGGGAATGCCGTGACCACGGTCGAGTTCGAGAATCCACTCGGCCGCGTTGTCCAGGAAGTAACGGTCGTGGGTGATGGCCACCACGGTGCCAGGAAAGCGCTGCAGGAACTGCTCCAGCCAATCGACCGACTCGGCGTCCAGGTGGTTGGTGGGTTCGTCGAGCAACAGCATGTCGGGTTTGGACAGCAACAGGCGGCACAGCGCCACGCGGCGCTTTTCGCCCCCTGACAGGTTCTTGATGATGGCGTCCCAGGCCGGCAGCCGCAGGGCGTCAGCGGCGATGTCGAGTTGGTGGTTGGAGCCATCATCGGCACCCGCTGCCGAGATGATGGCCTCGAGTTCGGCCTGCTCGGCGGCGAGTTTGTCGAAATCCGCATCGGGCTCGGCGTAGGCGGCGTAGACCTCCTCCAGGCGCGCCTGCGCAGCCTTGACCTCACCCATGCCACTTTCCACCGACTCGCGCACGGTGTGCTCCGCGTCGAGTTGCGGCTCCTGGGGCAGGTAGCCGATCTTGATGCCCGGCATGGGCGTGGCTTCGCCCTCGATTTCGGTGTCCACCCCCGCCATGATCTTGAGCAGCGTGGACTTGCCGGAACCGTTCAAGCCCAGCACGCCAATCTTGGCGCCGGGGAAAAAGCTGAGGGAAATATCCTTGAGAATCTGACGCTTGGGCGGCACGATCTTGCCGACGCGGTTCATGGTGAAGACGTACTGGGCCATGGAATAGCTCTTTCTGAAAACAAACAGCCGGGAAGGCGAACACGTCCCGGCAACCACCAGATTATGGCGGGTTCGGACCCCCCGCTGCGGTTTGTGAGAGAATAGGCCCGTTGCCGCCGCCAGTTGCCGCAACATCAGCATGTCTGCTGGAGCCAGGTCCGGACGCACCTTGTCCGTGATATCACGTGCTCACTGATGAAAACCTGCCAACTCTTGACTGGGTGGCCCTCGGGCCAAGCGAGTTGGTGTCATGCGTCTGACCTAGACGCTCCACTATGAACTTTGAAGAACTGAAGCTGGCCCCGGCCATCTTGAAAGCCGTCCTCGAACAAGGCTACGAAACCCCCACCCCCATCCAGGCGCAGGCCATCCCTGCCGTCCTCGAGGGTCACGACCTGTTGGCCGGCGCGCAGACCGGCACCGGCAAAACCGCCGCCTTCACCCTGCCCTTGCTGCACAAGCTCACCATGAGTCGCAGCAGTGAAAACAAATTCGGCGTGTATGGCATTCGCGCCCTGGTGCTCACCCCCACCCGCGAGCTCGCCGCCCAGGTGGAAGAATCGGTGCGCACCTACGGCAAATACCTGCAACTCAAGTCGGCCGTGATCTTCGGCGGCGTGGGCATGAACCCGCAAATCAGCCAGTTGAAAACAGGCGTGGACATCCTGGTGGCCACACCCGGTCGTTTGCTCGACCTGCAGCAGCAAGGTTTCCTGGACTTGAGCACCGTGCAGGTGCTGGTGCTCGACGAAGCCGACCGCATGCTCGATATGGGCTTCATCCACGATGTGAAGAAGGTGCTGGCCCTGGTGCCCCAGCAAAAGCAAAGCCTGTTGTTCTCGGCCACTTTCAGCGACGAGATTCGCGAACTGGCCAACAACCTGCTGCGCAACCCGAAAAGCATCCAGGTCACCCCGAGCAACACCACGGTGCAGCGCATCACTCAGGTGGTGCACCCAGTGGGTCGTGGCAAGAAAAAGGCGCTGCTGGCCCACATCATCCAGCAAAACAACTGGAGCCAGGTACTGGTCTTCACGCGCACTAAATTTGGCGCCAACAACGTGGCCGATTTCCTGATCAAGCAGGGCATCACCGCCATGGCGCTGCACGGCAACAAAAGTCAGACCGCGCGCACCCAGGCCCTGGCGGGTTTCAAGAGCGGTGACATCCGCGCGCTGGTGGCAACCGACATTGCAGCACGCGGCATCGACATCGACGACTTGCCGCACGTGGTCAATTACGAGATCCCCAACATCAGCGAAGACTATGTGCACCGCATTGGTCGCACAGGCCGTGCGGGGGCCTCGGGTGAAGCCATCAGCCTGGTGTCGCTGGACGAGGAAGGTTTCATGCGTGACATTGAATCCTTCACCCGCCAGTCCATTCCTGTGCAAGTGGTGGAGGGCTTTGGCCCCGAACCTGGCGAGCAGGCCGAACCCATCGCCATGGGGCGTCAAACCCTGTGGGGCGGGTTGGGCAAACCGCCCAGCCGTGAGGTGATGGCGGCAGCCGCCAAGGCCGCACGCTCAGAAATGATGGAGCGCATCCGCGAGAAAAAAGCGGTCAGCCCCGGCCGTGGCCCCAAGCCTGGCGGTCGTGGCCCACGCCCCAATGCCAACCCGTCTCAGGCGCCGCGGGAACGCGTGCTCGATGAGAACGGCGAACCCGTGTTCCTGCGGCCAGAGGCCGGCCCAGGGTCAGATCGGGACATGCCGCACGCACCGCGCAACAACGGGCCGCGCCGCCGCAACCGCAACCGTTCGCGCGGCAATGGTGGTGGCAGTGGCGGCGGCCAGAACTTCGAGGGCGTGCCGCGTGACGACGGCGATCGTGGCCGTTCCGAGGACCGCGACGATGATTTCCAGCCGCGCGCCAATGCGCACCTGGGCACGCAAAGCGGTGTCAATGCCTTCGGTCATCGCAACCAGAACAAACCGGTGCGCGCACCCGACCCCACCCGCACCAGCATCGACCTGTTGTCGGACCGTCGCGGTGGCGGCGGGGGTGGCGGCGGGGGTGGCAACCGTCGCCGTCGTGGCGGGGGCGGTGGTGGGGGTGGCTTTGGGGGTCAGCGCTCAGGCGGCTTCTCGCGCTGAGTCATGCCGTCACGCAGAGGCGACGCCATGGGGGTGACCCCAGTGGCGTTGCAATTGGTCCAGCATGACCATCACAGGCTGATCGATATCAAGCGTCAGCACCCCCTCGTCTGCGGTGGGCATCTCCAGCGTTTGTAACTGACTGCTCAGCAGTGAGGCAGGCATGTAGTGACCGGTCCGCTGTTGCATGCGATGCTCCAGGCTGGCCACTGATCCGTGCAAATGCACAAACCGCAGACCCGGCGTGTGACCGCGCAGCATGTCTCGGTAACTGCGCTTGAGCGCCGAGCACGACAGCACCAAGGTGCGACGCTCGGCATGGGCTTGCCCCAACAGCTCCGCCAGGGTCAAGAGCCAGTCGCGGCGCCATTCATCGGTGAGAGGAATGCCAGCCGCCATGCGCGCCACATTCTCGGGCGAGTGGTATCGGTCCCCTTCGATGAACTGGCAGTGCCAGCGTTCAGCCAGAGCCTCGCCGAGCGTGGTCTTGCCACAACCGCTCACGCCCATCACCACCACCTGCAGAGGCGCAGGCAGGGTGGGGTCCTTCGTCATGCCTGGGTTGTCCGGCACTCAGGCACCGGCGAGGGCAAGGGCTTGCCTGCAAAGTGGCAGAGCAAGTTGTCCATGGCACGTCCGGCCATGGCCTTGCGGGTTTCCACAGTGCCGCTCGCGCAATGCGGAGACAACACCACGTTGTGCAAGGCCCGCAATTCGGCCGGCACACGCGGTTCATCGATGTACACATCCAGCCCCGCACCGGCGATCTGCTTGTGTTGCAAGGCGTGGATGAGGGCGGTCTGATCGACCACGGAGCCACGCGCCACGTTGACGAAATAGCCCTGCGGGCCCAAGGCAGCCAGCACCTCGGCACTGATCAAGCCCCGGGTGCCGTCGCCCCCCGGGGTGATAGCCACCAGGAAATCCACTTGACTGGCCAACTCACGGGCGCTGTGCACAAAGGTGTAGGGCACCTCGGCGCGGGGTGAGCGAGCGGTGTAGGAAATTTTCATATCAAAGGCCTGCGCCCGACGGGCGATGGCCTGGCCAATGCGGCCCATGCCCACCAACCCCAGACGGGCCCCTGTCATTTTTTTGGTGAGCGGGTAAGGCCCGTCCACCCAGTCGTTGTTGCGCACAAAGCGGTCGGCCTGCGGCATCTTGCGCGAGATGGACAGCATGAGACCGATAGCCATGTCGGCCACATCGTCGTTGAGCACATCGGGGGTATGCGTGACGACTATGCCACGCCGCTTGGCGGCTTCCACATCCACCCCGTCATAGCCCACGCCACACACGGAAATGATTTCGACCTTGGGCAGCAGTGACAACAGTTTGTCATCCACCTTGCACTCGCCCCCTCCCACGATGGCACGCACACGGCCCAGAGCACCGGGGTCGGTGATATGCGCGTTGTCGTGCATCATGAAATGCTCTTGCAAAGCCGTCATCAAAAACGGGGGGACGGCTGACACGCGCAGCACTTCAACAGGGGTTTCCAGGGCGGTCATCGAGAAGTCTCCATCAGTCCAAATGGCAGGCCCACTGGCAGGGGCTCAATCCAGGTGGCGGCCATCATACGATAGATAATCATTCCATGAATGCGGTGGCCACCCCCTCTTTGCCTGCACAGCCTGTCAAGCGTTTTGACGTTGTCGCATTGGGCGAGGCGATGGTGGAGTTCAACCAGACGCGAGCGCAGGAGCCTCACTACCTGCAAGGCTTTGGTGGCGACACCAGCAATGCCATCATTGCAGCGGCCCGTGCCGGCGCCAACACGGCTTACCTCACCCGCATCGGTCACGACACCTGGGGAGAAGCGCTGCAAGGTCTGTGGCACCGCGAGCATGTGGACAGCTCCACCGTCGATGTCGATGGCGAAGCCCCCACGGCGGTCTATTTCGTGACCCACGGTCCGCAAGGCCATGCCTTCAGCTACCTGCGCGCCGGCTCTGCCGCCAGTCGCATGTCACCCCACAGCCTGGTCGAGAGCGGCGCCAAGGCCAGCTTGCAGCAAGCGCGCTGGCTGCATGTCTCGGGGATTTCCATGGCCATTTCCACCAGCGCCTGCGATGCCGTCTTTGCTGCCATGCAGTGGGCGCGTCAGGCAGGCACCCGGGTGTCGCTGGACGCCAATCTGCGCCTGAAACTGTGGCCGCTGGCTCGTGCCCGGGCCTGTCTGCAACAGGCGGTGTCGATGTGCGACCTGTTTCTCCCCAGCCTGGAGGACGCGCAACCCCTGTGTGGTCAGGACGACCCGCAGGCCATCATCGACTGGGCGCACCAACTCGGCGCTTCGCGCGTGGTGCTCAAGCGCGGCGCCTTGGGCGCCACCGTGAGCGAAGATGGCGTCCAACGCCAGGTGCCGGGCCACGCTGTGACTTGCGTGGACGCCACGGGCGCCGGCGACTGCTTTGCCGGCAACTTGCTGGCACGGCTGGCGCAGGGTGATGACCTGGACCAAGGCGTGCGCTACGCCAATGCTGCTGCAGCGCTGGCTGTGCAAGGTTTTGGGGCAGTGGCTCCCTTGCCCCGACCCGACCAGGTTCGGGTCTTGCTGGGTTGAAGGTCATGACCGCCAACGCGCCCGCGCCGCTGCGTCCCCTGGTGATGGTGGACTGGGGCACGAGTTCGCTGCGCGCGGCCTTTGCGCGTGAGAAGACAGTTCTCGAGACCCGCCACAGCGACCAGGGCATCCTGAAAGTCCCCAACGGGGGCTTCCCCCAGGTCTTGCAGACCTTGTGCGGAGACTGGCTGAACGAACCGGATGCCCTGTGTCTCATCAGCGGCATGGCCGGCAGCGCACAAGGCTGGGCCCTGGCTCCCTACTGCCCCT
>JACCEC012382405.1_pt1 | contig 13052 bp, 15 predicted proteins | sample 7450121 | NCBI WGS metagenome assembly JACCEC01 (sample SAMN15323455, study PRJNA562643) | freshwater metagenome | isolation source: river surface water | place: USA:Blue River Watershed | collected 2017-08-18 | reverse complement strand
GTTTGAAGATTGAAGAAGGTGAGTTCTTGACCCTTTTGAACATTCAAGAGTTTGGCTAATTTAGCATCTGGATGAATCTTTCTGCCATTAACTTTATCCTTAAGATTGTGTTCCTTGACATACTTGGTGATTTCTCTAGTAACATCAGTGCGAGCAACTTCAGCACCAGATGATAATCCTAAAAATTCAGCAAGAGCATCACTGATTGGAGTTGGTTTGACAAATCCACTTGGTGATTTGTTAACGTTTCTCTTCTTGCGTTTAGAAGAAGCCTTTTGGGCAACTCTAAGTTCCTTGTTGAAAGCCTTTTCTAATTCGCGAACAGCGGCTTCATATTCCTTGTCAGCAGCAGACTTGGCAGCACGCTTTTCAGCAAGTTTCTTAATAGCAGCCTCGACAACTGAAACGGAAACTTCTTCAACTGGAGTTTCAACTGGAGCAGCAGCAACTGGTTCAACGACCTTTTCCTTCTTTTCCTTCTTTTCTTTCTTTTCCTTCTTTGGAGCAGGAGCAGCGACAGGAGCAGCAACTGGGGCTGGAGCGGTTTCTTGTTTGGTTTGTTTGGTGTTTGTTTGTTTAGCCATTTCTAGATATAATACTATAGTATTCTCTTTTTAAGTTCTTTAACGCACATCCACGTCATAGAACGACAACACATTTTGTAAAAAAATGACAAAAGCCATTTTCCTAAAGTTTTTCGATTACCATATCAATTACCAAAATATCAATTCATAATCTTCTTTACCACCATAAGCAACATCAGCAACATTAGCATCATCAGCATCATCGGCAACATCCGAATTCAAATATACGACGATTCTCATATAACTTGTCAATGTTTCGCTAAATAAATGTTTGAATCCACCCCTGATCTCCGCTACTTTTTTATCACACTCTTTGAACAACAATTTATACTCTTCCTTCTTTTTTCTCCAAGAATCCTTTTTCATTTTCGTTACAACCTGTAGAACATAATTTGCTACAGTGATTACTTCTGCGTCATAAATCCCTACATAGGATACGACCGCCGTCATTCTGTAAATCACATTATCTAACCATTCATTCTGAAATGTCATCATCTTCATTTATACCATCTGAAAAAGATGGCATAAATATTTCAATTTTATGGGGAATAAAAACGAGTGTAAAACGAGTGATGATGCGCGCCCCCCTATGCGCCTATAACATATTCTATATCATAATCGGAATTCGAATATCTAATTTTCGATTCAATATTTATTTTGTTTTGTTTACAAATTTGCCTAATTATATTAGAAAACGATTTATAGGTAAATTCGCGCCAAACGTAAACACGTTTTGATGGAACATAATATTCTTCTACAGATTTCCTGAATTCATCGTCATACTTATTGTAGACGAGTTTACGAAACCCCTCGTAGTTAAGTATATAGTATGTGTCCATCTTAATGGCGACTTTGTCCAACAAATCATATAGCAGATGTGTTGGAACTGGTTTATTAAATATTGGACACGGCATTGCGCCCTTTCTATATAAATAACAATGTTTTATTTATATAGATTTCTACTTACCTGAGAGAAAAAACACCTCCATCATATTATTTGTGAAAAACGCCAATTCATTTTCGTCCTCATAAGGAATGCTAATGTATTTACAAATAATCGGTATGGCATCATATTTCGTCTTTTCATCCAAATTCGCCGTATTTTTCACAAATAAAAAGTAATTGTAGATAATGTCCATTACAGAGTAACCTAAATTATATATTTCAAGAATAAACATAATCGCCTCTTTCAGACACCCCTTTTTCATAAGTAGTGTATACTCATCAAACAATTTGTAATTAATGTGTGTACAGCACGTCTGAACACTATCCTCGTCGGATTCGCCCAGTAGATACAATTTCTCTAAATGATGTATCAACACCCTGATTGAATGATTGGAAATGTTGACAATAAACTCTTTCGACGCGTCACTTATACTTATGCGTTTTCGTTCTACTATGCGATTCATTATGCGGTATAATACATCAGGCGTCGGCGTCGTCAATTTCAATACGTGGATTCTCGATTGTATACTGTCAATTACCTTGTAGATGGATGTACAGGACATTATAAAATTCACGTTGTGATTGTATTTGTCAATATAATTCCTAAATGATTGCTGCGTCTGCGAATTCATTGTATCCAAATCGTCGATGACAATCATCTTTTTCTTTCCGTCTATTGTAGACGACGTCTGACAAAACGATTTCACCTCTGTCCTGAAATACTGGATACCCTGCTCTTTCAAACTGTTTATGTACAATATATTATCGTCCTTCCCGCCATAATATTCCTCTACAATGGTATCCAGTAGAACCGTCTTACCGGAATCTTGACCGCCGACCAAAATAATGTTCAGTTGGTCGATTTCCATCAATGTTTTTAAAATAAAAAGAATATGCTCGTCCTTGTCATAATCGGAAAATCGTCTAGGACGAAATTCATTTATAAATGTATTCATTATCTACTTGATACGTGTTGCTTTGCGTTTATATGATATAAATAGGAATCCACTGTATATACATTATGGCGACTACCCATTATAAGGTATTAGGCGTAGATGAAACCGCGTCTGACGACGAGATTCGCAAGGCGTTTCGCAAATTGTCGTTGGAGCATCATCCAGATAGAAATGTAGATAATCCTAACTACAGTGATACCCTGTACAAAAATATTACATTGGCGTATGATATACTGGGCGATAAGGACAAACGGGCGGAATATGATGCGTCGTTGCGACCTGGACCGTCAGGTCCGCATTTTTTCTTTGGCGGCGGCGGCGGAGGCGCTCCAACCGCGGAGGATATATTCCAAATGTTGTTCCAGCAACATCACAATGCGCAAATGTATATGCGTCCTATGCCTATTATCAAAAGCATCGACATTACATTAGAACAGGCGTATACGGGTTGTACAGTTCCATTTGAAATAGAAAGGTGGTCTAGAATGACACATAGCACCGAAAAAAACACGTATATGATAGACATTAAACCTGGAGTGGAATCTGGGGAATGTATTATACTGCGCGAAATGGGGAATGTGTTGGAAAATGGAAATGCGGGGGATGTCAAAATATCCATAAATGTGTTGAATAATACGGTGTTTGAACGTCGGGGCGTGGATATTTATATGAATTGGAAAATCACGTTGAAAGAGGCGTTGTGCGGATTTTCATTTGAAATAAAACATTTGAACGGGAAGACATTTACAATAAATAGCCGGTTTGGGCAACTAATTCATCCGGGATACAAAAAAATAATTCCGGAAATGGGGATGAAACGGGACGATGTAGTAGGAAATATGGTCATTACATTTGACATATTGTTTCCAACTGCGTTGGAGGCGGAAACAATACAAACATTGAAAGAGTTGTTGCCTTAAAACGGAGTGGCAGCATCAAATTACCTTATTTGTCGAAAATAGTGTGATTTTTATTGAACCAGTCGACGATTTCGCCAATTGCGAGTTTGCGTTGAAAATCGTTTGCCATCAATTTCATATTGTGACTCTTGTCATTGAAATGGTAAAGAAATGTGGAAACTACCTGTAGAAGATTCATCGATTGATACGTGTCTAAAATCGTTCTATCAGGTGTTGGAACTTTTCTACGGGTATTTACAGAGTTGTGGAAAATGTAGAAGAAATCTTGAAATTGCGTTTTTGTTTTGATTTGGTCGAATCTGATTTTGCTTAAATATTCTTTGGCGTGTTCCGTACATTTTGGACAAGGCAGATTTTGGCAAATGATTCTGACAAGAAAAAAAAGGTCGTCGCGGTGCTCCGCGAATTTCGATTCCATTACTTTTTGCGCAATTACGTGAAATAATGTCCAGGTTGCTGCTCCCCAAGGAGGTGGCGGAGTTTGCGGTGGCTGTTGCTGCTGCTGCTGCGGTTGCGGACTTGCCCTTTTTTTGAAACGAAACATTCAATGTATTTGTATAATGTATTAGATTTAATTATGGCGTCTTAAGACGGCGTCGACGAATATATATAAACATTGTCGCGGTTTCATATTATGTCTGATACAGAAACCGAATTTCGCCAATTCCTGAAAAAACATAAAACTGATGATGATGTCCCTGTAGAACCCATTTCTACGTCGTGTCTAATCACCGGCGAACCACTCACTTCTTCTGCCGTAGAATTGACCTGCGGACATAAATTCAATTACATCGCAATATTTAATGAAGTCGTTCAACAGAAAAAGCCCAATTTCTATTCTACTACATTTTTATTCGAAGACCAATTGATGTGTCCTTACTGTAGAACAATCAATAATAAATTACTTCCACTTATTCCGGGTGTGGAAGAAGTAGAAGGCGTAAATGTATATCCTATGCCACCAGCAACGTGCGATTACATATTCAAAAGGGGCGCCAGAAAAGGCGCATTGTGCGGACTAGATGTTTTCGGTATCAGCGGAGTCCGTTGTAAAAAACATATAAGACGTTGAGAACCGCAGATGAGATTCCAACCACATCTCATTCGGCGTCGAGATGCTCTTTCTACAGGTTTTGGATCAGTTGTCCGTTTTTATAAACCGCGCATTTAAATGTCTGTTTATCGGGTGTCGAACACTTCTCGGTTTTACCATCTGACAAGTTGTTGAAATAGATGAGACTACTGTTTTCCGTGTAGTAGAATAAAGAACACCAGGTAAATGCGCAGACTAATCCTATTAATGTCCCAAATGCTATTTCTACAGGTCCAACACAGTTATGTATAAAATATTTGATATACAGATCGGACGCATAGATAAACAATGTAAATAGGAGTATAGGAACATTGTAGGAGCCATTAGCAATCATCGGATACAACAAATACATAAATGTAAATGTAATCGCTACTGAATTGAAATAGGGGATGTTTTTGCCGCTACTTGTATAAGGAAAATTAATCACGTTACAAATCACATTATTGGACGTAGTAGATGTAAACTGTTTATTTAGAAAAATGGTTATGATGGCGGTAAATATAAGCGCTGCTAAATATACGAGCCCTTTTATATCTTGATTGAAAGCCGATATCATAAGCAATAGGAACGGAAGTAGAAATGGGGCGATTACAGAAAAAAACTGGAAAAAATGTGTCAGGTTCAAATTCAGTCCTTGAATGGGTTCCATTTATATTATGTAGGTATATATTTGTTGTATCAAACATTTGTTACACCGTCCCAATACACTTTACATTTTTCCGCCCAGGCTTTCCTGTTTTCCATGTATTTAGCACCTGTAAAAGGAATAATATAATCATCGCCGCTGAGAACGCATTTTGTATTGTTTGATGTATCAGGCTTATTAGGGGCGCCTTCTCCTTTAGGAACAACGCATTTATTTCCAGATGGATCGTATGTCCAGTAATCCGGACATTGTCCTACTACTGGCGCCCAGGATAAATTTTGTCTGGCATTTCGAATCATTAATCCTACGTATACAACTCCAACAATTAATACGATTGCCGAAATCGCAATAACCGAATAGTAGAACTGACCACCGGTAACCCATAATGATAATACGATAAACGCGATGACAACAATGATGGCTATAATATTGTAAAGATTCATATACTATTGTTCAGAAAAAATGTATGTAATTATATTAAGATGAATGTCCCCAACGGAAGAATTGATTTATATACACCAGATACGCAAAGTTTGTTTGATATGTACGACCGTATGATGCCTAAAAAAAAGCCGTATGACTTTAGAGAGGCTACAGTAGGATTCTGGCAACCAACACCTTTATCTGACGCCTTTTTTTCTAAAGAGAATCAGACCGTTGTACAAAACGGATTGCGCAGAGGTGTCTATGACCGATCTGGCGGGAAAATAGTTATCGATGAACAGAATTACGACGAATTATTAATTATTATGCGCGAAGTTTACTTATCGAAATCTAGACCCAAAACCACCAACCTAAAAGAACATATATCCGAATTGAATAAAGTCGTCCTGAATTACGCGATTCCACAAGTATTTAACGAAGTAGTCGCATATTTTAACTACAGGGAAGATATTAGTTATTTGCCAACACCTATAGATCGACCTACAATGATTAGCAACCAAAAACACTCGAAACAATTAAATATGACCAGCACCTTTTTATAGGCGTGATGCTATGTCCGTTCACCGGTATAAAATTGAAATTAAAATTTGTATGTTTACAATCTAAACATACAAATATTTCATATAATATAACCCCAAATTCCAATATGTTTAGCCAAGATGATAATGCTTCTTTGAATATGCTTCTAGAAATTCCTTTTGTAAAAAAGGCAATCAAATCTAGTTGTTCTAAATTAGTCGACGAAATCAAAGTCGTCATTGGAAAATATAGTTCAGAAGTTGAATCGGAACAGACCAAAACTTTGAAATCCAATAATCTAGAAGTCGAACTTCTGAAATCTGAAAACGTAAAACTAACGAAAGAAATACAAAAATTAGAAAAACAAACATCTGAACTACAAAAAAAAATTAATGAACTTGAAACCAAAATTGCCAGCAACCCTGTAGAACCAATTCAACTTCAAATTGTCGAAAAACTTAATTCTATGAAATTAGATTCCTCTACAGAAAACCCCGTAGAAACCACTATAAAAACCATTACTCAGGAAGCCGATGAATTCGAAGAAGTTGAAGAAGTCGAAGAAGTCGAAGAAGTTGAAGAAGTCGAAGAAGTGGAAGAAGTCGAAGAAGTCGAGGAAGTCGAGGAAGTCGAGGAAGTCGAGGAAGTCGAAGAAGTCGAAGAAGTCGAGGAAGTCGAGGAAGTCGAAGAAGTCGAGGAAGGTGTTTTATCGGAAGATACAACTCCTGATGAATCGATTGAGGAGGTTGAAGATGAGGAATCCGATGATTTAGTCAAAGCCAACTCCGAACCAGAAGTCGAATCCGAGGAAGAATCTGTAGAAGAAATAGAAATAGACGGCGAAACATATTATACCAACGACGCCGAAAACGGATCCATTTATATCATCGACGACGACGGAGAATTAGGCGAAGTCGGCGTATTCAAAAACGGCGAGCCAATATTTTATACAGAATAAACCCTCACCGCGTAAAAACATATTAAAGTGATTTGTAGAATAATAATAAAATGTGGCAATATATTTTATTATTTATTACAGTGATCATTTTTTTCTACGTATACAAAACATACACATTCGAGGAACTTGCCTGGAATGCGATGTGTGTGTATACTCGTTTAGAACACCTTTTTTTCCCGAAACCTGAGAAGAAGGAATTCGCGGCGAGGAACGACGACACCGCTCCAGAATATGTAGATCCCTACTGGATTCACAAGAAGGATGGATCAGTAAAAATAACTGACACCCACGAACCTCCAGAAACGCACGACCCAGTAGAGGATCCATTTATGTGCGTCGAATACACCGATGAATCGGGGAAAACATTTCCGTTATGTTTTTCGGATCCGATTAATTTGTGTATACGTGGAAATAAAATCGACGGGACTGTTTTAAAATGGTATATGAAAAAGGTCCACGACCACGACATTTTAGGCAAATACACAATTTCAGGGATTTATCATACAGGAGATATGGCGGAAATCACTGACGAGTTTACGCTATGATGATGATGTCCAATGTTTTTGGACTTAAAAAATTGATATGGTTTATATATACAGTGATCCGAGGAAAAGACATGACCACCTCATTATCGGATAAATGGAATTTATGGGCACATTTGCCACATGATTCTGATTGGGCACTAACCAGTTATTACAAAGTGTACACGATGGAAACCATCGAAGATACCATTGCCATTTGCGAAACCGTCCCTGAAAATATGCTTAAAAAGTGTATGTTGTTCATTATGAAGGATGGAATTACTCCATTGTGGGAGGATCCGAAGAATCGTAATGGTGGATGTTTTTCGTATAAGGTGATGAATCGCGATGTTCCTACTGTATGGAAACAGATGACGTATGCCATGACAGGAAATACATTAGCCAAAGACGCGAAACTTAACGCAACTATTAACGGGATCACTATTTCGCCGAAGACGAGTTTTTGTATTATCAAAATATGGATGTCTACATTGTCGTATCAAAATCCGAATGACATCGCAAAAATAAATGGTCTAAGTACTCACGGTTGCATTTTCAAAACACATACTCCTGAATATTAGGAGGAACAAAACAAAAATATAATCATCCCGCATTGATTATATTTTTTTACATTTCCTTTTCTTCCGGACATTCTTTCGCCGGACATTCATTCGCCTCGTCCGAATCATCATTTCTACAAATTCCGTATAAGTCATACAATTCCCGTATACATGTGTCGTATAATCGTATTTTGTAGCGCATATAGTAGATATAAATTGCTAGGACAATACCGATAAGACAAATGGCAAATAACAATAGCAATATGAAAAATTGGTCATTCAAGAAAATGGATAACATTAAATATTGTAAACATTAAATGCCGGACCCAGTAGACGCAATAAACATTGTGTGGCATTTGCCTGATGTGTGGCATTTGCCTGATGTGTGGCATTTGCCTGCCGTCTGCGGCGTCAAGAACTCGGCGAATTCAGGTCGTTGAAGTTGCGCTACAGGAGTATGTCGGTGGACAGTTCTGGCAATCATCTTATACAATTTGAATCCAGGATATCGCTCATCTCCATTTTTCTTATATATCACATTTTTGCCTTCGTCGTCGCAGCACCATTCCCCAATGATTTTCGCTACAGGGTTCTGATTACAAACTTCCGCGTAATCGCAAAATGTTTCGTCGAAGAAAAAGTCGAATAATGAACATCCTAATCGACATAAATCAAAACTCTGGTTAGGAGGCATAAATGGTTTCTTTTCATCGAAATAGGGTTCGCAGTTGTATTGCCCAGTAGCATCTCCGTCATAATGAAAACTGTCGCTACAGAAAATATGTTTGACGCCGCCGATGTTTACAGAATATATGGCTCTTCCGAAATCGATGATTTTATATATTTTGCCGTAGGTAGGAACTGTGTATACCTGATTTGCGAAATGGTAGACTAAATATTCGATGTCGGTATGAACATACATAATATTGCTAGTGTGTAAATCATTATGCGTGAAAAATCCTAGCATTTCATTGTAGGAAATTAATATCATAATCACCTGCATAAGAATGCTTTTCCATTCAGACACGTCGATTTTATTTTGGATAATATAATTGTCGAGAGTGTCGTCGCATTTTTCAGTACATATTGCCTGTACAGGGAAATAGGGGATAGTTACCGGCAATTCCTCGTCTGCGTCGACGTCATCGACGACAGAATCATCATCGGCAGAATCGTCGTCGGCAGAATCATCGTCATCGGCGGATAAATCATCAGATTCAGACATATCCTCCCATACAGAACCAGTAGACTCACAATCTAACGGATTTACACCAGATTCTGGATTTGAATCGGCGTTAGATTCATCAGAGTCGGCATCAGCATCGGCATCAGAGTCAGCATCAGCATCGGCATCAGCATCAGAGTCGTCAGCATCAGCATCGTCAATATCCATATTCGCTACAGTTTCCGCTAAACAGTCTACAGGGTATGCCTCCTCGTCGAACGTATCGAATTCGAGTTCAATAGGTTCGTCGCTGATTTCTATTTTGGGTAACAATGTAGGGGTAATATTGAATTTCTGTAAATAATGGTCTTCGATGAAAAAGCATTTATTCAAATTGTCGACAAAGAATTTATAATTTTCGATGTAATCAATATCATCATAAATATTCAATTTAAAATTCTCCTTGATTCCGACAAAGGACCCGTAGAACTCAATTCCGTGTATAAACCCGCGCTGATGTAATAATTGCGACGTCAAATATGAAAAAAAGGCGTCAATATAGGAAGAATTGTTTTGCCGATGAATTTTGGTTTCTACAGTGGCACCGAACAAGGGTATTTCAGTAGATAAATCCAGATTTTTATCGTATTTGCCGATTAAATATTTGTAGGGGTCCAGTAGAGGACTATATTTCATAAACACTTGACGGGACGAACACGCGCCATTGGAATCCGTCACTTCGGCGGAAAATGTGTTATCCGATAATTTGGCGGTGAGTAAATATAAGTGATAAGCGTGATTGAGAAAAAGCACTTTTTGATTTTCCGAATTCATTTCGAAAATGGAACTGTAGAGCGGATTATAATTCTGACATTTATACAATCCAGCCGTTTTTTCTAAATTCGGGAAAAGCGTATTTGGATGATGACCATTTTTATCTTTCTGATAATACACAAATGACATATACTATGGACTATGAATGAAAATTGCGCTTTCTAAACGAACCCCCGTATATATACATTTTGTATAGAAACAAATAAAATTGCTAAATTGTATTTGTTTAACGACGAACGCGACGACTTGTCTTATTTCTGAGACGTTTCTTCTGCTTTCTTGTTTTCCTTCCTCTGCCAGCACGTAAATCCGCCCTACAATTTGGGCATGTCAATTTTGTTTTACAAGCCTCATATATACATTTGCGATGAAACCAATGTCCACATTTAGTTTTACAATAGTTGGTTTGATTGTTTTCGTCGTCGAGACAAATGGAACATTCTACAGGGACTTCAGGAGTTGCCATAGTCACATTTATGGGTTTAACTCCAGGTTTATTAGATTCAATCATACTTGAACCCTTAAACATATTATCCTTATTTGTATTTGGAGAAATATTCCAACTAGTTAGGTTTTGATTGAAATTACTACAGTAATAAAACATATTACTCATATCTATAACTTTATCTACGTTCCAACTATTTAATGGTTGGTTAAATGAATTACAACCAGCGAACATAAAACTCATCTTTATAACATTATCTACTTTCCAACTATTTAATGGTTGGTTAAATGATTTACATTTAAAGAACATCTTATCCATATCTGTAACTTTATCAACCTTCCAACTATTTAATGGTTGGTTAAATGAATTACAACCAGCGAACGTATTACTCATATATGTTACTTTACTGACATCCCAACTACTTATGTCTTGATTGAAAGATGCGCAATTATAAAACATCCCATTCATATTTGTAACTTTATCTACCTTCCAACTATTTAATGGTTGGTTAAACGACTCACAACTAACGAACATTTCATACATATCTATAACATTATCTACCTTCCAACTATTTAATGATTGGTTAAATGAATTACAACCAGCGAACATCCCAGACATAATTTTAACATTATTTACCTTCCAACTATTTAATGGTTGGTTAAACGAATTACATCCTTCGAACATACCATTCATATTATTAACATTATCTACTTTCCAACCACTTATGTCTTGATTAAAATTTTCGCATTTATAGAACATATTGTCCATAGAAGTAACCTCTCCAAGGTTAGGTCCCCAATTATTCAACGGCTGATTAAATTTTTCGCAATTATAGAACATTCTATCCATATTAGTAACCTTACCGAGTTTAGGTCCCCAACTATTCAACGGCTGATTAAAATTTCTACAGTTTTGAAACATACCACGCATACTTTCAACATTACTGACATCCCAATTACCAATTGGTTCATTGAAATCAAAATATTTTAAGCGTAAAAATAACCTGTCCATATTTGTAATTTTGGATACATTCCAGTGTTCCAGTTTTCCTTTAGTCCAATCTTTCCAATCCCAATAATTACTTCTATATTTTCTAGGTATATTGTCTAGTTCTTCAATTGCTCTACGTAATTCTTCTTCATTATTAGGAGTAAATACGTCCGGGTCTGGATTTGGAACGTCCGGGTCTGGATTTGGAACGTCCGGGTCTGGATTTGGAGTTGGTTGTATTGTAGTCATACTACTACGATTATTTATATTAATGTCATCCTGGCTAGTTAATCGGGTCTGTGATCGGTTCATTGTAGAAGCCCCCGATCCTTTCCCGCCTTTGCGTGTTTTGCGCATATACATTTTGTATAGAAACAAATAAAATTACTAAATTGTATTTGTTTAACGACGAATGCGACGGCTACGAAGTTTCCTTGTTTTCCTTCCCCCCTTATTTATTATAGTTGGTTTATTTTCTTCTGACATTCCAGAGTATAAAAACATACCCCACGACTGATTAGTTGTAATATTCCAACTATGTAGGTCTTGATCAAACACTTTGCATCCATAAAACATGTGACTAATATATTTTACATTTTGTACATTCCAATTATTCAATGGTTGGTTAAATAATGTACACGTATCGAACATCTGACTCATATTAGTAACATTATCTACCTTCCAACTATTCAATGATTGGTTAAATGATATACAATGTGAAAACATACTACTCATACTAGTAACCTTACTGACGTTCCAATCACCAATTGGTTGATTAAATGATTTACACCAGTAAAACATCATACGCATATCAATAACATTACTGACATCCCAACGACCAATTGGTTGATTAAATGATTTACACCCATTGAACATACCAATCATACTAGTAACATTACTGACGTTCCAATCACCAATTGGTTGATTAAACTTTACACAGTTATTGAACATACCAATCATACTAGTAACATTACTGACATTCCAATCACCAATTGGTTGATTAAATGATTCACACCCATTGAACATACTAATCATACTAGTAACATTACTGACATCCCAACGACCAATTGGTTCATTAAACTTAATGAAATTAACAAACAACCCGTCCATATTTGTGATCTTGGATACATCCCAATCTTCTAATTTTCCTTTATCCCACCGTGTCCAATAATTACCACCATCATATATGTCGAGCAAATCATTAATTGCTTCGCGTAATTGTTCATTTGTTATAGGGGTAAACTTACTTCTATACTTGATATTAATGTCATCTTTTGTAGTTAATAGTTTAGGTCTATGTGATCTAGTACTACGCATATTTATATTAAAGTCGTCTAGAGTAGTCTGACTAGGTGATGTGGTCCCAGACATTGTAGAAGCCCCAGCACCTTTTCCGCCTTTGCGTGTTTTGCGTGTTTTGCGCATATACATTTTGTATAGAAACAAATAAAATTGCTAAATTGTATTTGTTT
>JACCEC011184754.1_pt1 | contig 13059 bp, 14 predicted proteins | sample 7450121 | NCBI WGS metagenome assembly JACCEC01 (sample SAMN15323455, study PRJNA562643) | freshwater metagenome | isolation source: river surface water | place: USA:Blue River Watershed | collected 2017-08-18 | reverse complement strand
GGGTAAATAGCGAAAGGTCAAAACTTACAAAAAAGTTATAATCACCCTGATTTGAGGATAACTGAGCTATATGGAATTGGATCTCCCGTGTGAATTATCCCCAAGCACTGGCCTACTTGAATTTTGAATTCAGAGTGGGGGATTTTAGTGGCGGTAATCCCCTGGTGGTGCTTTAGGTAGTTATCAACTGTTGACTTATCAACCTTTTCGGAAAACTCATTTGCCAGAACTAAAGAGGAAATTTGAAGGTGAGGAAGTATTTCATCTAAAACTTGAGGGATGGTTGGCCAACCCATAGTAATTGCAAGTTCAATTGTTTCAACATTTGGGTAGGTTGGAAATGGACCATCAACTACTGCAATGGAATTTACATGACGAAATCTTGCCAGTAATGACGCAAGTTGTGGATGCAAAATTCCATTTTTAATCATGGCTAAAACTTACTGTACCGATGCAAGCATTGACAATATCTCATTATTAGTTGGCAATGAGGGAACAGCGCCTGCTCTAGTTGCTGCAATTGCACCGGCTGCTGTGGCAAATTTCAAAGCGTATTCAATGGGTGAGCCATTTGCTAAGGCAGTTGCAAATGCTCCACAAAATGCATCACCCGCTGCTGTGGTATCAATAGCCGAGATTTTAAATGCTGGAGTATAAATAACATTCTGAGTATCAAGATACAAACTACCTTGATCTCCAAGTGTAATGATTACCTGTTTAGCCCCCATTTTAAGAAGCTGTTTACCAACAGCTTGCGCCTCATCCTTATTTAACTTTTCAAATTGTTTGTCAATTAAAAATGATGCCTCGGTCTCATTTACAATTAAGTAATTGCAAGCGGCAATGAGCTCATTACTTAGTTTTTGAATTGGCGCAGGATTCAAAATAGTAGTAACACCAGCCCGATTGGCGCTGATTATAAATTTTTCAACCTCAGCTATTGGGGTTTCAAGTTGAGCTAGTGCAACCTTTGGCTTGACTGAATCATTTAAATATTCCAGTTCATATTTGACCTGAGCATTAGCCCCTGGAATTATTAAAATTCTATTTTCTCCATCCTTAGAGACTTCAATAACTGCAATTCCGGTTTGAACTTGTTTTCTTGAAATATATCTAGAATCAATTTTTTCATCTAAAAGTATTTGGTTTAAGAAATCACCCTCACTATCTTGCCCAAGGCAGCCAACCATTAGAACTTTAGATCCAGATCTACTAGCAGCGATTGCTTGATTTAATCCCTTACCTCCAGGAAAACGTACTAATTTCTCGCCAGTTACAGTTTGACCAAGAGTTGGCAAGTTATCGGCATATGCCACTAAATCTAAATTCAAGCTTCCAAAAACAGTTACACTCATAAGTAAAGCCTAGAGGATGATTGTCAAAATTGAATTATTAAAAATGGAATTATGCTGAGTAAGTGCAAATCCAACGTATAAATTTAAATTCATTTTGAGCAGTAGTAACAATTCTGTGACTCTCAAATACTTGTTTATGGGTAAGTAAAGGTGGTTTACTTAGATTATGAAAGCCGTGTCAATAGTTACGCCAGGTACTATAGAGATAATTGAAGTTGCCGATCCCACTCCGGGTGCTCTAGATGTTGTCGTAGAGGTAGCAGCCGTAGGTATCTGTGGAACAGACTTACATATTTTTGAAGGTGAGTTTGCTCCTAAATTTCCAATAATTCCGGGCCATGAGATGGCTGGCACAATTGCTGCAATTGGTAAGGATGTAAAAGATTTAAAGGTTGGAGATCCAGTAGCGATTGATCCCTCAGTTTATTGTGGGGATTGTTTCTATTGCCGAAGGGCAAGAGGAAATTTGTGTGAAAATTGGAACGCTCTTGGCGTATCAATGCCAGGTGCTGCGGCTCAATTCTTATTATCGCCAAAGAAGAACATCCATAAATTATCAAGTGGCGTAGATCTAAAATCAGCAGCATTAATCGAACCACTTTCATGTGCCGTGCGAGGATTTGATCAACTTCCTAGAATTCCAGGTTCACATTACTTAATCTATGGGTCTGGAACTATGGGTTTGATGATGGCTGAATTAGCAAGAGTAAATGGTGCAGCCTCAGTATCAATTGTTGATCTAAATGAAGAAAAATTAAAAACTGCAAAACTTCTAGGATTCACAAATGTTGGAACTAGCGCATTGGAATTTAATCAACCCAGGGGATTTGATGTAGTTATAGATTGCACTGGTGTAGTTGCTGCCATCAAGGATGGTTTAAGTCATGTAATGCCTGGCGGTACATTTTTGCAATTCGGCGTTGCAAATCATGATGCAAAAGTAGAAATAAATCCGTTTTGGATTTATAACAAAGAAATCACAATAGTTGGATCTATGGCTGTACTTCAATCATTTGACCGCGCCGTTGAATTGTTCACAAATGGCGTCTTAAACTCCGAATTAATGATTTCAGATCGATATTCACTAGATAATTACTCTGATGCTCTTCATGCTTTTAAATCGGGCAAAGGGCGTAAGACTATAGTTCTACCTAATGGTTAAACCAACCAAATTTAAATATGAAAAATTGGGCTGGTAACTTAACTTTTTCAGCGGAAGAATATATTGAGATTGAAACAATTCCACAACTACAAAAAATTGTAGAAAAATCTAAAAAGCTTAAAGTTTTAGGAACCGGTCATTCATTTAGTGATATCGCAGATACTAATGGCACACTTATCTCACTAAAAAAGATTCCGCCAGAAATAGAGATAGATCCGATATCGAAAAGTGTTTCTGTAAATTCGGGTACATCTTACTCAGTTTTAAGCAGGTATTTGGAGAGCAATGGCTGGGCATTGCCAAACTTGGCTTCACTAGGTGAGGTAACTGTTGCCGGTGCAATAATGACAGGCACACATGGATCTGGATCAAAAAATAAGGTTCTCTCAGATTCAGTTATTGAATTACATTTGATTTTAGCTTCTGGTGACCAATTAATAATTAATAGGAAAGATTTTAAGGATTTTGCAGGATTTATTATTTCATTTGGATCACTTGGGGTAGTGACCAGAGTCAAGCTTAGAATTACTGAAAGTTTTTCGTTAAAACAATTTGTTTACGAGAATGTATCTATCTCATCAGTTGCAAAAAACTTTGATGAAATATTTAATAGTGCTTATAGTGTTAGTTATTTTGGTAATTGGGCCGAAAATACAACAGGTCAGATCTGGATGAAATTTTTGGATCAAGCTAAGTTTCCACAACTTTCTCCAGAGGCTTTTGGTGGCAACCTTGCGACCTCCAATCAGCACCCCGTCAAGATTAATGATCCAGGTCCTTGTACTGAACAGATGGGAATTTCTGGAAAGTGGTTATATCGGCTACCGCACTTCAAATTAGATTCGTCTGCAGCTTCGGGTGATGAGGTTCAGACTGAGTACTTAGTAGATAGAAATTATGTTAATGAATACATCTCCGGATTAAGACTAATTGGAAATGAAATTGCTCCCAGGGTCTATGCCACTGAGATTAGAACTATGGCTGCTGATGATTTATGGCTAAGTGGGGCTTATGCAAGAGATACAGTTGGATTCCACTTTACCTGGAAAAAATCTGAGAAGTTGGACCTCTTTTTGCCAAAAATAGAGGAAGTGTTAGGAAAGTATCAAGGTCGACCACACTGGGGAAAATTATTTTCAACCAGCAAAGAACAATTAACTTCTCGTTATCCAAGGTATCAAGACTTTACAAATTTACTCAAAAAATATGATTCAAATGGCAAATTTTCAAATAACTTTATATCTAAATTTTTTTAGGAATCTAGCCACTACCAAGCTAAGTACCCGCCATCTACAACAATATCTGAGGCGGTCATATAATCTGATGCTTCACTTGCCATAAAATTTACTGCACCTTGGAGGTCAGTCACCTCAGCCATTTTATTTTGAGGAATTCGAGCTAACCAAATTGGACTAACTTTTTTACCTAACTCGGTTTTCAGTAAATCTGCAACTAGCGATGTCCTGGTATAGCCAGGGGAGAGAGAATTTACCCTGATGCCTTTTTCAGCCCACTCAGTTCCTAAACACCTAGTTAGCGATAGAACTCCAGCCTTTGCTGTGTTGTAATGTGATTGACCTTGAGGGTAGTTGGCAATATATCCAGACATAGATGCAGTATTAATGATCTTGCCATAATTATTTTTGATCATATGACGTGCTTCAGCTTGAGCACACAAAAATACAGAATCTAAATCTATTTTGATCATTCTCTGCCAATCTGTATAAGTCATCTCTAAAGTGTCAACCCACTGACCAATTCCGGCATTGTTGCATCCAATAGTTAGTTTCCCCCAGCTCTTAACAACAGTTTCAACCATTTTTGCTACTTGATCTGGATCGGTAACATCAGTCTTAATTGCCAAACTTTCAACATTTGGATTTCGGACCTTTATTTCAGATGCAACCTTTTCTGCTAAATCTAAATCCAGATCAACCACGGCAACATATGCGCCAGCATCAGCTAAGCCATGAGCTAAAGCTCGACCAATTCCTTGTCCAGCGCCAGTAACCAGTGCAGTTTTCCCTCTGAGTGAAAATCTCTCCATAATATTTTTGCTACTTAGTACCGGATCTTGGTTATTACTTACCATGCTAAATAACCTCCATCGATAACTAAGTCAATACCAGTTGCATAATCTGAAGCCTCAGATGATAGATAGACAGCAGCTCCTTGCATATCACTTACCTCACCCATAGTTTTCGTTGGAATTCTTGAGAGCCACAGTGGATAGAAACTCCTACCAATCTCTGTTTTTTTAAGGTCATCCAGTAATGGGGTAATGGTAAATCCGGGTGAAATAGAGTTGACTCTTATACCTTTCGGTGCCCACTCTGTTGCAAGGCACCTAGTTAGTGAGAGAACGCCGGCTTTAGCAGAGTTGTAATGCGATTGGTGTTGTGGATAATTTGAAACTTTTCCAGATAGTGAAGCAGTAAATAATATTTTTCCATATCCTTGTCTAATCATATATTTGGCTTGGGCTTTTGCACACAAAAAAGCAGAATCTAAATTGTTATTAATCATTCGTTGCCAACTAGAATACTCCATCTCTTCAGCATCTACCCATTCTGCAATACCGGCGTTATTGCAGGCAATTTCCAGAGATCCAAATTTTTTTACAACTTTATCTACTACATTATTTACCTGTGATTCATTTGTGACATCACAAACAAAATCTATTGCCTCAATTTTTGGATATAAGGAAGTAATTTCAGAAAGGACTATTTTATTATCAACTTCATTTCTGCCAATAATTGCAACATTTGCACCAGCTTGAGCATATGCATGAACAATTGCTCTTCCAATTCCTTTATTTCCACCTGTAACTAATGCATTTTTGCCAGTCAAAGATAGTCGATCTAAAATAGGTTTAGAACTTAAAACCGGATCTAAATTCATAATTTACTGAGGCAGTTGTATTTGTACTTTAACTGATCTAGCGGGCATATTAACTGCGAAGTCAAAGGCCTTGATGCTTTCTTCAAATGAAAAATTATCTGTGATTAGTGGCTTTAAATTTAACTTACCGCTTGCAATCAAATTTATTGCCCTTGGGTAAACATTTCGATATCGAAATACATTTTCAACCCTTATTTCTTTTGATATCGCTTTGGATACATCATATGCAATAGGTGAGAGTGGAATGCCAACATGTACCAAAGTTCCACCAGGTGCTAATAGGTCAACGGCAGTCGATGCAGCCTTCTCATTTCCACTGCATTCAAAAACTATATTGGCGCCAACTCCATCACTTAAATCTTTCACCCTTTTAATCGAATCCTCATTTTTAGGATTAACCCCAGATATTGGACCAAGTGTTTCAGCTAACCGTAATTTTTCATCAACAACATCAAGGATTATAACTTTGCTGCAACCTCCTGCAATTGCGCAGAGTGCAGTAACCATTCCAATAGTTCCAGCGCCTATAACTACCGCAATATCTCCAATTACTGGCCTTGCCTTAACAACTGAGTGCATTCCAACTGAGACTGGCTCAATCATGGCTCCTTCAGCAAATGAGACATTGTCAGGAAGTTTGAAGGTTAAAGCTGCTGGATGTATTACCGATGGTCGAAGAACTCCATGGTATGGCGGTGTTGCCCAAAATTTTACATCTGGATCTAAATTATAAACACCAGTTAAAGTTTCATTGCTTTCAAAATTTGGAATACCAGGCTCCATGCAAACACGATCACCCACTTTCACTTTGGTTACTGCTGAACCCACCTCAGTTACCGTTCCTGCAGCTTCATGTCCCAATACCATTGGTGCTTTAACAATAAATGTTCCGATTGCACCATGCGTGTAGTAATGGACATCGCTTCCACAAATACCAACGGTGTGAATCTTGATTCGAACATCAGTTGGCGATAAAGTTTCTGCTAACTCGATTTCTCGAAGGTTTAATTTCCCTTTTTCTTCTAAAACTAGAGCTTTCATTTTCCTAACCTTTTCTAGCCACAATGATGCCAACAATCAACGATATTCCAGTTGAAATCCAAAGTGAGAATCCTTTTGGTTCAAGATATCTCATCCAAATAAGTGAGAGTGCAATCAAAAATACTACGCCAATAAAAATTCGGTCAAAAAGATTGGTTTTCATTGGCAGAAAACCATCTCTTGGTTTTTTTACTTTGCTCATAATTTTTTCACTACTCCTTTACTGCACCAAAGGTAAGTCCAGTAACTATATATTTTTGAATAAATGTTAAGAAAATGATGGCCGGTAAGGTTGCAATAATCGCAACTGCGGCCAATTCACCATAATTAGTTCCAGTAGTAGTTACATATTCAGCAAGTCGAGTTGTAATAGTTCTGGCAGATGATGAGGAAAGACTTGCAGCAAGTAAATACTCATTCCAAGCAAAGACCCAAGTTAAAATAAATGTGATCGCCAATCCTGGGGCGGCAAGTGGCACAATAATTTTAAATAATACCTGCATTCTGCTTGCGCGATCTACAAGTGCAGCCTCATCTAACTCTAATGGGATTCCTTCCAACATTCCCTTTAATAGCCAAATTGCAAATGGTAGGTTAAACAAACAGTAGACCAGGATTAAGCCAATTTTGGTATCAAATAACATAAAGTCACCAAACTTTACTACTTGCGTAAATATCAAAAAGTTCGGCAAGATGAAAGCAGCAGGTGGAGCCATTCTGTTTGTGATCGTCCAAAAGAAAATACTGTCCGATCCCTTCAACTTCCATCTAGTTAAAGCGTAAGTTGCAAATAACGCCAAAATTGTTACCAGTGCTGCATTTGTAGTGGCAACTATTAATGAATTGACCATATAGTTTCGAACTACACGGTCTTGAAAAACTTTTGTGTAATTTTCTGCATAAAATGAATCAATTACTAAATTAGGTTTATCGTAAACCTCCACTGGTGACCGTGATGAAACTACAAACATCCAATAGATAGGACCTAAAGTAAATAATGTAAGAATGCTCCAAAGCAGATATCGACCTACTTTGGCTGAAATAACTGTTACTTTAGATTGCGCAGAGTTTGTAATCATATTTTACTCTTTGAGCTTTTTCCGGTTAGGGCATTAAACAATAGCCAGCAAATAACAATCGTAAAGTACAACACCATTAATGACATTGATGATCCATATCCATACTCTTGTTTTGAAAATACGGTTCTAAAAATATGTAGGCCAACAAAAGTAGTACTACTACCGGGACCCCCATTAGTGAGCATATAAACATCCTCCATACTTCTTAGAGAATCCATAACTCGAATAAATACTGTAATTAAAATTACTGGCAATAACATTGGTAAAATTAAATATCGATACATTTGCACTCGATTTGCACCATCAACAGATGCAGCCTCAATCGGCTCCTTTGGAATTGCTAGTAATCCAGCTAATAAAGTTAAGGTTACAAATGGCGTCCAGTGCCATATATCCATTAAAACTATCGCAATCCAAGCCTGAGTGGTGGATGCACCAGTATTAAATTCCCAACCAAAGAACTTATTCAAAAAATATGGAATTGGACCATGTCCTTGAGCCATCATTAATCGCCAAGTTGCTCCCACAGCGATTGGAGCCACAACTACTGGTAAAACGTAAATGGTTCGAAAGAAGGTTTTTCCTTTAAAGTCCTTCATCAAGGATAAGGCAAGAATAAAGCCAAGAATTAACTCAATAGTTACCACTAAAAAAGAAAATATTAAGGTCCTGCTCAAAGTTCCTAAAAAGACATTATCAAAAACTAAATCTCTATAATTTTGAATACCAACAAAGAATTTACCCCGCTCTTTAGAGAATACATTCCAAGAGTGGGTACCTACATAGATCACATAAAAGAATGGAAATAAACCAGCAATACCAAGTATTACTAAAGATGGCGAAATTAGAATCCATCCAAGTCTATTTGGATTACGTTTCTTCAATTTATCTCCTTTAAATTCAATGGAGGGCCCGTTAGGGCCCTCCATTGATTACTTACTTAAGCAGTTATTAGTAACCTAACTTCTTCATCTCTGCGTCAGCAGCTTTCGCAGCCTTATCTAGAGCATCTGAAGTAGATATCTTTCCTGCAATTGCGTCATAAATAAATGGCGCAACGACTTCACGTACAGCAGTATGGAATGGGAATGGAGGTGCACCACGGAATAGTGGACCTTGATCCTTCATAAATGTGTAGTAGCCGTTTGTTTTTGTATCCATATCTTGGACGATTGGATCGCTATATGTTGACTCCATAACGATACGTGAACCAGCAGCAGCCCACTTGGCCTGAACTGACTCTTGTCCTTGATATTGCTGGAACAAAATTGAACAGTTGATGTTATTTGATGTTGCTGGAACACCAAATGCACCACCGTCATAATATCCAAGGTAACCGGCACCAGACTTAGAGTCATCAAGTACCTTTGCGTTTCCTAGTGGAGGCAGCGTCACGCCAACTTTTCCGACAACCTTTGATTTAGCTTCATCAGTTGCAATCCAAGCTACGTTTTCACCATATACCCAACCTTGGGCAGCACGGCCGGCAGCAAAAGTTGTTCCAACCTCTGTCCATGTCGATTGCTTTGACTCAGGTGGAGCTTGTTTTAGCAAACCAACCCAGAATGCAAATGCATCCTTTGCCGCCTTGCTGTCCATTGATCCGCCATTAGCTGAGGTAGCTTTTCCATTATTAATACCCCAGTTGTAAACGCCGTTTGTTGGAAGAATTGATTCAAACAATTCATAGAAGGATGCTGGGTGACCAGTAACTGCTTGAACTGTGGTTCCCCATAGATCTTTGCCCTTACCGTACTCGGTGAAGAACTCAGCAATTTCCTTGTACTCCTTGTAATTTGTTGCAGGTACAAGATCTCTCTTGTACTTAGCTTTGAATGAATCTTTAATTGCAGGATCATTAAATAGATCAGTACGGTATAGATATACCTTTACGAAAGCTTCCATTGGAACACCAAAGACATCACCATTTGCATCTTTGAAGTTATCAATAAATGAGGTGAACTTGGTGAAATCAAATGAAGGAGCTTGTAGATCTGCATTATCAGCAATTGCTTGGCTGATATTTGCTAGATAATTATTCTTTAAGTACTGATAAATAATATCTTGTTCAATATATACGAAGTCATAAATGCCAGTCTTAGCTTCCATATCATTTATAGCTTTGCTATACATTTCATCCCAAGAAGTTGTCTCAAGATCAACCTTCATTCCAGTAGCAGCTTCGAATGCTGGAATAATGTCGCTCTTTACATACTGTCCTGGAGGAGTGTTCTCAGTAACACCCTTAATGGTTTTACCTTTGCACTCTAATTTTTCTGCAGCACTGGCAAACCAAGCATCATCGCCACTTGCGGAACCAGAATCAGAATCTGATGAGCAAGCAGAAAGTACTAGTGCCAAGCTGGAGATTACGCTTGCCAAAGCTAAGCCTCGGCGGTTGCGAATATTTAACATTTATCTCCCATTCCTAGGTTGAAACTAAATTACCTCACCCAAAATGGGTTGAGTAACTAGTGTTCAAATCCTTGTCCAAATAGCTTGGTACGACAAGAGTTTTTGGGGCCTAGAGGGTAACGAATAGATAACAATAAGAATTTACTACTTAGTAGCCTGTCTACATACTGAGATGACTTGTTAAGCCAATGCCTAGTCTTTGGATATAAGGCTTGAATCTAAATATTAATTTTGTTGTATCTGTATCAGGATGACTTGTTTAGTCTTGAGTTACTTAAGTATAAGTTAGAATTAAACCTCAATTTAGTTAGGTAAATAATGCCAGTTGTTGAAATTATCAAAGGTGACCTAAAAGCTAAAATTGATACTTACGGAGCCTCACTGGTTTCACTTTCAAATAATGGATTTGATTTAATTGAACCAAATACTAGACAAGGTTTATATGCCGGATCAGTGTTAGCTCCCTGGCCAAATCGTATTAGGGACGGAAAGTACACTTTCAATAACGAGAATTTTATATTACCGATTAATGAAGTAGCTAAAATTAATGCTCTTCACGGCTTAGTCGCCCAGTTGGATTGGCAACTTACCAATAGCTCTGAGAGTTTTGTAGAACTTGATTACATACTTGATAGTCCAAAAATTTATCCTGGAAAGTTACATTTAAAGGCTTCTTATAAATTAATCGATGAATACATAGATATTTCAATCATTGCTGTGAATGTCGGCGATATAGCTGCGCCATATGGAGTATCAATTCACACATACTTAGTAGCTGGTCAGGGCATAAAAAATGACCAACTCTTTTTACAGCTACCATGTAGTGAATTTATGCAGGTTGATTTAGAAAGACTATTACCTTTAGGAATAGAGAAAGTTGATTCAACAAATTTTGATTTTAGAAGTCCAAAGCAGATTTCAAAACTTTTTATCGATCATGCATTTAAGGTCGACCCTGTGCTATCAAAATCCGTAAAGTTGTTAAACCAATCAAATAGGGGGGTTCAATTAGAATTTGATGAGAATACAAAATGGATTCAAATACACACTGCCGATCGTGACGGGGGAGCTGACTCTAGAATGGCGGTAGCCATAGAGCCTATGAGTTGCCCACCTGATGCCTTTAACTCTGGATTGGATTTAATATCCCTTGCACCTAGTGAAAGCTATGCTTTTCAATTAAAAATTAAACAAGCCTAATAATTTCTAAAAGTTAATTGTGTCAATTGCCTCTGAATTAGATTTAAGCTTTCGATGTTGCTCCAGTACTACCTCTGAATGTTTTTCAAATGAAGTAATCACATCAGGGATTTTCCAGTTGGCAAGCTCACCAGTTAAAGCCCAAGCAGCTTGCCTAGCCGCACCATCTGCGACTAACTCCATTGGCGGAAAAGTCATTACCTCTCTTCCTAATATTGCCGATGCAATTGGACCAACGCCAGGATTTTTTGCAGCGCCACCAATAATCATTACTCGCTCAATTTTTGCTCCACTATTTTTTAATGTTTCAAAGGAGTCAATCAAGCTACATAAAATTGCCTCAATTGCGCATCTAGCAATATTTTCTGGGGTTAAATTACTGTTAGTAATTCCAGCAAGTAAACCTTTGGCATTTGGGCGATTTGGTGTTCGCTCACCTTCAAAATATGGAAGCATTGTTAATCCCTGTGCACCAGGTTTTGCCTTCAATGCTAAGTGCCCAATTTCATCGTGGCTTTTGCCCAATAATTTAGAAACAACATCTAAAACTCTTGCTGCATTTAAGGTACAGACCAATGGCAAATATCTACCAGTTAAATCTGCAAAACCAGCAACCGCACCCGTTGAATCCGCTGTTGGAGTATCTGATACAAAAAAAGCTGTACCACTAGTACCAAGTGAGATGATTAAATCTCCACTTTTAGCGCCTAAACCAAAACCAGCAGCTGCGTTATCACCAGCGCCTGCTGCAATTGGAATGCCATCTTTAGTTTCACCAGCAAATTGATCAAACTTTGCAATCTTTGGTAGGTATATCTCACGATTATCTTTTAATGCAATCGCCAATAGATCTCTACGATATTGATTAGTTACTGCAGAAAAGTATCCAGTTCCAGAGGCATCACTTCTATCGGTAAATAATTTGTTAAAATCTTTCCCACCCTGCAATTGCCAAGAGATCCAGTCATGGGGAAGTGCAATTGCGGCTAATCGCTTACTATTCTCACTCTCATTTTCAGCAAGCCATCTGACCTTAGAGATAGTAAATGAGGCAACTAATATCGAACCAATAGCCTTTGCAGTCTCAGCCGGACCGCCAAACTCTTGATTTAAATCTGCAGCAGCTTTTGCTGAGCGCAGATCATTCCAAAGTAAGGCAGGCCTAATGACATTGGCATCTTCATCTATGGCGACAAAACCATGTTGTTGACCAGCTACTGAAATTGCGGCCACATCATTTAATCCACCAGCTGCCTCAATGGCTTTATCTAAAGCGCTTAACCAGTAGGCAGGATCTACCTCAGTGCCATCAGGGTGAGCAGCTTTTCCCTCACGCACTAATTTTCCAGTTAGCACATCCTTAATTACTACCTTTACGGATTGGGTAGATGAGTCGATACCTGCAACTAATTTATTACTCACGGTTACTTAATTACTCCCAATTAGATTTGTACAGGATTTAAAAATGTTAACTCAGTTGGCTTTCTAAAGTACTTCTTATCAATACTATTTATATGCTTCACGTGAGGGGTTTGCATATGATCATCCCATTGAGCCTTACTTGACCACTTTTCCATCATTACCCAAGTATCGCTATTTTCTTGGGCTACTAAGTCATACATCTCACAACCTGATTCCTTATAAGCCTCACTAACTAGGTGTGCAAACTCTTTTTTTAAGAAATCTATATGCTCAGTTGCTGGATAGATGGTGGCTATTAGATAAAGAGGAGTACTCATAGAAAACCTTTCAAATTATCTGGTATGTTGTAAAAATACCATGAATCTACTGATTGGGTAATGGCTTATTTAAATTAAGCTACTAAAGTCAACACTTGCAAACCAATCTAATGCCTGAGGATTGGCAAGCCCATCTATATTTCTAACCTTTCTACCATTTATAAGAT
>JACCEC013036878.1_pt1 | contig 13062 bp, 13 predicted proteins | sample 7450121 | NCBI WGS metagenome assembly JACCEC01 (sample SAMN15323455, study PRJNA562643) | freshwater metagenome | isolation source: river surface water | place: USA:Blue River Watershed | collected 2017-08-18 | reverse complement strand
TGTGTATCTGGCATAAAACTAGAAAATAAAGAATACCATTGTTTAATTGCATCTTTTGGATCAAGGAAGTTTTTTAAAATGGCTTCTAGTTTCTCATAGTATGCAAGTTCACTAGATGCCCCGCTATCAATGGTTAACGCTTTGGCTGTGTAATAACTTGATAAAATTAGTTTAATTGGTGTTTGTAAAACAGAAATCCACGAACTTAAACTAATGGTTAAATCAATGGTACTTTTTAAGCCATTTTGATCAGCAACCAACCCCGAATTTATAGAAGAAACCACGCCAAAAAATCTAAGTTGCCTTGTATTTGCTTCTGTATCTAGTTCATAGATCGTTGCCCACCCGTCCGCATACATAGTTATAAAATCTAAGAAAGCGCTATTAGGCGGGGTTACTGTTTTCCCCAATTGTGCATACATTTCAGGGAATGGCATTTTTGCCCGTAAAGTAGCTTGTTCATATGGTGCTTTGATTGAATAGGTGTATTGGATTTCTGTGACATAGTCACTAATATCTTTTGTATCAAGTTGCTTAGGTTGTAGATAGATATCTTGTTTATACTGTGTTAATTTGATTTCAAATTTAATCATGTCTTAGTTCCTATCGTAAATAATCTAAAATGGCATCTGCAAGACTTGTTAATTTACTAGCAAGATCACTTGTTCCCACGCTTTCAATCATGATCTCAAGTTTCTGTTGGATATTTAACAAAGTTTCAAGCTGTGAAGTGCCTTCTTGTGTGCGTGAAAAATCAAAGTTTCGTTCTACTCGTTGGCGTTCTAAGTTATTAAGTTTCTTTGTCACATCCAATTGATCCCCAATTTGCCCCGTCAAATCAAAAGTAGAACCAATTTCACCCGCCCCCGCCCCAAATAATGCGCTAATTTGTGCCTGTGATAACCCCGCCCCACCAAGTGCAAGGCGGGAAACTGTTGACCCTAAGCGCTTTTGAATGATTTGCGTTGCTAGTCTTGGATCAGCTTGAAACTGTTCTAGCATGTTGATCATGCCTAATGGTGTTCCATCGCTAAGGCTTGACGCCTCAGCTTGTAGGGCTTGCATTGCTAAACCTTGGAAATTGCCTAAATAACCCCCCTTAGCTTGTCCCGCAATTGACTCAATGCCTTGTACTGCTCGCAAAGCCCCCGCACCTTGAACCGACTTAATCCCCGCATTTGATACCCCAATAATAAAGCTAGTTAGTGATTGAGCATCTACCGCCAAGCCTTTTGATGCCATGCCTTGAATCCCCGCATTAATCGCACCTAGTAACTTTTCAGCTTGTGAACCTAGCATATTTTCCTTACTTGCATATTTTAAAACGCCTCTAGCAATCCCCGCCATTTGTGCCTCGTTTTGCATTGCTCCACCCATACCACCTAAAGAAGCAAATTGAGGAATTGCCATGGGATTGACGCCAAGCATTTCAGCGCTTCTTATGTCTTTTAGTGCTTGCATAATCCCAACGCCCTCAGACATGAAACCACGGCTACCATAGGCCGAAGCATACGCGTTCATGTTGCTTAGAGATTCCATCATAGAAAAACCTAATTTACCCCCTGTTTCTGGTAATCCTGCAATATTTTCCGCACCTAATCGGTAACTAGCAATCATTCTAGGCAATTCGTACCCCGCAACCTCTGTAAACCTAGAATAAACTTGTCCAATTGCTTGAGCGACCCCTTGCCCAACGATTGGGACTAATGCGCCGGCGGTCTGTACAATTGACCCCGTCTTTTGCATACCTAGATTACTGAGTAAACCACCAAGCGCATTAATCCCTTGCCCCGCTCCTCCACTAAGGGCATTAATAACCCCGCTTGCATCTGTGCTTGTTATTGCACCCATGGCCGTTGATGCCCCTGTTGTCAATAAACGCCCCGCCCCTTGTATCATTTGTAATCTTTGGGCTTGTATTCGATCTTTATCCGCTTGTGCTTGTGCTTTCCTTGCTTGTGCATCTTGTTTTGTAGCATCCTCTTCCCTTTTTAAACGGTCTTGCTGTGTTTGTGTTGCCCGCCTATCATGTGCCTCTTGTTCTCTTCGTTCTTTTTGTTGTAATATGTCATATTGTTGTTGTGCTAATCGTTGTTGCATTTGGAAGGCTTGCGCTTTTTGTGCATCTGTCAAAGCGTCTTGCACATCCGACACCGCCCCTTGAAACTGTGTTTTAAAATTGTTCAAGGCTTGTAAGGCCATTTGATCATTTAAATCTACAACAATTTCTACTCTTTGCGTTGCCATATTTAACCCCTTTCTTTATCCCAAAAATCTTTTTCCCATTGGTCGTCAATTGGGTTTTCATGCTTAATGGTTTTATCTTGGTTTACTGTGTATCTTGGTTGTATTTTATCATAATCTTCATCAGATAAGGATAAAAGCCATGTTTCAAAGTAATCATTTTCAGAAAGAACCGAATAAATGGGGTTAAACTGTGAGTTGGGAAACGAACTAGGCAAGCTCTTTTGAATAAATCGCCACCCTTGCGACCTCCGTAGCTCCTTGACCCTGTCCAATGTTTGGGCGAAAGTATAAATTGGCATGCTTGCCAAGTTGCTCCCTTAAATCAAATAGAAGTTCATCGTCAATCACTGCCCACTTATTAACCCAATCAGGTGGGGAAACCAATTGAACGCTTAAAGTTGCGATTGCTTCAATTCTTAGCTTTGCCATAGGACTCAAATTTTCCCACGCACCACCGGCAAGCATTGCCATCTTTCTATCAATCATCAATTTACCATCACCATCAGGCACTTTTGAAATCAATGTATCTTGATGCTGTTCGCCATCTGGGTCTATATATGTCACAATTAACGGAAGTTCTCTTTTTACTAGGGGTTTGATTGCTTCTTGCTCTGTTACTAAGTTTCTTAAATCCATTTTTTAAATCCTTTCATGGTTTCTTAGATACTCTAAGCAAATCAATCACAAAATAAAAATATAAATACTTGTAAAATTTGTTGACAATGACAAATTCATGAATTACTATGCATATACCTTAACCACTAACAAAGGATTTATCACCATGATGAATTTATTATATTGTTCAGAACTACTAGTAACGAACGGCTACTTAGTAGAATATGACTGCAAAAGACTTGAACTTGTTGCCAAAGAAAAAAATGCTTGTACCCAAATCAAAGTGATTTACTGTGCAATGAACGCCGAATATATCTATATTTTATCAACAGATGTATCAAGCGATTTTACAAAAATGGGAAGTATGCAAGTTGTGACTTATGAAGATTTAGAACATAAGATTGATAGAGTACTTGGGGCATATACAAGCGCAATCAATGAATACAAAGAAAAACTTGATTCAGCATTAGATCAAGTAAAAAGAGAAATTGCATATATCTAATTTTATAGGATTCTAAATAATTCCTATATACTATTTTACAAATTAACCAAGCATGAAAGATAAACATGAATGTGGATACTACCAAAAAATTTAATCACATCTCCCTTTGTACAGGATACGGCGGAATTGATCTTGGACTTGCACGAGTTATCAAAGGTTTGCGAGCCATCGCTTACTGTGAGATCGAACTTTACGCAATCGAAAACCTTATTGACAAGATGGAAAAAGGAATCATCCCGACCGCGCCTATTTGGTCGAACCTTAAAACTTTCCCATTCAGAGAGTTTCGTGGGTGCGTGGATATCCTCTCAGGGGGTTTCCCATGCCAACCTTTTTCAAGTGCCGGACGAAGAAACGGCGATACAGACCCAAGACACCTATTTCCCTTTATCAAACAAGGAATCATTGATTCAAGACCTGCCTTTGTTCTCTTGGAAAATGTCAGAGGAATCATCAGCTCAAAACTCCAATCAGACGAATGGAATGACCCCAAAGATACGCCGGTTTTGTTGCATGTCATTAGAGAGTTGGAAAGAATCGGTTACGAGTGCCATTGGGGCATATTCTCAGCGAGAGAAACAGGCCTTCCCCATCTTAGGCAAAGAGTCTTTATCTTGGGAAAAAGAACAGATATTACAAATTCTAGGCTTAAAGAGTTTTCCGAGTACTTTCAAGACAGTGCTAAAGAGTTCACACCAAACAATAGCAACTCAAATACTATTGTACATAGGCAATACACGGGAACAGTGCATGATAAGACAAGAGATTGGACAAGTGACACAACCGTCTTATTACAAGCAATTACTGAGTCAACTTTTAACACTGAAAGAATCGAATCCTCAAGCATTTGCAAACCTAGCGGTAGAGATCGAGAGCAACAATTCTTTGAACCCCCTAGAACTCTTAGAAAAGACTTGGGCAACCCCAATAAAGAACGATCTGAAAGATGTGAGCATGACAACACCGTTCAAGGAACATGCAAGCATAGATCGAGCGAATTCGACGATGTCAAGACAAGTTCACTTAGAAGCGATGAACGAACAGATCAAGACTTGGGCAACTCCCGCAAAGACGGATCACAAGCACATGAGTTACTCACCCGAGGCGTTGATGAATCGCTTAGACAAGGGGCATCAAGACTCAACCGCAATGCAAGCATTGAGATCAAACAAGCACACATTCACGGAACTACGGACGATGAGAGAACAAGCACTAGCCAAGCCGGAATCAGAGAGAACACAGGAAGAAATCAACCTCTTGACTTACAGAGAAATGTTGAATCCGAGATGGGTAGAAATGCTCATGGGCTTGCCAATTGGTTGGACTATGAAGAATTGTGCAACAGTTATACAAGTATCGTGGATGAAATAGCTTTACTAGGTAATGGGGTCGTACCTGCTACCGCCGAAATCGCATTTAGAATATTGTTTAATAAGTTTCTTTGATTATTTATCTAATTTGTCAAGTCGTGCCTCAAGCGCATTAATCTTTGTTTCAAGTTCAGATTTTACTTGATTATTCTTTAGCTTGTTAACCAATAGAACGGCAAAGATAGCAAGCGCCAAAGGCACATTGTTTTGAGTTACTTGCATCAAGTCTTTGATTTGTGCAATGTCCTCACTAGGAACGCTAAGAGTTGTTTGATTGGTTTGTTCATCCATGATCAAATCCTACAAGGTCAAATCAGCTTCATCTTTAAGGCGTTTAGCTTGGAAACTTGCATTCTCAGAAACCACCGCCCCCGCTTGAACTTGAAATGATCTTGTTTCACATCTTGCCCCTTCAATTTGTGCAACGATCTTGTTCTCCACTCCATCATAGACAACAATGGTGAGTTCTGGGAAACTAAGAACATCAACAGTTTGACCTTTAGGCCAAATCCCCAATTGACGAAGTGAACGCCCGCTAATACGAACTAAATCGCAACGAACATCAACAGAACGAGATGTAGGTATGATTTCTTCTGAATCAATGTTTCCAAGTACATTGACTCTTTGTAATTGGTGGGATTCATTAACACTAATACCTGTTGCGAAGCCCGCCTCTACTTGCCCTAATGCTGTGTTAAAATAGAGCTTTGCTCTTGCACCACTAAAAACTTTTTCCATTTTCTAAGCTCCTTTAAAATCTGCTTACGCTGGCGGTGATTGCAATAAAATTCAAAGGTTCTACTGCTGCTACTGTGTAATTTACTTTGAGAGTATCACCAATGTTTTCAAGCACAATGTTCTTATACGCTTTGATAATACCATTTAAGACTTGTTGATCAAGGCGGGCGGAAACAATGCCTAAGATTCTTGCACTAGTCACATTTAGATTTCTATCACCTATATAAATATCTAGTGCGTTTCTCAAATCTCTTACGCTTGTATTGATACTTTCATTTGCGGAAACTTCTGAATAAACAGGGTTATCATCTTTAATCCAAGTAGTTATAGAGCGTTCAATTCTCCACCCTTGATTATCGGAAGTTAAAGCACAAATCCCCGCTTTGATTGCATCTGTTACATCTCTATTTGCAATCCATGAACCAAGCACATCAACCACATCAGGGCGTTTTCTTGTCAATGGGGTTGATACAGGTGTCCCCGCTTGCATGGATGCACAAATCAAAGCAAGATATTTAGGTTCAAGGGTTTGAATAATGCCTTGTGGATTAGTGACTTTTACACTTTGCCCAACGATTGCAACATTTCTATTATTCAACGCCTTAACCCAATTGTTTTTTAAATCAATGATTGATTGATTAGCACTAGCACCAACCCACGCATTTCTTTCACTACCTGCAACGGCGGATTTTGTGCAATGTTTTAGAATTTCTTTATGTACATCAACATCACTTGAGAAGGGTACTACGATTTGAATATCACTTGTTTCAATCAATTCAAGGGCATTTGTCCAATCGCTAAGAATAACGCTTGATTGAGTTCCACCAAGTAAGAAAGTCCCTGTGATATTGGTAAAATCATCACAAGCAATTGAACCAACACGAACTAAAGAAACAACTTTAGATGATGCTAAAGTGTCAATAAGTTCTTGTAAGTTGGCGGTCACAATAGACTCAACGCCCTTGATATTTTGGGTAAGTCTAAACCCATCTAAAGCGATTGAACTATATGACTTTGAAGCAAGGTAATTAGCTGTAAAATGATAATCTGTGTTTGCTTGGTTTACAAAATCCACTACTTCATTCACTGTATCAAAGGTTGAGAGATCAAGATCAAAAGCAACCCCGCTAATTGTGAGTACTAAGCCGGCTTGTGCTGTATTGGTGATTGATAACCCATAGACTTGAGAAAATACGTTACTTGTAACCTTGGTTGTATTACTCAAAGTAATGGTTTGTGTACTAGCTACCCCATCAACATTATAACCACTAATCACAATTACAACATTTGCGTTTGGCGCTTCATCCAATTGGAAACCAAGCCCCGCAACAGTTTTCATATCGGTAACATTAACACTTGCATTGTTTGAACTAAGATCAACGGTTTTAGTCCAATTGATAACAAGATTATTTGTATCACTAAGATCAAGGCTTGCTGTTGTGAGCGCTGTACCTGTATACTCAAAAGAACATACATCGCCACTTGTTACATTTAAATATTCTTCTGCAAGTCCATTACGATTTAAAGTAACATCAAACGCACCATCAAAAGAACAAGTCACATAAGTGTTGTTTCCCTTGTTTCCCCATACAGAAGCCTCAAATGTCGCTACTGTATCAGCATTATCATTCACTAAATCATATTTTGCTTGTGTGCATGTTTGAACATTTAAAACAGTCAATGAATTAACGCCGGCGGGGACGCGAGCATCAACACTAGGGGCAAAGGCAAGTTTGCCAAGTAGTGCTAATTCTTTGTCTGTGCTGTCATAATCCCTTAGCGCTCCGGCGCTTGTAAAGGTCAGCGGATTGTCAGCTTCAAAACTTGGAAAAGCACCAACAAGGCAAACATTCCCTGTGCTTGTATTTTGACCACCTAAAGCGCTTGCATCAACTGTAGCATAAACGCCGGGTTTATAGATTTTAAGGCCATTAAGGTTTAAAGAACTTGGCATGTGTAAACTCCTATTATCTTTCTTTCATAGTATAAAATAATCTATACTTGTTTTTGTAGTTTTTCTTAATTTTCAGGTATTACCCCGCCCTTGATACCATTCTTCTCTTGATCACTTGCTAAAACAAGCAAATCATCAAGATTTGAATATGTAGTTTGATCCCCAAACTCTGCATCTTTAGTTAATTTGATTTGAACGGGATAACTTGCACTAAAGTTCATCTTACGTACATATATACCAAGTTCTTCACTAGATAATTCTTCTTCTGGATCAAGTAAAGTAGTCCCTTCATAAGCGGTTTGAGAGTACCCCGCTTTCATAATTGCTCTTGCTCCCTGTTCAAAGCATGCACGCAATACAATGAAATAAATTCTAGCAAGTTCGGGGGATTTAGCAAGGATGACAACTTGGGCGTTCTCTGAAACATTGTAACCCACGACTAAACGCCCGTCTGTAGCTCTATATTCAGTTTTTCCCATGAATTTCTCTTGGACATCCTCTTGACCTGTTAAAACGGTAATCATGGGGGCTTGCGCTGTACCTTGTGCATATCTTGCACGAAATACAGGCTTCTGAGCAACAAATAAACTAAACCACGATTCAAGCGTGGCATCCTTTAAACCAAAGAATAACGCTTTAAAATCGCTCTTGTTTTGTAGGTAGTATTCAAACCCATTATGTAGGGTTTCAAGTAGTAATAAGTCAAACATAGATTATGCTCCATACACTTCATTAATTAGTTTTGGGATTATACTATAAACACGATCCGCCAAATTTAGAGGCTTGATGCCTGGGTGCATCCACTTAGGGGGCTTTTGGTTAATAGTCATCCTACGCCAAGTAATGTACCCGCTTGTCTGTGTCACGGGTTTACCTTGCTTGTTTGAATACGTACTAGCTTGCCTTCTCATATTTGCATAGATATCCACGGCATGATGGGGCGCTTTCTTGGGGACTAAACCCCTAGGTAATTGATTACCTTTTGCACCTCTTGGGCTACCTTGGGGCGTGACATTCCCCGCATTTGCATGAAAAGAAATCATAGGGGCAAGTTTCTTAGCTTTCTTATAAACATCTTCATTCTCAGATTTTAGTTTCTGAGCGCTCTTTTTAAAGGGAACATTCAAATACAAATTGCCCTTTTTATCCCGTCGTATGTTTCTAGTTTTCTCTTGTAACATAAATTTTCTCATGTCATACGGACCTGTTGTGCCAATGCCACCGGGTCCCATGCCTAATTCATACATAAGGGCAAGTGTTGCGCTTTGCCCCGGCTTAGGTAAAGATACAGAGATGCCATGTTCATCCGCTTGATTGATAGATAAAGATCGTAGATAGCTTTGTTGGACATTGCCTTTAAGGGAACTACGCGCCTCAGCCGACCATTCAGCAAGAATCAAATCAGCTAATTGTCTTGAACGCCGTTTTTGATCTGTTTGTGATAAGCCTAATCCGTTGATCAAGTCAACGATCGACAACTTTTTAATGTCAACCATTTAAACCCGCCCCCATAAATTCTAAGGTTGCTTTACATTGAACAGGCATCAAGCGAATTTGCTCCTCTATTGATTTGCGTACATACCTAGAATCTCTATGTGTATGGGGGTTATCTGCAACATAGTAACGAGGATGACCATAATAGGCAATAGAAAAGCGAACGCCCACGGCGGGGGCTTTGCCATTCAAATCACCCTTAGAGAAATCAATATCACCATTCACATTGACATCAAAGTCAACGCCCTCAAGCAATTCACCATTGACCACGCCTAAACCTGTACTATTGGCAACATGTAGATGAAGCACCCTAAGCGTTGTTGCTCCGCCTTGTGTATCTAGTACACGGGGAACGATTGGATTTCTTAGTGATTGCACCGCCCCCGCCTTGCGCGTCCTGGTTTCTTTAAAAATCATGCTAGAATCCACCATTGTAAAACGATCACCGAAAGAAGGCAATGTTTCAGGTAGTAGAGTAATGTTGACCATCCCACGAGCATACTCACCATATTCATGAAATCTTGATTCATCAGAACTTGCGCTTGTGATCAAAGCTCTAGTGTCTTGTTTACTATGCCAAAAATAGCCAATCCCTTTACATAGTTGACAATCTGAACGAACTTCACCATGTTTCTCTAAGTTTGCGTTGATATCTGGTAAATCTAAGATTAAATTGTCACCTTTATTTGAACATGGACATTCAGCACACATTTCCCAAGATACAAGCATTGATCTTGTAAAGAATTGCTTTCTAAACTCTTCATTTAACCAATCCACGCGGGGGCGTAATTTTGTAGGAACTCTAGGGTTGATAGTAGTCATTTTAAATTACTCCAAATTGGTTGATCTTGTACTGAGCTTTCACCGCTTTCTTTAGTGCATCATACTGTTTTTCATAGTAATCCACACGAGAAGAATAACCCGAGTACATAGCGGACGAGGTGGTTTGAATGCTTTGAGATAAGCCATCAATCCCAATAGAACTTGAGGCAATACCCGCACCAAGAATCAAATCCCCAGCTACTTGTAAAATCATGTTACTTGAGGCCTTCAATGTGATCATATGCTTAATGTCACTTGGTAAGGTATCAAGTAGATAAGTTATCTGAATATCTGTTACGGGGGCGGTGTTTAACTCTATCACAAAAGAATCTTGTCCCAATGTGATGGCTTTGCCTGTTATACCGCTAGGCAAGGTTAAAGCAATGCGATATTTTAAGAAACAATGTTTACTTAAATTCACTGTAAATTGAGTTTGCCCCGCCGGAAATGTGATAGTTTCTTTTCTTGTTTCAAATCCCGCTGTGTAATCAAATTCAAAGTAACCGGGGATAAAGTCACGCCCTTCATAGAAAATCCCATAATTACCTAAAATAGGCATCCCCGCCGTAAAAAAATATGATCCTAAGCTCTCTTGGGATGGGATGATGTGCATTTGCCCATGAATAGCGGAAACCATACGAATCCATGATACAGGAAGATCAACAGGTTGAAACGACCCGAATCTAATCCGAACCTTATCAATAGATACAATGGGTCTATAATCAAGTTTCATAGGCCAATAAGAAAATCGCCCTTGTCTTTCAGCGTCATGCGTTTCTTGTGATACCTTAAAGGGCTCTAAATTGATACCTATATCATTTTCAATATGTTGAATTGATGCTTGAATTGATGTTTCATAAATCTCATTAGGAAAAGGCGCGCCGTCGTCTGTGGTCAAGTCAACGCCTAGTAAAGAGGTTTTCTTGAGATAATCGGGCGTGATAATATCTAGTAAAGTTGTAGTACTCATAAGGGCAACCTTTTATCTAGTGCCAATACAAAAAGGGCATTAGATCATTAATCTATGCCCATATGATAACATATTCAATAAGATATTTTGATATTTATATTCTTAGTTACTCAATTAACCTAGAGTTTCAATCAAACTTGCACCAACACGAACATTCTTTACAACCCAACACTTTGAAGGCACTTTGACAATAGGTGAACCAAAAAGCATGAGTAAGAAAGGCTTGCTAGTTTGAACTTCGGCAAGTGGGCGTCTAAAGAAATCAAGCAACTTGGCAAATTCCATAATCTCAGAAGAATGTTGAACAAATACAATCTTATGACCGTTAGGAATGTTTTCATTGCGATCAACCCAAACAGTAGCACCGCCAACATTTGAAGCAATTTCATCAATCAAGACGGCTTCACTTGCAGGACGATCAACAGGGGTTCTAAAAATCTTGAAATATACAGCATCAGATTGTTGTGCAATGGTCAAAGTTACCTTTTCACCGGCCGCAACAGTCTTAGATGCAGAGGTTACAGGGGCAGAATAACCACTGTTATTCATTGCTACAACCTTGTAGAAATAATCACCCGCATCATTCGCAACAAATTGAGAAGCGGAATCACTAGCAACGACCGCAGAAGTCAAAGTAGGAGTTGCGGGGGCGCTTGTTGTACCACTTGCAGAGGTTGGAGCTTTTGCATTGTTTGATAAGAATGGGGCACTCTTAACAGGTACGGGGCCAACCGGACCCATGATAGAAATTTCTTGAGTACCGTATGTAATACCAGAACTTTGAGTAAGTACCAATTGATCATGACGGCCAAATTGAACAGCAAACTTAATCAATTCACCATGAATGTCAGGGGTGACATAGATACAGTCAGGAGTACCATATAAAGGAGCGGAATAAAGTTTAGCTAAGATTTCTTGTAAAAGTCTTGGGGATGGACTTGCACCACGAGCATCAAAAACATTTGAACCACTGTTATATGATTCGATTTGGTGAATAATACCATCAAAATGTAGTGAATTGTTGCTTTCTTTAGCATGGAACAAAGATTTTTCAAGCTTACCAAGTAAGGACAATGTACCGCGTTCAGTTTCTAAAGCGATCGCATTTTGATTAGCACCAATCAAGCCAACAAGTGTACCAACATCGGTGACTTCGCGTCTTTCAGCTAAATACTTGATACGAATTGATTTTCTTTGATATTCAGAACGGTTAGTAGTACCGGCAGAACCTTCGCTAATAAATGGATCAAGGTCTAAACCATGAGAATTTACAACAGCGTATTCATGTAAAGTATTGGTCACAGATACTTTTGGCATAGCAGGCCACAAAGCTAATTGTTTCATGCTATAAGTTGCACTTGCTAGAATGTTTTCAATGCTTTGTGGAACTAATGGACTTAAAGAACCCGCATCACCGCCAGAAGTACCGGCGGGGGTTTGATAACCAGCAGTAGCAGATTTACGAAGTGCGCTATTTAATTCGGCTAAATCAGCAGCAGAAACAAGCCCGTTTGCTTGTGGAATGTTTAATGAATTGAAACTCATTTTTACTCTCTTTACTATTTACTCATGTTAATGTTGTATTCGGTGATGATGTCTTGAGGATTGACGCCAGCACTTAAGCGGGAAATTGCGCTAGTCAATTCAGCTTTTCTTGACCAATCATTTTCATTTTTAACCAATGACAAAGCCTTGTTCATAACATCTTGAGTTGTGAAGGCTTGCGCTTTTGGTTGTTCGATATATGGAATCTTATTGAAATTGATAGAAGTAGGTGCAACAGGTTCAAGTAAAGCACGGCTTAAAGATTTTTCCATTTGTTGCATTTTCCCATTGCCGTTTTCTTTCATGGCTTTGAGTTCTTTTGTACATGCTTCAACGGCCTTCATCATCGCCTTATATTGCTTTTCCATGGCGTCTAAAATGGCGTCTGTACCCTTTGCCATTTCTTTCATGGCTTTTTCCATCTTGTCATCATCTTCATCTTCATCTTCATCTTCATCTTCTTCATCTTCATCATCGTAAGAAGAACCATCTTCGGAAGAAGAACCATCTTCATCGCCCTTTTCAAACAAAGAACCTTGAGTTTTGGCCTTCTTTGCTTTCTTGGCTTTCATTTGGTCTTGATCGTCCATCTTCATCGCCTTAGATAAACTATCAAGGGCGTTTGTTAAATCGTCAACATTGACAGATTCAGCGTTAAAGTCTTGGGCAATGTTAATAGCATCAGCCTCAGACATACCTTTATTCATAAGGTGCTTAATTAGATCGTTATTCATCGTATTTTCTCCTATATAGATCATTGTTTGAGAGATCAAAGTATTTTTCAAACTTTTTACTCATAATCTCT
>JACCEC011206775.1_pt1 | contig 13062 bp, 8 predicted proteins | sample 7450121 | NCBI WGS metagenome assembly JACCEC01 (sample SAMN15323455, study PRJNA562643) | freshwater metagenome | isolation source: river surface water | place: USA:Blue River Watershed | collected 2017-08-18 | reverse complement strand
TCCCACTCAGACAAGGGCATCACGGCCCCGGTGGGATTGCCCGGGGAACAGACAAACAACAATTGCGTTTGGGCCCACACCGCTTGGGGCACACTGGCCCAATCTGGGGCAAAGTTGCGCTCGGCCACGCTGGGCACGTAGTACACATCGGCCCCGCCCAACAGGGCTGCCCCTTCGTATATTTGATAAAAAGGGTTGGGGCAAACCACCCAGGGGCGTTTGTCACCGGCCAGCGGATCGATCACCGCCTGGGCAAACGAAAAAAGGGCTTCGCGCGAGCCGTTCACCGGCAATATTTGTTGGTTGCTGTCCAAGCTGACCTGGTAGCGGTTTTTCAGCCACTGCGCACAGGCTTGGCGCAAGCTGGCATCGCCAGCCGTGGGCGGATAGGCGGCCAAACTGGCAAATGACTGGGTCATGACATCCATCACCATGGCGGGCGTGGCATGGCGGGGCTCCCCAATGCCCAGGCTGATGGGTTTGTGTTCAGAACTGGGCGAAACACCAGCAAAAAGTTGGCGCAATCGCTCGAAAGGATACGGTTGTAAGCGTTCTAGCAAGGGGTTCATCGCTGGTATTATCCTCTCAGGACCACACTTGGTTTGCACCTTGGCAAGCTTGAAGTCTTATCCCATTGATCTTTTTTTCAGTCATGAATGCTGCTTTTGTCCAACTTGATTTGAGCCAAGCTGCCCAGTACGCGGTCGACGCGTCTTTGCTGCCCAATCTCATGGACACATTTGCCACTTCTTTGACCAAAGAAAGATTGGCCATCCAAGACCAGTTGACGGGCGAGAATGTGGAAGCCACGCGCATGAGTTTGCATGCGCTCAAGGGCTTTGTGCCTATTTTTTGCAAGCCCGCGCTGGCCCAAGAGGTGATTGCCCTTGAAGCCTTGGGCCGCAAAGAAAGCTTGCAAACCCTGCGGCCACGTTTGAGCCAATTGCTCGACATGCTGGCCATGCTCGAACAAGACGTCCATTTGTGGCAAGAGCGCTATCATCGCGACCCCCACGACCCCAGCCTGTTTCCGTCAGCTTGACGGCAACGGTTTTTTTGTTTCTTTACAGGCCCATCGGTGCGTCTCAACTCCATCAAACTATCCGGCTTCAAGTCGTTTGCCGAACCCACCCATTTCATGTTGCCTGGCCAGTTGGTCGGCGTGGTGGGGCCCAATGGCTGTGGAAAATCCAACATCATTGATGCGGTGCGCTGGGTGCTGGGGGAAAGCCGCGCCAGTGAGCTGCGTGGCGAGTCCATGCAAGATGTGATCTTCAGTGGGACCACCAGCCGCAAATCGTCCAGCCGCTCCAGCGTGGAGCTGATTTTTGACAACGGCGACCACCGGGCGGGCGGTCAATGGAGCCAATACCCTGAAATCGCGGTCAAAAGGGTGTTGACCCGCGACGGCACCAGCAGCTACTACATCAACAACCAGCCGGTGCGCCGCCGCGACGTGCAAGACGTGTTTTTGGGCACGGGTTTGGGCCCTCGGGCCTACGCCATCATTGGGCAAGGCACCATCAGCCGCATCATCGAGTCCAAACCCGAGGAATTGAGGCTGTTCTTGGAAGAGGCGGCCGGTGTCTCCAAATACAAAGAGCGCCGCCGCGAAACCGAAAACCGCCTGAGCGACACGCGTGAAAACCTCACCCGTGTGGAAGACATCTTGCGCGAGCTCAATGCCAATTTGGAAAAGCTGGAGCGGCAAGCCGAAGTGGCCCAGCGCTACAACGATTTGCAAGGCCAAGTCGGTCTCAAGCAAAAGCAATTTTGGTTTTTAAAGCGGGCAGAGGCCCTGACCGATCAAACCCAATTGCAAGAAGCCATCGCCCAAGCCACCAACGGTTTGGAGTCCAAGGTGGCCGATTTGCGGCACATCGAGTCTGAGCTGGAAACCATTCGACAAGCCCATTACGCGGCCGGTGACCAGGTCAATCAATCCCAGGGCTTGTTGTATGAAGCCAGCGCGGAAGTGGGCCGGTTGGAAGCTGAAATCCGTTTTGTGGTCGAGGGCCGTCAGCGCGCCGTGGCCCGCATTGAACAGGTCAAGGCGCAGAGCGCCCAGTGGCATGAACAGGCCTCTGCGGCCCAGCAAGAACTCGATCAATTGCAAGCCCAAAGCACCAATGGCGATGAGCAGGCTGAAATTTTGCAAGCCCAGTGCGAAGAGCAGCAGTCGCAATTACCGCAGTGGGAAGACGGCTTGCGCCAAGCGCAAAACTTGGCCAATGAGCAGCGCCTGCAAGTGGTGCAGGTGCAGCAGCAAATTCAAGTGTTGGCCGCCGACCAGCGCAATTTGGATGAACAACGCCGTCAAGTGGAGTTGCGCCGCGAACGCTTGGACAGCGATAAGCGGGCCTTGACGGCCCCTGACCCGCAGCAGGTGCTGCACGCGCGTGCGGCATTGCAGCAGGCCCAGACCCAGGCCGAACAGGCCCAGGCCGCTTTACTGCATTTGGAAGCCACACTGCCCGAATTGGATGCCCAGCGGCAAACCGCTCAAACCGCGGTCAATACCGAGTCTGCCCAGCAAGCCGACTTATCCGCCCGGTTGCAAGCGCTCAAGGCTTTGCAAGAAAAGGTCAAAACCGATCAAAAACTCAGCCCCTGGCTGAGCCGTCATGGTTTGGAAGGCTTGCAAGCCCTGTGGAACCGGGTACACATTGAATCGGGTTGGGAAAATGCCCTGGAAGCGGCCTTGCGCGAGCGCTTGTCTGCTTTGGAAGTGGGTCAACTGGACATGGTCAAGGCCTTTGCCAAAGAACCGCCCCCCACCAAACTGAGTTTTTACAGCCCCTCATCGGCTGCAACCCCAGCCAGCGCAGCCGGGCGCAGCCGATTGGTGGACTTGTTGCGCATCCATGATGCTGGCCAAAAGGCCTTGATGTCGCATTGGCTGGCCCATGCCTACACGGCACCTGATTTGGAATCGGCTTTGGCCAGCCGTGCCGCGCTATTGCCCGGTGAAGTCATTTATGTGCCCCAAGGCCATGCCATCACCCACAGCAGCGTGAGCTTTTACGCGCCAGACAATGAGCAAGCGGGGTTGTTGGCCCGGGCACAAGAAATTGAAAACCTGGAAAAGCAGGTGCGCGCCCAATCGCTGATCCAAGAGGAAGCCCGCCACACCCTCGCACGGGCGGAGTCCGCCTACAACGAAGCGCGCTTGCAACTCAACAGCGCGCGCCAAACGGCCAGCGAATCGCAGGCCAAGGCGCATGCGCTGCAAGTCGAGTCTTTGCAGCTCGACCAGTTGGCCGAGCAAGCGCAAAACCGCTCGCAGCAAATCGACCAGGATTTGGCAGAAGTCGAGGCCAGCGCCCAAGACCTGCACGAGCGCCAAATCCAATCGCAAACGCGTTTCGAAGAGCTCGACATGCAACTGGCCGATGGGCAAGAGCGCCATGCCCAGCTCGAAGACCAGGCCATGGCGGCGCAGCGCCGCTTGGACGATGCCCGCGAGCAATTGCGCACCCTGGAGCGGCAAGCCCAAGAGGCCGAATTCAACCGCCGCAGTTTGGTCAGCCGACAGGCCGAACTCGGTCGCTCGATCGAAACCGCTCAACAGCAAATCCAATCCATGGCCGAGCAACAAGCGCAGGCCGAAGAAGAGCTGCAGCGCTTATCGGATGTGGCGGCTCAAGCAGGCTTGCAAGCGGCTTTGGCGCTCAAAGCCGAGCGCGAAGCGGCCCTGGGTGCCAAGCGCAGCGAATACGATGACCTGACCACCAAACTGCGGGCCAGCGACGAGCGCCGCTTGCAAATCGAGCGCGAACTCGACCCCCTGCGCCAGCGCATCACCGAGCTGCAACTCAAAGAGCAGGCGGCCCGCTTGGGCTCTGACCAATACACCCAAATGCTGGTGGACGCGCAAGCCGATTTGGAGGCTTTGGCACTGTCGGTGGCGCAAGACCAGGTGCGCATCCACGGCATGCAAACCGAGATTGACCGCATCAACCGAGAAATCCAATCATTGGGGGCGGTGAATTTGGCGGCCCTGGAAGAGCTGAGTTCTGCGCGCGAACGAAAAACCTTTTTGGATGCCCAGTCGGCCGACCTCAACGAAGCCATGGCCACCTTGGAAGATGCGATCAAAAAAATCGATGCCGAAACCCGCGACCTGCTCGGCGGCACCTTCAAAACGGTCAACGAACACTTTGGCCGGATGTTCCCCGAATTGTTTGGCGGCGGCAATGCGCGTTTGGTGATGACTGGCGAAGAAATTTTGGACTCCGGCGTGCAGGTCATGGCCCAGCCGCCGGGCAAGAAAAACCAAACCATTCACCTGTTGTCGGGCGGTGAAAAAGCCTTGACCGCCATTGCCCTGGTGTTTGCGATTTTTCAGCTCAACCCCGCGCCCTTTTGTTTGCTCGACGAGGTGGACGCGCCGCTGGACGATGCCAACACCGAAAGGTATGCCAAGCTGGTGTCCAGCATGGCCAAGGAAACCCAGTTTTTGTTCATTTCACACAACAAAATTGCCATGCAAATGGCCGAACAACTGATCGGCGTGACCATGCAAGAACAAGGTGTTTCTCGCATTGTGGCGGTCGATATGGATTCGGCCGTGGGCATGGCCGAATCGGTCTGAGGGCACTGTGAGCAACTTTCAAATAGGTTTGGCCATCGCCGGTGGCGTGGTCCTGGTGGCAGTGGTGGCGCACAGCACCTGGACGACCCGCAAAAACAAGCCCCGCCAAGCCCAGGACCTGCCCCCCGCCGAGCCCATGCTCGAACCCATGCCATCGCTGGAAAGCGTGCAACAGCAGGCGATGGATCCGAGCCTGGACCCACCCCCAGCGCCCACACCTGGCCCGCAGGATGGCCACCGTGAAACAAACCAGCCAGAACCTGGTTTTGAGCCCGCGGCCCTTGAGCGAGAGATCTCGCCAGTCGCCACCCCGCCACGCTCGGTGGCGGTCGAAGCCAAGTCCCCCGCGGCATGGGCCGATGGTCCCAGCGAATTGCCCAGCCTGGAGAAACCCCCGGCCTTGGATGCCTTGATCGATGTGATCGCCCCAATCGATCTCGAAGCCCCCACCACTGCGCGCGTGGGCAGCAAGTTTTTCACCATCGAGGGGCTGAATGTCAAAACCGGCGAGTGGTTGCCCCTGCGGGCGGGTCAGCGCTACAGCGCTTTCCAAGCGGGCATGCAATTGGCCAACCGCACCGGTGCTTTGAACGAAATCGAATACTCTGAGTTCGTGATGAAGGTCCAAACCTTTGCCGATGCCACCAACGGTCAAGTGGAGTTTCCTGACATGCTCGAAGCGGTGGCCCGGGCGCGTGAGTTGGATCAATTTGCCAGCGCCCACGATGCCCAACTCAGTTTCAGCCTGCGTGCCTTGCGCACCGCATGGAGCCCTGGATATGTGCAGCAAAACGCCGCCCGGCTGGGCTTTGTGCCCGGTGTGATCCCCGGGCGCATGGTGCTGCCCGCACCGGTGGTCGGTGGCGCACCGATTGTGGTGTTGTCGTTCGACCCGCAAGCGGCAATGGCCGAAGACCCGGCCCAATCGGCGGTGCGTGAAATCAACCTCAGTTTGGACGTGCCCCATGTGGCCCGCACCGAAGAGCCTTTTGCCCGCTTGTGCCACGCGGCCCGCGAATTGGCCAAGGCCATGGACGGCACCATCACCGACGACAACGGTCAAAACCTGTCGGACGCGGCGATTCGGGCCATCGATACCGATTTGCGCACCCTCTACAACACCTTGGATGCGCGCGACCTCTCAGCCGGTTCCCCCCAAGCGCGCCGCTTGTTCAGCTGACTGTGGTGATGGATGGGATGAGCGAGCAGCCGCCAGCCGAGTCCTCCGACGTGGCGGCGCAAGCGGCCGATTTGCGGGCCCAATTGCAACACCATGGGCATTTGTATTACGTGCTCGATGCGCCCAGCATCCCAGATGCCCAATACGACCGTTTGTTTCGCCAACTCCAGGCTTTGGAAGCGGCCCATCCGGCCTTGCGGACCCCCGACTCACCCACCCAGCGGGTAGGGGGCCAAGCGGTCGGTGCCTTTGCCAGTGTGGTGCACCGGGTGCCCATGTTGAGCATCCAAACCGAGACCGACATCAGCGAACATGGGGCCCGCGCATTCGATGCGCGGATGCGCAAACAACTCCATTGCCAAGACACCGATGCGCCACTGGACTATGTGGCCGAGTTGAAGTTTGATGGCCTGGCCATCAGTTTGCGCTATGCCAACCATGTGTTGGTGCAAGCGGCAACCCGGGGGGATGGGGCGGTGGGCGAGGATGTGACCCACAACATCCGCACGATGGGTCAAATCCCTTTGCGCTTGCCCCCCCATGCGCCCCCCGAGTTGGAAGTGCGCGGCGAAATCTACATGCGCCGAGATGACTTTGAGGCTTTGAACGAGCGCCAACGGCAAAAAATAGCCGCCGGGGCCAAAAACGAAAAAACCTTTGTCAACCCGCGCAATGCGGCGGCCGGTGCGGTGCGCCAACTTGACCCGCAAATGGCCGCGCAACGGCCTTTGAGTTTTTTCGCCTATGCCTTGCACTTTCACCCGCCGCCAGATGTCTCGCTGCCGCCCTTGGAGGCCACCTTGTATGGCCTGCAAACCTATGCACAACACATGGAAGTGTTGCGGCATTTGAAAGACTGGGGTTTCCCGGTGTCACAGCATGCCCAGGTGGTGTCGGGGGCCGATGGGCTGGTGGCCTTTCACCAAGACATTGCCCGCTTGCGCGACCAATTGCCCTTTGACATCGATGGGGTGGTCTACAAGGTCAACCGCATCGAGCGCCAGGCCCTGTTGGGCATGGTCAGCCGCGAACCGCGCTGGGCGGTGGCGCACAAATTTCCGGCCCAAGAAGAAATCACCACGGTCTTGGCGATCGACATTCAAGTCGGGCGCACCGGCAAGCTGACCCCGGTGGCCAAGCTCGCCCCCGTGTTTGTGGGCGGGGTCACCGTCACCAATGCCACCTTGCACAACGAAGACGAGGCCCGGCGCAAAGATGTGCGGGTGGGCGACAGCGTGGTGGTGCGCCGCGCTGGCGATGTGATTCCCGAGGTGGTCTCCGTCCTGGTGGAAAAGCGCCTGCACGAATCGGCTTTGTTCACCATGCCCCACCACTGCCCGGTGTGCAACAGTTTGGCGGTGCGCGAAGAGGGCGAGGCCGATTACCGCTGCACCGGCGGCCTTTTTTGCAGTGCCCAGCAAAAGCAGGCCATCTTGCATTTCGCCCACCGCCGCGCGGTTGAAATTGAGGACTTGGGTGAAAAAATCGTCGATCAACTGGTCGATGCGGGTTTGGTCAAAACCTTGCCGGACCTCTACAAACTGGGCTTCTCCCAATTGGCCGTTTTGGACCGGATGGCGGAAAAGTCGGCCAACAATTTATTGGCCAGTGTGGAGAAGTCCAAACAAACCACCTTGCCCAAATTTTTATTTGGCTTGGGCATTCGCCATGTGGGTGAGGCCACGGCCAAAACCTTGGCCAAGCATTTCGGGGGCATGGATGCCATCATGGATGCCAGCATGGAACAACTGCTGCAAGTGGCCGATGTGGGCCCGGTGGTGGCGCAAAGTTTGCGGACATTTTTTGACCAAGCCCACAACCGCGAAGTGGTCGAGCAATTGCGGGCCTGTGGCCTGACATGGACCGAGGGCGCGCCGCAAGGCCGATTGGACCTGCCCTTGGCTGGGCAGACCTATGTCATCACCGGCACCTTGCCCAGCTTGTCGCGCGAACAAGCCCAAGACATGCTCGAACAAGCCGGTGCCAAGGTGGCTGGCAGCGTGAGCAAAAAAACCACGGCTGTGGTGGCGGGGGAGGCGGCGGGCAGCAAATTGGAAAAAGCCCAAAGCCTGGGCATTCCGGTGTTGGACGAGGCGGCCTTGTTGCAACTGCTCCAACCGCCCGCATGAAACCGCTGTTGGGCATCGACCTGGGCGGGACCAAGATCGAATTGGCGGTTTTGGACCCACAAGGGCAGGTCATGTACCGGCAGCGGCGACCCACACCGGTGGGCGACTACCGGGCCACCGTGACCTGTGTGGCCGACATGGTGGCGCAAGCCATCCAAGACCAGCAGATGGCCCACCCCCAGGCCATTGGCATGGCCATTCCAGGTTGCCTGGACCCCGCCAGCCTCACGGTGCGCGGGGCCAATTCTGTGGTGCTCAATGGCCAACCGCTGCAAGCCGATTTGCAAGACCTGTTGCAATGCACGGTGCACATGGAAAACGATGCCAATTGCCTGGCGGTCAGCGAGGCCGTCGATGGGGCCGCGCGCGGCTTGTCGGTGGTTTTCGCGGTCATTTTGGGCACCGGTTGTGGCGGTGGCTGGGCTTTCAATGGCCAGGCTTGGCGCGGCCAGCATGGTTTGGCGGGCGAGTGGGGCCACAACCCCTTGCCGTGGTTGGGCGTGCAAGACCAACCCCTGCGTGATTGTTGGTGTGGCCAAACCGCTTGTTTGGAAACCTGGTTGTGTGGGCCTGGCTTTGCGGCCGACCATGCGGCCCACAGCGGTCAATTCAGCAGCCCGCCCGAGATCGTGGCGGCCATGCGAGGTGGCCAAGCCCAGGCCGTGGCCAGTTGGCAGCGGTATGTGGACCGGCTGGCCCGTGCCTTGGCCCAGATCATCAACACCATGGACCCCGATGCGGTGGTGCTGGGCGGCGGTCTGAGCCAAATCCCTGAGCTGTACACCCAGGTTGCGCCCTTGCTGGAGCGCCACAGCTTTACCCGCCCCATCCGCACCCCCATCCGGCCGGCCATGCATGGCGATGCATCGGGCGTGCGCGGCGCTGCCTGGTTGGCGCGCTGAATTCATTCAAAGGAGAAACATGGCCATCCACACGATTTTGAAAATGGGCGATGCCCGCCTGTTGCGTCACGCCCAAGCGGTCACTGCATTCGACACCCCAGCCTTGCACCAGCTGGTGCGCGACATGCAAGAAACCATGGACCATGTCAACGGCGCGGGTTTGGCGGCCCCCCAAATTGGGGTGGATTGGCAGGTGGTGATTTTTGGCAGCGGTCAGGTCAACCCCCGCTATCCCGATGCACCGCCGATTCCCAAAACGGTATTGGTCAATCCCACTTGGAGCGCTTTGGATCAACAAGAAAACGAGGATTGGGAGGGCTGTTTGTCGGTCCCCGGCCTGCGCGGGGTGGTGCCGCGCTGGCAGCGCATCCGCTACCAGGGTTGGGATGTGCAAGGAAATGCGATTGACCGGGTGGCCGAGGGCTTTCACGCCCGGGTGGTGCAACACGAGTGCGACCATTTGATCGGCACGCTCTATCCCATGCGGGTGCGGGACTTTTCGCGCTTTGGCTACACCGATGTTTTGTTTCCCGGCATCAGCGCGGTGGAAGACGACTGAGGCAAAGGCTCAAACGCTCAGAGCATCGAGCAGATCGGTTTCGATGTCGATTTGGCTGCGGTTGTGCTGCAAAGACGGGCCGTCGATCAAAAAGGTGTCTTCCACCCGCTCGCCCAAGGTGGAGATCTTGGCCAGTTGCAAATGGATGTGGTGCCGGGCCAGCACCCGCGCAATGCCATACAACAAGCCCACCCGGTCACTGGCCGACACACTGAGCAACCAGCGCTGTGCTTTTTCATCGGGTTGCAGGCTGACCCGGGGCGCGATGGGAAAACTTTTCACCCGCCGCGACACCCGCCCATGGCTGGCCGCTGGCAAGGGCCCCGCCAGCGACAAGGTGTCGGCCAAGTCGCGCTCGACCATGGTGCTCAATTCGCGGTAATGCTCGCTCATGTGCGGCGTGACCACTTGAAAGGTGTCCAAGGCCCGCCCATTGGGCGCGGTGTAAATCTTGGCATCTTGAACGCTGATGCTGTGGTGGTCAAAGTAGCCGCAAATGCGGGCAAACAAATCGGGTGCATCGGGCGCAAACACCATGATTTGCAGGCCTTCCCCGGTGGGTGAGGGGCGGCAGCGCACCATGGGCGGCGGCGTTTGGTCTGGGTTTTGTGCCAACCAACGCGACAGTTGCCGCGTGTGCCAAGCGATTTCTTGGGCATCGTGGCGCATGAAATAGCCCACATCGAGCGAGTCCCACAGGGTTTTGTGCGCTTCGTGGGGCAGGGCATGCAAGGCCAGGTTTTCCAGCGCTTCGCGCTTGCGCGCTTCCACCACCGAGTCGGGGTCTGGGGCCCGACCGCCCAGGGCACGGGCCGTGTACCTGTAGAGGTCTTCGAGCAGCTTGCCCTTCCAGGCATTCCACACCTTGGGGCTGGTGCCACGGATATCGGCCACCGTCAACAGGTACAAGGCGGTCAAGCGGCGCTCACTGCCCACGCGGCGCGCAAACTGGGCGATGACATCGGGGTCGTTCAAGTCCTCTTTTTGGGCCACATGGCTCATGGTGAGGTGCTCGCTGACCAAAAACTCAATCAACTGGGCATCTTCTGCCTCGATGCGGTGGGTGCGGCAAAAGCGCCGCACTTCGCTGCGCCCCTCCACCGAGTGGTCTTTGCCGCGCCCCTTGGCAATGTCATGGAACAAAGCCGCCACGTACAACACCCATGGCTTGTCCCAGCCACTGGCCAGTTGCGAGCATAACGGGTATTCGTGGGCATGTTCGGCGATGAAAAAGCGCCGCACATTGCGCAGCACCATCAATATGTGCTGGTCCACCGTGTAGACGTGGAACAAGTCGTGCTGCATTTGGCCCACGATGCGCCTGAAGGTCCACAGGTAGCGCCCCAACACCGAGGTCTGGTTCATCAGCCGCATGGCATGGGTGATGCCCAGGGGCGACTGCAATATGCGCACAAACATCTCGTGGTTGGCCCGGTCCTGACGGAATTGGGCATCCATCACCGGTCGGGCGTTGTAGAGCGCGCGCAAGGTGCGCGAGGACAAGCCCTTGATGCCCGGGGTGGTTTGGTACAACCAAAAGGTCTCCAAAATGGCATGCGGTTGCCGCAAATACAGCTCATCGGTGCGCACATCGAGCATGCCCGATTTGTTGGCAAAGCGCTCGTTCAAGGGGTGGGGCGTGTGGTCACCAGGAATGAGTTGCTCCTCCAAATTGAGGACCACGATTTGGTTGAGCTGGGTCACTGCCTTGGCCGCCCAGTAATAGCGCTTCATCAAGGCTTCGCTGGCTTGGCGGGCGTGCACCGTGCCGTCGGGTGTGTGTCCCAGACCCAAGCGCAGTCCCAGGCTGCTTTGCAGGTCAAACACCAGTCGGTCTTCGCGCCGGTTGGCCTCCAGGTGCAACAACACCCGCACCAAACTCAGCCATTGCTCGTTGCGGGTCAGTTGGCGCGCCTCGTGAGCGGTGACCAAGCCACTGCGGGCCAACTCGCTCCAGCTGTGGCCCAAACCGGCGGCTTTGGCCACCCACTTCAAGATGTGCAAATCGCGCAAGCCGCCGGGTGACTCTTTGCAATTGGGCTCCAGCGCGTAAGGGGTGTTTTCAAACTTGGTGTGGCGCTGGCGCATCTCCAGGGTTTTGGCCACAAAAAATGCTTTTGCGTCCATGGCCTGGGCAAATTGCTGCTGAAACTGGGCAAACAAGTGGGGCTGGCCGCACACCCAGCGCGCCTCCAGCAGCGATGTTTGGACCGTCACGTCTTTGGCCGACTCTTGCAAACACTCGTCAATGGTGCGAACGCTCGAGCCCACTTCCATGCCCGCATCCCAGCATTGGCCAATGAAGCGCTCAACCTGTCCACGCAAGGCATCGTCTTGGTCCAGGGCCACATCGGATGGGATCAAAACCAACACATCCACGTCTGAATAGGGGTAGAGCTCGCCCCGGCCATAGCCGCCCACCGCGACCAAGGCCAACCGGTGGTCCAAACCACAAGCGGCAAACAACTGGGTCAGGGTTTGATCATTGAGCGCACACAAGGCCTGCAAAAAATGGCGGACCCTGCGCGAGGTGATGGGCGCTTGGGTCAGGCCCGACAACAAGGCCTTCTTGGCCACGCGGTGTTGCGCGTCAGGCATGGCCGTGGTCAGCAAGCGGTGGTGGTGACAAAGTCGGGCAGGGGCGGGCTGCCTTGCGACAAAGTCAACACTTCATAGCCCGTGGGGGTGACCAAGATGGTGTGTTCCCATTGGGCCGACAGCGAGTGATCCCGGGTGACGATGGTCCAGCCGTCACCCAACTCTTTGATGTCGCGCCGCCCGGCATTGATCATGGGCTCGATGGTGAAGGTCATGCCCGCTTGCAGCTCCTCCAGGGTTCCTGGCTTGCCGTAATGCAACACCTGGGGGTCTTCGTGGAACTTTTGCCCGATGCCGTGGCCACAAAACTCGCGCACCACCGAAAAACCCAGACCCTCGGCAAAGCGCTGGATGGCAAAGCCAATGTCACCGAGCCGCACGCCAGGTTTGACTTTGACGATGCCGTGCCACATGGCCTCATAGGTCATTTGGCACAAACGTTTGGCGGCAATGGATGCCTCGCCCACCACAAACATGCGGCTGGTGTCGCCATGCCAGCCGTCTTTGATCACGGTGATATCGATGTTGATGATGTCGCCGCGCTTCAAGGCCTTGTCACTGGGGATGCCGTGGCAGACCTGGTGGTTGATCGAGGTGCAAATCGACTTGGGGTAGGGCTTGTAGCCCGCTGGCGCATAGTTCAGCGGTGCCGGTATGGTGTGCTGCACCTGGGTCATGTAGTCGTGGGCCAAGCGGTCGAGCTCGTTGGTGGTGATGCCCACCTGCACATGGGGGGTTAAAAAGTCCAATACCTCGGAGGCAAGGCGTCCGGCCAAACGCATGCCTTCAATGCCTGCGGTGTCTTTGTAAGTGATGCTCATGGGGCGCGATTATCTCAGCCCGGCTGCCCGCTGGCCCTGGCGTAAAATTGAGTCCATTCTTCAACCTGCCCGCACCCCAGTCAGCGGTGTGGCGCCAGACCACCAAGGCCACCGCGTGACCCTGCACATTTCCGAGTTCCCAGGCGACAACGCCCTGAGCGACTTTCGCATTCGCCACTTGCTGCCGCGCTTGCAAAGCTTGTTTCCCCGCATCCAAGGCCTGATGGCCCGCCATGTGCATTTGGTGGCCAGTGACCAGCCTTTGTCCGCCCAAGACAG
>JACCEC012450322.1_pt1 | contig 13063 bp, 17 predicted proteins | sample 7450121 | NCBI WGS metagenome assembly JACCEC01 (sample SAMN15323455, study PRJNA562643) | freshwater metagenome | isolation source: river surface water | place: USA:Blue River Watershed | collected 2017-08-18 | reverse complement strand
CGATAGTATTCTTCTATCACGTCTTGTCAACGAGATGGCGAAAGCTATCGGGAACTGCCGCCTTACCCGGGCGGCTTTTCTTTTGTGCAGACCAAACCCTGACCGCTCAACGATCCAGCCGGTTCCTCATTTCCGGCCACGGGGTCAAGGCCAGGCCCCACCTGCTCTGGGTAAACAGCAGGCACCAGCAGCCCCCGGCTATCAGCTCAGTCTCCTTCTTGGGACGCCGGGGGCTTGTTGGACACACCAGACAACCAAGGAACCCGAGGACAAAGTGAAACTCACGGCCAAACAAGAAGCATTCGCGCAGGCAGTAGCGGACGGGATGACCCAAGCCGATGCCTACCGCAAGGCTTACGACGCCGGGAGGATGAAAGCGGAGTCAATTCAGGTGAATGCGTGCAACCTGATGAAAAACACTAAGGTGTCATCAAGGGTCGCAGAGCTAAGGGCAAAAGTAGCTGAAAAACACATCTGGACCCGCGAAAAGTCGGTTCGGGTGCTGTCCGAGATTGCAGACGACGAGGAAAGCCGGAATCCTGACAAAGTGAGCGCGATCAAGGAATTGAACGCCATGCATGGTTTCTTGGCTCCGTCGAAGCACGAAGTGGATATGAGGATCGCGGTCAATGTCAACTTCGATTGAGGTTGAAGCGCGGTTCCCAAAAAAGCTCAAGTTCCTTTTCAAGCCATGCCGGTACAAGGTCGCCTACGGTGGCCGTGGGTCTGGCAAGTCTTGGGGCTTTGCCAGGGCGCTGCTTTTGCGCTGTGCCCAGCAGAAGACGCGAATTCTCTGCACCCGCGAAGTCCAGAAGTCAATTCAGCAGTCGGTGCACCAGTTGCTGGCCGATCAGATTGGCGCGATGGGTCTTGGCCCGGTATTCGATGTGCTGGCGACGGAGATCCGGGGGCCGCACGGTTCACAGATTTATTTCTCTGGCTTGTCAGACCAGACGGCGGAATCCCTCAAGTCGTTTGAGGGCGTCGATATTGTCTGGTGCGAAGAAGCGCAGGCCATCAGCAAAAGGTCATGGGACATTCTGATCCCGACCATCCGCAAGGAAGGATCGGAGATCTGGGCCACGTACAACCCGCAGCTTGAGAGCGACGAAACGCACCAGCGGTTTGTGCTGAACCCGCCCCCCGATTGCATCTCGGTCGAGATGAACTATTGGGACAACCCGTATTTTCCGACCGTGCTGGATGCCGAACGGAAGCACGCACAACAGACGATGCGGGCAGAAGAATACGCCCACATCTGGGAGGGCAAATGCAAGCCCGCTGTTGAGGGCGCGATCTACTTTGACAGCATGGCGGCAAGCATCGCAGCCGGGCGGATCAGGGAAGCCCCGCACGATGCCCGATTGAAGACGCACATTGTGTTTGACCTGGGCATGGCGGACAGCATGACGCTGATCCTGGCCCAGAAGGTGGCCAGTGAAGTCCGGGTAATTCACTACATCGAGGGCAATCAGCGGATTCTGGCTGACTACAGCGCGGAACTGCGGGGCCTTCGACTGGATGACCAGCCGATGAACTGGGGCGGGTTGTACCTGCCGCACGACGGGTTTCACACCCGGCACCAGACCGGCAAGGATGATGCCTCGATCCTCCGTGGGCTTGGCTGGGATGTTCGCAGGGTGCCAAACATGGCAGTCAACAGCGGGATTGACCGGGCGCGGGAGGTGTTCCCTCGGGTCTATTTTCACAAGCCACGCACCGAAAGGCTTGTCGAGTGCCTGAAGCGATACCGCTGGAACATCAGCAACAAGACCGGCGAGGCCGTGCAACCTTTGCACGATGAATTCAGCCACGGCGCGGACGCATTCCGCTATCTGGCCTTGGTAGCGGACGAACTCAGCAACGACGGCGGGGATTGGGACAAGCCAATTTCCATCAATACAAAGTACATCGTATGACCGAACCCAAACGACGCGGACGACCGCCCAAAGCTGCAGCAGAGCAGCCCGAGCAGAAGGACTACACCGATGTGCAATGGGTCGAGGTGTCTCCGTCTCAAGCGTACGCCGACCGCGTTTGGGCCGGTCAATCCATCAGCCTGCCGCGTGCCGAACGCATCGCCCGTTGCATCGCTGCTTTGGAAGGTCAGGGCCTGCCGACCGATGGCCTGACGTTTGAGGACACCGCAGAGTGAGCAAGATGAGCCCGGAAGATCTGGCCGCGATTGTTTCCGCCATGCGGCGCGATGCGCTGGGCGTGGAGGACGGCCAGCTTTCGCAGGAACGCGCCAAAGCCATGGATCATTACCACGGCAGGCCCTACGGCAATGAGGTTGAAGGCCGTTCGCAGGTTGTCTCCAAGGACTTGGCAGAGGCTGTGGATTGGGCGCTCCCGTCGATCATGCGCGTATTCACGCAGTCCGGGAGCATTGCCGAGTTTGACCCGATTGGACCCGAGGACGAACAACTAGCGCAGCAGGAGAGTGATTACACCAACCAGGTGATCATGCGCGACAACGATGGTTTCATGGTCCTGCATGACGCCATCAAAGACACCCTGTTGCTCAAAAACGGGTATGTCAAGCACTTCTGGGAAGACACGGAGAAGGTCGAAGAGGTGCCTTACAGCGGCCTGACGCTGGATCAGATCGCGCAAATGCTGGGCGCCCTGGAGCAGGAGGGCGCGAAGGTAGAGATCACCGAGCAGGAATCGACAACCGAACTGATCGACACCCCGCAAGGCCCCATGCCTGTGGAGCTGTTCAATCTCACTCTGAAGGTCACGCGCAAGTCAGGCAAGGTGACGGTTTTGGCCGTGCCGACCGAGGAAATCCGCGTTTCAAAGCGTTGCCGTGGGTCGCTGCAGGAGAGCCCTTTCACCGAGCATGTGACCCGCAAGACCCGATCAGAGCTGATCGAGATGGGCATGCCGCGTGATTTCGTGGACGACCTTCCGGCGCTGAACGAAACAGACAACGATCTGCAGACATACAGCCGCGATTCTGTCAGCGACGAGAGCAAATCAACGGGCGCCAACATCATCGACCGTTCAATGGACGAGATCGAGTATTGCGAGGCGTATGTGCGCGTCGATTTCGATGGCGACGGCATCGCAGAGCTGCGCAAGGTCGTCACCGTTGGCAACAAGATCCCGCCCGGCAAGCAATGGAATGAGCCTATCCCGGCTGTGGCGATTACCGGCTTCGTTGCCAAGCGCGTCCCGCACCGCCACGTTGGCGAATCCCTGGATGACGAACTGGCCGATCTGGCGGAGATCAAGACCACGCTGACCCGGCAGATGTTAGACAACATCTACTTGACCAACAACAATCAATGGTTGGTCAATGAGCGGGTGAACCTCAAGGACTTCATGACCAGCCTGCCAGGTGGTGTGAAGCGCGTCAAGGGTGATATGCCCGTCTCTGGTGCCGCTGAGGCTGTGCAGGCAACGCCGATCATCGGGCAGATCCTCCCGGTGGTGGACTACTTCGACCGCGTGAAGGAAGGCCGCACCGGACTGACCAAGGCCAGCACCGGAATGGACCCCGATGTGTTGAAAGAGTCCACCAAGGGCGCTTTCATGGAGAACCTGAACCGCGCCAGTCAGAAGATCGAGATGATCACCCGCCTGATTGCCGAAACAGGCGTGAAGGAACTGGTGATGCAGGTCCACGGCCTTTTGTGTCGGCACCAGGACAAGCCCCGCATGGTTCGCCTGCGCGGCAGTTGGACCAACGTCAACCCGCAGGAATGGCGGGAACGCACCGACCTGACCGTACGTGTCGGCCTGGGCACCGGCAACGAGGAACAGAAGCGCGAAAAGCTCATGCTGGTGGCCCAGCTACAGCAGCAGCTAGGCGGTGCCTTCGGGCTTGTCGGGCCTGCGCAGGCATTCTCATTGTTCGAGGACTTGGCGAAAACGATGGGCTTTGACATGCCAGAAAAATACGTCATGTCCCCGGCGAGTCCGCAGTACCAGCAGATGCAGCAGCAGCGCGGGCAAGGCCCTGGAAACCCGTTGGCAGAGGCCGAACAGGTCAAGGGCCAATTTGCCATGCAGATCAAGCAACTGCAGGAGCAGTACAAGCAACAGATCGACGGCCTGAAGCTCCAATTTGAAAACGCGCAAGCCGACAAGGACCGCGCCAGTCGCGAAGCCATCGAAGCGATGAAGGCTGAGGTTCAGTTGATGATTGCCAACATGCCGCGAGACATTGCGGAGCCCGGCATCGCTGCCGGAATGCAGGGGATGTGATGGACTACGAACAACGCCAGATCATTCGGGCAGAAGCAAAGCAACTGCTGGAAAACAGGCATTTCCAAGAGGCCTTTGCGGCTGTTGAGGGCTACCTGCACACCTCTGCTCTGTCCTGCAACCCGGACGACAAGGACAAAGCCCAGCGCATCGTGATCAGCCAGCAGCTATTGCAGGCCATCAAGCGTGAGATCACGCGAAAGATCGACGATGGCGACATTGCAGAGATCCAGATGACAGAAATCGAACGCAAGAAAGGAATTTTGCGGTTCATGAGATAGCGCGGGAACAGCCCCCCCGTGAGATAGGCGCCTTCGGGTGCTTTTTGTTTGGGGCAAAGCGCATCGTCGAGAGACGACCGCAGGAGTTATCACTTTGAGCGACGAGCAGAACCCTACCCCTTCCGAGGGCGCAAGTACGCAAGAACGCATCCAGCGTTTCCTGGCTGCTGAGGACACGCCAGCACCCAAGGCACCGGCCCCGGAACAGTCCGCACAGGACCAGACCGCGCCAGCGCCTGCACAAGCAGCAGAAAAACCCGTTGAGCCTGGCCGCGATGGCGATCAGCAAGACGAGGGGCCGCAGATCACGACCGCCGATGTCGCAAAGTATCTGGGTATTGACGCCGATTCCGTTGACGTTGACGAAGACGGAACCATCAAGGTCAAGACCAAGATCGACGGCACGGAGGGCACTGCCAAGCTCCAAGACTTGCTGAAGTCCTACCAACTTCAGGGGCACATCGACAACAAGGCACGCGCAGTAGCTGAGGCCCACAAAGCCGCAGAAGCTCGCATGCAAGAAGCGAATCAGTTTGCGCAACAGCGTTTGCAGCAGGTTGACGCGCTGGCACAGACAGCCGCTCAGGAGCTTTTGAGGGAATACCAGTCGGTCGATTGGAACACCCTCCGCGCAACTGACCCCGGCCAATGGGCTGCGCTTCAGCAGGAATACAAGCGCCGCGAAAGCCAGATCAACCAGGTATTTGCCACGGTTGATCAAGCGAAAGCGCAGGAACAACAGCGAACCGCACACGCGACCCAGCAGCGCACGGCACAAGAAGCCGCCAAGCTGGTGGACTTGGTCCCCGCCTGGAAAGACCCGCAGGTTTTCCACAAGGAATCTACCGCAGTGCGGCAATGGGCGATCCAAAGCGGAATGCCTGCTGAGGTGGTCGAGGCCGTTTCCAATGGCCCGATGGTCAGCGCTCACCTTGTCGCGGCCTTGCATAAGGCCATGTTGTTCGATCAGTTGCAGGCCAAAAAGCCTGAGATTGAGAACCGCGTTCGCACGGCGCCAAAGATCGTCAAGCCGGGCCAAGCCCAGCAGGACGGCCCCAGCGCGCAACTGAAAAACCTGCGTCAAACCATCAACAAATCCGGGGGCCGACAAGGCATTGCTGCCTATCTGTTGGCAACCGGGCGGGCTTAACAAATTTTTCTTTTTCGGAGTAAACCATGGCACAACCAGCCGATACCTTTTCCACCTATGACAGCGTGGGCAACCGGGAAGACCTCTCGGACATCATCTATGACGTGACCCCCACGGAAACCCCGTTTCTGACTTGGGCGCTCCCCAAGGGCAAGTCCACCAGCACCAAGCACGAATGGCAGACCCGTGCCCTGACTGCGGCCAGCGGCTCCAACGCCGTGATCGAAGGCGACGACGCCACAACCGACGCCAGCACGGCCAATTCGCGGATCTACAACTACACGCAGATCAGCGACAAGGTTGCGCGCGTCACCGGCACGCAGGAAGCGGTCAACAAGGCTGGACGTTCTTCGGAAATGGCCCTCCAGATGGAAGACCGCATGAAGGAGCTGAAGCGCGACGTTGAAACCGTACTGCTCCAGAACGTGGCCTATGTGGCTGGCAGTTCCATCTCCGCCCGCAAGTCTGCCGGTCTGTCGTGCTACGTGAAGACCAATATCAGCAAGGCCAGCGACGGCACTGCTGCCACCGGCAACGGCTCGGACACCTACACCACGGGCACGGCACGGGCGCTGCAGGAATCGCACTTCGAAACCGCTCTGGCCCTTTGCTGGGACAACGGTGGCACCCCGAGCCTGGGCGTGATGAACAGCTTTCAGAAGCGCAAGGTTGCGGCTTTCAGCGGTTCGTCTTCCAAGACCAGCGACGGCGACAAACGCAAAGTGACCAACAACGTCGAAATCTACATTGACCCGCTGGGCACTGAAGTCCGCATGCTGCCTTGCCGCCAGATGCCTGCCGGAACGATCTTCTTCGTTGATCCGGACTATGCCAAGTTTGCCCCGCTGCGCAATTTCCAAACCAAAGATTTGGCGGTGACCGGTGACAGCATCCGCAAGCAGATTCTCGTGGAGTACACGCTTGAGGTGTGCAACGAGAAGGCCCACGGCGCGGTCTACGACCTGGCCACTTCCTGATCAACCTGAGGGGGCTTCGGCCCTCTCGCTTTGAGGGGGCTTCGGCCCTCTCGCTTTAAAAGGAAAGACCATGGGATCAAAGATCATCCAAACCACAGAAGGCGGGATGCGCCTGACGGACACGCCGGACAGTGTTGGTAGCGTGGCGGTTTCGACCGTCAAAGCCAAACACTGGCAAATCGGCGGGATCTGTCAAACCGTCCTGACCTTGGACAACGTTGCACAGACGGTTGTCAACGGCACCGAGTACCAGGGCACCAAGCTCTACACCTTCCCAGAAGGTCGAATCTTGGTTCTCGGGACCACGGCACGCCTTCAGCAGAAGACCACCAGCGCACTGGCCAGCACGCTGAACGCAAGTTCGACCGGCGCGATTGCCTTGGGCACCGCCACGGCATCCAGCACGACCCTGGCAAGCACGATGGTTGACCTGTTGCCTTCGACGGCTTTCACGTCATCGGCAACGGTCAACGTAGCCGGTACTGCGGTAGGCGCTGCTTTGGCGGCTTCTGCCCACTTTGACGGCACGGGGACTGCAAAGGCCATGTACCTGAATACGGCCTACGCCACAACCACCGATGTGGATGGCGATGCAACCCAGACCATCAGCGGAACCATCACGGTGACGTGGGTCAACCTGGGCGACTACTGACCGTCCGTCTGACGTAACTCAAAGAGGGGGGCTTCGGCTCCCCTTTTTCATTTGGAGGGCGTATGTCCAGAGCATCCGAAAAAGAATTTCAGCCGATTTTCGCCAGTGCTGCACGCACGGCGACCGCAACGGCAACCTTCAACACCGGCTCATGTGGCGGGCTGTTCTTCATCAACGTCACCGCGACCGCTGCGACGCCTTCGGTCGTGTTCACGATCAGCGGGCAAGACCCGGTGTCCGGTGCGTCCTACACCATCTTGACCAGTGCGGCGATCACGTCCACCGGCCTGACGGTGTTGCGTGTTCACCCGCAGTTGTCCGCTGCCGCCAACACGATTGCAAAGGACATGCTGCCCGCTGCGGTGTCCGTCACGGCCACGCACGCCGACGCCGACTCGATCACCTACAGCGTCTCCTTCATCGGGGTTGAGTGATGCTGCTGCAGGAAAAAAAGACCGTCGAAGACGGGAAAGTCATCACCCAGACCATTTACGACGTAGAGCCAACGTTTGAGCAAAACGCGGCACTGCGGACAAATGCCCCGGTGATGGTGGGCAGCAAAGGCCAGGCCCTGATGCTTGCGGCCAGTGTCCCGATGGAACACGTCTTAGCCCTGAAAAACATGGGATACGACTTGCTTTCACCGGACCGTGACGAAATGCGCCGGGCCTTGGTGTTCTTGCAGTCCGAGCAGGGCAAGTTCATGACCACCGATAAAAAGGTGTTCACCACTCGTCATCAGAGGTGGGCATGACCATCAGCACATATGACGAGCTGGTGACGGCTGTTGGTTCCTGGATCAAGCGATCCGACCTGACCGCCTCGATTCCTGACTTTGTGCGCATGGGCGAACTGCGGATCTACCGCGATTTGCGCGTGCGTGCCATGGAGACGGCCCTGAATAGCGCCATTGCCTCGGGTGTGGTTGCTGTGCCTTCTGGCTATGTGGCCATGAAGCATGCCTACATCGACGGCACGCCGGTTCAGAAGCTGCAGCGCAAGGATGCGGAATGGGTGTATCAGAACTACCCTGTTCGCAGTACAAGCGGACAGCCAAAGTTCTTTGCACGCGAGGCTGACAACTTCATTTTTGGCCCGTACCCGGACGACGGCTACACGGTCAAGGGTATCTATTACAAGCGCCTGACGGCCTTGGGGACCAGCAACCAGACCAACTGGTTCACCGAGAACGCTCCCGATCTGCTGCTGTGGTCGGCATTGGTCGAGGCTGAACCGTTCGTGATGAACGACGCACGGACCGCGCTGTGGGCGGGCAAGTACGAAACCACGAAAGAGCGCATCCAGCGCGAGGACGACGCCGAAGATTCCAGCGGGTCCGTGCTTTCCATGACTGCGGGGTAAACCATGTCCGTCGAATCGGCAACCTACGTCAACCAGCTTGACAGCAGCAAACCCGCCAGCGGTGATGCACGCAGCGAGGGTGATGATCACATGCGGCTGCTGAAAAGCACGTTGCAAGCCACATTTCCCAACATCTCCGGGGCTGTCACTGCCACGCAAGGCCAACTGAACGGCGTTCTTCTGGGCCAGGCTACATACGTAGCCGGGGGCGGTGCTGCCGATGCCTATACCGCATCGATCAATACGACCCAGATCACCAGCTACAGCGATGGCCTGACCCTCTTGGTCAAGTCACCGGCCACCAACACCGGGGCCAGCACCATCAACGTCAACAGCCTGGGCGTGAAAACCATCGTGCGCAACGATGGCACCGCTTTGAGTGCTGGCGATCTTGTGTCGGGGTCGATTTTCTCGATCACCTACAACAGCACGACCGGAAAGTTTCATCTTGCATCGGCCCTTGCCAGCTCGGGCGCTTACGTCCAGAAGGCGGGCGACACCATGACCGGGGCGCTCACTGTCCCCGTGGTGATGAACGCTGCAACGCTGTCCACCAGCATAACGATCCCCGCTGATTACAACGCCGGAATTGTTGGACCACTGACCGTTTCATCTGGCGTCACCCTGACCGTCACGTCAGGCGCCCGACTCCTTATTTCTTGAGGTACACACCATGAGCACACTTGCAGTCAACGCCATTTCCCCAGCATCTGGCGGAACTGTCACCATCACCGGGGCGGCTCTGACCACTCCAGCACTTGGCACGCCAGCCAGCGGCACGCTGACCAATTGCACGGGGTTGCCGGCATCAGGGGTAGTTAACACGCCAGCAGGCGGGATCAGCGCCACCAACGTCCAAGCGGCGCTGAATGAACTAGACACAGAAAAGCTCAATAAAGGCGAAGAGGGAACGTGGACTCCTGTTGACCAAAGCGGTGCGGACCTGACGTTCAGCGCTGCGTTCGGCTACTACACCAAGGTCGGTGATTTGGCGACTGCCTTCGGGCGCGTGACCTTCCCGACAACGGTAAGTGCGTTGACAATCGTCATTGGCGGACTGCCGTTCGTCGTGGCGAACAACGACCAGCCAGGTGGCGGCTTCATCCGACTGACGAACTCGGGGCGCAGTGACACTGTTGTTGCTTCCGCAGCCACTTCACATATTTCCTTCTACGCCAATACCCTCGTTGCTGCGGTGAATTCCGACTACTCAGGTGATCGAGTGGATTTTGTGGTTATTTATAAGGTGTAACCGTGCTGGCCCGGATGATCGGAGTTTGATTTTGATTGGAGTATCAAAATGGCACTTGAGAAAATTCAAAGCGTGGACCGCATAGAGGTCTTGGAAAACGGAGCTGTGCAAGTTCGCACAAAAATCACTATCAAAGAAGATGGTGTTGAAATCAGCAACAAATTCCACCGCCACGTGGTTGCGCCGGGTGCCGACGTAAGCAACGAAACCGCTCGCGTGCGGGCCGTCTGCGCCGCCGTGCATAGCCCGGCTGTCATCGCTGCCTATCAAGCGGCTTTGGCTAAAAGGTAGTTCATGGACTGCCTGCCCCACATCCTGGCTCTGGCCCTGCACAGCCAAGGTGGATTCAATACGTTCGTCCCCGGCGCTGGTCTGTTCTGCCGGGATGATGTCTACATCGCTGGGGCCGGGGCCTATGCGAACAGCGAAAAAGCTGTAGAGCGCAAGGTGTCGCAATACGCCTTTGGCGGCTGGCAGCCCCTGACGCTAGGCGACCTGCGGGCCGGGGCCATGGTGGGACTGGTCAACGGGTATTCCTACAACTCGGGCAAGACCATCCCCATGGCTGCGGCAGTCCTGAGCTACCCGCTGCCGCGACCATTTGCAGAGGCCCACCTGACCGTCATCCCGCCTGTGCGCGGTGTTACTCCTGCCGTGGCGCAGCTTTCTTTCACCCTCCGTTTCTGATGCCAAAAATCACCGTCCCCGTTGTCGGCCAGTACGGATTGGTCAAGGACCAACCGACGCAAGAACTGCCGGTCAACGCATGGTCTCGCGCTGTCAATATGCGGTTTCGTGACGGCTGCGCGGAACGCATGGAGGGGGAATCTTCGGTCCTGACGACGCCATCCATCACGCCTTACTACATCGACGCATTCCAGACTTCGGCATCACGGTTTTTCGTGTACGCCGGGACGGAAAAAGTCTTTGTCGATGACGGCACCACAAGGACCGAAATCACGCCGGGCAGCACGTTCACAGGCGCTCAAGACGACCGTTGGACAGGCGGCACGCTGAACGGCGTCCTGATCATGAACAACGGGGTAGACAAACCCCAATACTGGGCCGGAAACACGGGATCGGACCTTGCCAACCTGACCGGCTGGGATGCCAATTGGCGGGCCGCTGTGGTGCGCCCGTTCAAGAACTACCTGATCGCCTTGGACCTGACTAAATCGGGCACGCGCTATCCGCACATGGTCAAGTGGTCAGCTTCTGCCGACCCTGGCGCTGTCCCTTCAAGCTGGGACGCAACCGACCCGACGATTGACGCGGGCGAATTGGATCTGGCCGAAGAACCGAGCCTGATGGTGGACTGCCTCCCTATGGGGGACATGAACATCATCTACAAGGAACGCGCCATGTTTGCCCAGACCTTGGGCGGTGCTGACTTCATCTGGAACTTCCGCAAGTTGCCCGGCGATGTGGGGGCACTGGCTCGGGGGTGTATCGCCAACTATCCGGGTGGCCATGCTGTCCTGACGGCTGGCGACGTGATCAGCCACAGCGGGCAGGGGCCGCGCACCATCATCAATGCACGGATGCGGAAATGGCTGTTCAACAACTTGGACAGCGATAACTACAAGCGGGCGTTTTTGGTGTCCAACCCTCCCCGGAATGAAATCTGGGTATGCATTCCGGTCCCCGGTGACACGGTGCCCAGCATTGCGCTGGTGTGGAACTACGTTGACGACAACTGGACGATCCGCGAACTGAACAACATGGCGTATGCATGCAATGGTCAAGTGACGATCAGCAGCGCCACGGCATGGAGCGCACAGACCGGAACGTGGGCGACTTGGGCAGAAGCATGGAACAGCAACCCATTTGCCCCCACTGCGGCGCGACTGGTGGGCTGTTCGACCGATCCGCTGATTGTCCTTGCCGACTCTGGCGGCACGTACTCGGGAGCGTCTTACACATCCGTGTTGGAGCGCGAGGGCTTGGCATTCGACGCACCGGATCGGGTCAAGGTGATGAAAGGCCTCTATCCACGGTTCGACGCAGCCGCAGGCACGCAAATACGCGTTGAGTTTGGCGGCTCCATGGACGCAGAAAAAGGCTGCACATGGTCAGCACCAGTTACCTACACCGTGGGCAGCAGCTACCGGGTTGATTCATTTGCCTCGGGGCGCTTCCTGGCGGTGCGCTTCACGTCCTTGGATGACTCAGCTTGGCGCCTGAAGTCCTACGACGTGGACATTGAGCCAATGGGGATGTACTGATGAGCTTCTACAGCCCTTCAGCCATTCCCTCGGACGTGACCGCCGATCAAGGCTTGCTGTCCTGGCTGGCGACGGAATTCCAACGCATCGCACGCACCAAGGCAGAGCCAGAGGATCTGCTGAAGCTCAAAGAACTGAGCGCACTACCTGCCAAGTACACGGATGGAACCATCATTTTTGTCAGTGCCTCGCTGTCCACCACTTTGGGGCTGGGCGGCAGGGGCATTTATGCGCGGTATGGCAGCGCATGGAATCGACTCGGATAAGGAACACACATGGCAAGCCTTCAGGAACTACAAGCCAACTTCAATGCCGCTTTTGACGCGCTGCCGGTGGGCCAGCGCATCCCGTGGGGCGGAGGCACCATCTACAGCATGGGCGGGGGCCGGGCGTACTACGACGGGCCAAACGGCTATCAAATTTTGACCAAGGGTCAGGACGTGGCGCAGCTTGCCGCGTCAAACCCGTACATTGCGCAGCAGTGGGCAGGCGAGGGCTACGACCTCGCACCGGCTCAGACCTTCAGCACGCGACCGGAACAGGTCATGCAGGCGCCCGAGCCTGTGAGTGTTGCGGCACCCGTCACCAGCACGGGGAGCCCTGCCAGTGGCCCGCAGTTTGGCGCTGCCGAACAGTATTTCGGGCAGGGCACGGATCAGGCCGGATTCAGCGGCACCTTCCAAGACCCGACGACCGGAAAGTACATGCTGCCGCGCTACGAGACACGCTACAACCCGCAAACTGGCGACGTTGAAAGCGTGCAAGCCGGTTGGTATGCCGCCGACGGTCAGAACGTGGGCGACACCATGAACGCGTACACCATGGCAGGCCAAGCCGACCCGACCAACAACACGACGATTGCGGACACCAGCGACACGCTGCTGGACAAGCTGATCAAGGGCGGGATTTTGGCGGGTGTGGGTGCTGGCTTGGGGCAGATTGCGGGGAT
>JACCEC011205921.1_pt1 | contig 13068 bp, 7 predicted proteins | sample 7450121 | NCBI WGS metagenome assembly JACCEC01 (sample SAMN15323455, study PRJNA562643) | freshwater metagenome | isolation source: river surface water | place: USA:Blue River Watershed | collected 2017-08-18 | reverse complement strand
GCGGAGGCGACAAATATCAATTCATCTCCAGCAGAAAAAACATCATGCGCAGATGGTGCGATGACATGACCATCACGGATAATCGCAGCCAGTGAGGCATCATCGGGAAGTTGAATTTCCTCAACGCTTTTTCCAATACAAGAAGAATCATCAGGCAGGGTTAGCTCAACAAGGTTTGCTTCACCGGCCTTTAATGAGAAGAGTCGAACCACATCTCCAACTGAAACCGCTTCCTCTACCAGGGCAGCAATGATGCGCGGGGTTGATACCGCAACATCTACTCCCCATGAAGAGTCAAACATCCATTCATTTTTGGGATGATTTACTCTTGCGACAACTCGAGGAACACCGTACTCAGTCTTTGCCAATAGCGATGCTACAAGATTTACCTTGTCATCTCCGGTAGCAGCAACCATTACCTGACAGGTATCAAGCTTTGCCTTATCAAGAGAGCTAATCTCACAAGCATCAGCTAATAACCACTCAGCAGAAGGCACACTCTCCATCTTTAGCGATTTAGGATTCTTATCAATTAATAAAACTTGATGGCCATTTGCAATAAGTTCTCGGGCGATGGCACGTCCTGCGTTTCCAGCTCCTGCGATAGCTATTCTCATTACTCACCACCAGGGGCTTGGCTTAGAGACTTTTCAGTGGCTGAAAGATTTGTGTCCTCCACCATTACATGGACAACATCACCTTCCTGCAAAACGGTGTGCTCATTTGGAATTATGCCTTCGCCCAACCTCGTAATAAAGGCAACGCGACAAGAAGTATGTTGCTCTATTAAGGAGACAGGTTTGCCAAACCAATCTCTATGTAACGGCATTTCTGCCAGCTGGACCTTTCCTGATGCATCCTGCCACTCTGATCTAGAACCCTGCGGCAAAATTCGTCGCATAATCTGATCAGTGGTCCATAAAACTGTAGCTACAGTAGGGATTCCAAGACGTTGATAAATCTCGGCTCGAGCCGGATCGTAAATACGGGCTACAACACTTGCAACACCGTAATTTTCCCGCGCCACACGAGCAGCAAGAATATTTGAGTTATCACCATTTGAAACCGCAGCAAATGCATCAGCTCTTTCAATTCCAGCCTCTAACAATGTATCTCTATCAAATCCCACACCGGCGACGGTGAGTCCATTGAAATCCGCGCCCAACCTTCGGAAAGCTTCGCGATCTTGATCTATTACCGCAACTGAGTGTCCGAGTGCTTGAAAATCTTTAGCCAAGGTAGAGCCGACTCGTCCGCATCCCATGATGACGATATGCACAAAAGGAGAATCTACACCTTTAGGCTAGTTACCTGGAAATCTGCGCCATTTGTCGCGGTTAATTGCGAGGGAGAAGCTGTGGAAGTTGGCGACCAAGTTGAGGTCGAAGTTAACTCAATAGCTCATGGCGGTCATTGTGTGGCTCGATATAACGGCCAGGTGATCTTTGTGAGACATGCAATTCCTGGTGAAAAGGTAATCGTTGAAATTACCGATAAGAGTAAGAATTTTGCGCGCGGGAATTGCGTAAGAGTCATAGAGGCATCTCCTCATCGCATTAAGCCCAATTGTAAGTTTGCTCATCCTGCGGGTTGCGGTGGTTGCGATTTTCAACATATCGAGCTGGGCTACCAAAGAGCTCTAAAAGCGGAGATCATTCGAGAACAGTTTGCTCGCTTAGCTAAATTAGATATTGCAATTGAGGTTGAGAAAGTTGAACCAACCACTAACTGGCGAAGCCGAATGGAGTTCACAGTTTCGGAAAACCGTAAATTAGCTCTTCATGTAGCCCGAAGCAATGAATTGGTTGAAATCGATAATTGCAACATTGCGCATTCGAATATAGATATCACTGAAATCAATAACCGACGCCTCCCGGTTGGGAAGAAAGTTGATGTGGTTATCTCTTCGGCTGGTGATAGAGAGATAGTTGTGGAGGGCAGAGAAATTTTAGCGTTGATTAGCGAGAACTCATCAGGTTTTGAGTTTTCACTAAATCCAATTACCTTCTGGCAAAGCCATGTCAGTGCTCCGCAGATTTTGACTGACGTGGTCAGAGATTTTGCAGAGTTGAAGTTAGGCGATCATCTATTTGATTTGTACGGTGGTGCGGGTCTATTTACCGGATCTCTAATTAATGAAGTAGGTCCGGGCGGCAGAGTTACTTTGATCGAATCTGATGAGAACGCCATCATCGATGCGCGAAGAAGCTTTGCAACTAAGGAAAATGTTGAGATTGTGCAGGCCCGGGTAGAGAGGGCGCTTAAGGATTATCGCTCTGCCAATGTTGTAGTTCTAGATCCGCCCAGAGCCGGTGCTGGCATCGCTGTAATTAATGCAATCGCAAAACTCAAACCACGCAATATTGTTTACGTAGCCTGTGATCCCGCTGCTTTGGCCCGAGATACCGCTTATCTACGGGATGCAGGTTTCCAATTAAAGGCGTTGCGGGCACTTGACCTCTTTCCGATGACGGCACACATGGAGTGTGTGGCGCGTTTCATGCCAGCCTAGAGTGGGCTCGCCAGTTAGAACTGCTTTTAGAACTTAAGCAGGAAATCATGGCCAGTTAGTATTCAGCCATGAGCAAAAACTCCTTTGATGCACAAAGCACCCTCGAAGTTGCCGGTAAGAGCTATCAGATCTTTGATATCACCAAACTTCCAGCCGCAGCGGATCTACCGTTCTCCCTGAAGATCCTGCTGGAAAACCTGCTTCGCACAGAGGATGGAGCCAACATCACCGCCAAGCAGATAGAGGCTTTGGCATCTTGGAACCCTGATTCGCAACCTGATACTGAAATTCAATTCACTCCGGCTCGAGTAATTATGCAGGACTTCACTGGAGTGCCTTGCGTCGTAGATCTAGCAACGATGCGTGAAGCGATTGCTGAACTAGGTGGAGATCCTGCTCGAGTTAACCCACTTGCACCAGCTGAGTTAGTTATTGATCACTCAGTTATTGCAGATACATATGGAAGTAAAGACTCTTTTGCCCAGAATGTGGAAATCGAGTACCAGAGAAACACCGAGCGATATCGATTCCTGCGCTGGGGTCAAAGTGCCTTTGATGAGTTCAAGGTAGTTCCACCAGGAACCGGCATTGTTCACCAGGTAAATATCGAGTACTTAGCCCGCGTAGTTATGACTAGAAGTGTTGGGGGAGTTGAGCGGGCCTATCCAGATACCGTTGTTGGCACCGACTCACACACAACAATGGTTAATGGACTTGGAGTTTTGGGTTGGGGCGTAGGAGGAATTGAGGCTGAAGCAGCACTATTAGGTCAGCCGGTATCCATGTTGATTCCACGTGTCGTTGGATTCAAGTTAAGCGGCTCACTTCCAGTAGGAACTACCGCAACTGATTTGGTTTTAACTATCACAGAGATGTTGCGCAAACATGGAGTAGTTGGCAAATTTGTTGAGTTCTATGGACCGGGAGTTAGTGCTTTGCCAATGGCCAACCGAGCAACCATTGGAAATATGTCTCCTGAATATGGTTCTACTGTTGCAATCTTCCCAATTGATGAAGAAACAATTAAGTATTTACAGCTCACCGGTCGTAATTCAGAGCAACTAGAGCTGGTTGAAAAGTATGCGAAGCGACAGGGTATTTGGCATGATCCAAAGGCCACGCCAAGATATTCGGAGCATCTCGAGCTTGACTTAGCACAGGTGGTTCCATCGATCGCAGGTCCAAAGCGACCACAGGATCGAGTTTCTTTAAGTGAGGCGAAAAGCGCTTTTGCAAAAGCGGTTCCAACTTATCTGTCGGAGAAATCAGCCAAACAACCCGTTCCAGTTACCGTTAATTCAAAATCTGGAGCGGTAACAAATGGCTCTGTTGTAATTGCTTCAATCACCTCTTGTACCAATACCTCTAATCCCAGCGTCATGATAGGTGCGGGTCTGCTTGCTAAGAAAGCGGTAGAAAAAGGATTAGTCAGCAAGCCTTGGGTAAAAACTACTTTGGCTCCAGGTTCAAAGGTGGTTACTAATTACTATGAAAAAGCTGGCTTAACCCCATATCTAGAGAAGTTGGGCTTTAACCTTGTGGGCTACGGCTGCGTAACCTGTATTGGAAACTCTGGTCCACTTCCAGTTGAGGTAAGTAAAGCGGTAAATGAAAATGATCTTGCAGTTGCTGCAGTTCTTTCGGGTAACCGAAATTTTGAAGGTCGCATCAGTCCCGATGTAAAGATGAATTATTTGGCTTCGCCACCACTGGTAGTGGCGTATTCAATTGCCGGCAGTATGGATCATGATTTTGACCGCGATCCACTTGGCAAGGATTCCAACGGTAATGATGTATTTCTAAAAGATATTTGGCCATCAACTGCGGAGATTCAAGCCGTCATCGATGAAGTGGTTTCCTCTGAGATGTTTAAGAAGGATTACTCCAGCGTTTTTGCTGGCGATAAGCACTGGACATCATTGGATACACCTACAGGCAAGGTATTCGAATGGGATTCCAACTCAACCTATGTCCGTAAACCGCCATACTTTGAGGGAATGCCACGCCAGCCAAAGCCGGTCACCGATATCAAAGCGGCTCGGGTGTTAGCAAAGTTAGGTGATTCAGTAACAACTGATCACATCTCTCCAGCCGGTTCAATAAAAGTAGATTCTCCAGCCGGCAAATACTTAGCTGAGCATGGTGTCGCAAAAGCTGATTTCAACTCTTATGGATCACGACGTGGCAACCATGAGGTAATGATTCGTGGCACCTTCGCCAATATTCGTTTGAAGAACCTGCTACTCAATGGTGTGGAAGGTGGATTCACCAGAAACTTTTTAGCAGGTGGAGAACAGAGCACAATTTATGATGCATCGATGGCTTATCAAGCAGCAGGTGTGCCGCTAGTTATCTTGGCTGGCAAGGAGTATGGCTCTGGATCTTCTCGAGATTGGGCGGCAAAGGGAACCGCTTTGCTAGGCGTTAAAGCGGTTATTGCCGAATCATTTGAACGCATTCATCGTTCAAATTTGATTGGCATGGGAGTTCTTCCACTGCAGTTTATGGATGGAGAAAATGCAGAGAGCCTCGGCTTAACTGGAGAAGAGGTTTTCTCAATCGAGGGAGTGACCGCACTCAATGATGGCTCTATTCCGAGCACGGTAAAGGTGAGCGCGGGAGATAAGAGTTTCACCGCAAAGGTGCGTATCGATACCCCAGGTGAGGCGGATTACTACCGCCATGGCGGAATCATGCAGTACGTACTCCGCTCGCTCTTAGCCTAAATCTCGTTACCATTACAACATGAGGTTTCTGCCCCGGATTAAATCTCCTGGCGATTTGGCGCGTTTTGAGGTCAATGAGCTAAATGAGTTAGCGGCTGAGATTCGCAGTTTTCTTATAGAAAAGGTTTCACAATCCGGTGGTCATCTAGGTCCTAATTTAGGAATCGTTGAATTAACGATCGCATTACATCGGGTCTTTGAATCACCCAGAGATGTAATGGTCTTTGATACCGGTCATCAAACCTATGTACATAAAATTCTTACCGGAAGAGCCGCTGGCTTTGACAAGCTGAGACAACGTGGCGGGCTGGCCGGTTATCCAAATCGCTCCGAGAGCGAACATGATGTAATTGAAAACTCCCATGCCTCAACCGCACTTTCTTGGGCTGATGGGATTGCACGCGGTTTCATGATTAAAGGTGAGAAAGAGCGCACCGTTGTCGCCGTAGTTGGAGATGGCTCGTTGACCGGTGGCATGGCTTGGGAGGCTTTAAACAATATTGCCGCTTCAGAGGATCTGCGTTTGGTAATAGTGGTTAACGACAACGAACGCTCTTACTCTCCAACCATTGGCGGAGTAGCTACTTATCTATCAACATTGCGGGCAACACAGGGATACGAGAAGTTTTTAGAGTGGGGTAAAGGGGTTTTGGAGCGCACCCCAGTTGTTGGTCATCCAATCTATGAAACTCTGCACGGCATGAAAAAAGGAATTAAGGACATCGTTGCTCCGCAAGGCATGTTTGAAGATCTAGGCTTGAAGTACATCGGCCCAGTTGATGGTCATGACATTACCGCTCTAGAAAAGGCTCTGCAGCAAGCCAAGAAGTTTGAAGGACCCGTATTGGTTCATGCCATTACTGAAAAAGGTAGAGGACATGCTCCGGCAATACAGGATGAGGCAGAGAAGTTTCATGCCGTCGGAGTGGTGGATCCAGAAACTGGTGAGCCGCTAAACAAATCGGGTGAGTCTTGGACCGGTGTTTTTGCTAACTCTCTAGTTGAGTATGGAAGAAAGCGCTCTGATTTAGTGGCAATCACCGCAGCCATGCTCGGGCCGACCGGTTTGGATAAATTCCAAAAAGAGTTTCCGGAACGCACCTTTGATGTAGGTATTGCTGAGCAGCATGCAACAACATCAGCTGCAGGTATGGCATATACCGGACTGCATCCTGTGGTTGCGGTTTACTCGACATTTTTAAATCGCGCCTTCGACCAACTTTTATTGGATGTGGCATTACACAAAGCTGGTGTCACATTTGTTTTAGATCGTGCTGGCATCACCGGCGATGATGGTCCTTCCCACCATGGTATTTGGGATTTAGCTTTAACAGGAATTGTTCCGACCGCACATGTAGCAGCGCCTCGAGATGGAAAACTGCTCAATGAACTATTGGGCGAGTGTTTAGATATAAATAACGCACCATCTGTTATCCGTTTTCCAAAAGGCGCTGTAGCAAAAGATCTTCCTGCTTTTGAAAGAAGAGAAGGCCTAGATATTTTGTACCGTGGCGAAAGCGCTGATGTTTTGCTGGTGAGCATCGGAGCCATGGCAGCGATTGCAGTCGAAGCTGCGGCGCAGGCGTATCGGGAGGGAGTTGGTGTGACAGTTATCGATCCCCGTTGGGTTAAGCCTTTACCTGCTCAGGCCCTTATCTCTATGGCGCGCAGATACACCCGAGTTGTGGTTCTAGAGGATGGGATTAAGCATGGGGGAATCGCAAGCACCTTGTCTGAAATCTTCCGAGAAAACTCTGTCAGTACTCCAATTCACTCAATTGGCGTACCTCTTGAGTTCATCGAACACTCTAAGCGCAATGAAATCATGGAGGATCTAGGAATTACCGCGCAAAATGTGGCCCGCCAATTAGTTGGCTGGGCTTCAATTAGGCAGGAAGCGATGCAACTCCATGCGGATGAAACCGTTGACCGCAAACCGCTTCACTAATTCCTTCTCTATCTAGATAAGGAAGAATTCCACCTAAGTGCATTGGCCATCCTGCGCCGAGCAACATGCAGAGATCGATCTCAGCTGGCGTTGAGACGACGCCTTCATCCAACATCATCCGAGCTTCCTCTGCCAACGCCTTCAGTGCACGCATGCGAACCTCTTCAGAGGTTGAGGCTTTGCTGCCTTTTTCCACCAAGGCTAGGGCCTCTGGATTTGGCGCTAACTTTCCAGCCTCATCTTTGATGTAGAAGCTCTTTACTCCATTATCAACTAGACGTTGAACGGTTGGAGAGATGCGATAACGCGGACCAAGGTTGTTATGCAGAGTCTTTGAAACATGAAGTGCAACACCTGGACCAACTAAGCCAAATAGCTCGAACGGTGACATTGGGAAGCCGAGCGGCCGCAGAGCATTGTCTGCAACATCTGCCGGAGTTCCCTCATCAACCGCATCTGTAACTTCGCCCATAAATCTGGTTAGCAAGCGATTAACCACAAAGCCTGGAGCATCTTTGCAGATAATCATCGTTTTCTTTAACTCTTTACCCACATTGATTGCGGTAGCGGTAGTTGCATCATCTGTCTTTGAGGTGCGAGCAACCTCAAGCAACGGCATAACCGCTACTGGATTAAAGAAGTGGAAGCCAACAACCCGCTCTGGATGCGACAAACCTTCACCCATCTTTTCGACAGAAAGAGATGAGGTATTAGTTGCCAATACGCACTCTGGCGAGATAATCGCCTCTAGATCTTTAAAGAGTTTTTGCTTGATAGCCAACTCTTCAAAAACCGCTTCGATTATGAAATCTGCTGAGGCAAAAACCTTTTGATCTACTGAACCTGAAACTAGAAGTGAGAGACGGCGTCCTGCCTCTTCGCTTAACCTCTTCTTCTCAACTAATTTTGTGATTTCGTTACGGACCCACTCAACACCCTTATCCACTCGGGCTTGATCCAGATCTGTCATAACAACTGGAACCTTTAGGTTTCTGACCAGCAACAAAGCTAGTTGAGATGCCATCAATCCAGCACCAACTACACCGACTTTGGTTACCTTGCGTGCTAAGGCTGGTTTTGGCGCACCTTCAACTTTTTTGCGTTTCTTTTGAATTAAGTTAAAGGCATAAAGCGAGGCGCGAAGCGGATTTCCCATAACTAAATTGGCAAGGATTTCATCCTCAGCGTCGAAGCCTTGATCTAATGTATTGGTACGGGCCGCTGAGATTAACTCCAAGGCACGCAATGGAGCAGCGATCTCTGCGCCACCATACTTTTTGGCAACCGCAGCTTTACCGGTAGCCAGAGCGGTATCCCATGCAGCGTTATCAGATGAGTAATCCTTACGTTCAATCTTTTGCTTGCCAGAGATTATTCCTGCTGCAAAAGCGACTGATTTTTCGAGGAAATCAGCTGGTTCAAATACCGCATCAACAACCCCAAGACCATATGCATCCTTTGCCTTCATCATGGTGTTGTTGTTTAGCGCGTTGAGAATAATTACCTGAACCGCTTTTTCTGGTCCGATTAGTTTTGGCAACAGTGTTGCTCCACCCCAACCAGGAACAATTCCTAAGAAGCACTCTGGAAGTGCAGTGAAGGCGGTTGAGGCCAAGGTTCGATAATGGCAATGCAAGCCAACTTCAAGGCCGCCTCCTAATGCCAAGCCATTGATAAAAGCAAAAGTTGGCTTCTTGCTGCGCCCTAATCTCTTGAATACATCATGGCCATACTTTCCAATGCTTAAAGCTTGACTCTTTTCTGAAACAAATGGCAGAGCTGACAAATCTGCACCGGCGGCAAAAATAAATGGTTTGCCAGTGATTGCTATTGCCACTGATGAGGAGTTCTCAGCCGCTGTAATTGCGTTATCCAACTCCTGTAAAGATTTTGGACCTAGGGTGTTGGGCCGAGTGTGATCCATGCCGTTATCAATTGTGATTAGAGAAAGGGTTCCTGAGGCACCAAAAGCGGCGAGATCTATCTCGCGTACAAACGCCTTAGTGACTACCTCTTCAGGGGCGCCAGCTGGAGTTGTCATTTCACTCATGGTTAAGCCGCCTTACCGTTGTAGTTTGGGTTTTCCCAGATAACAGTTCCACCCATGCCAAGTCCAATACACATTGTTGTGATTCCATAACGAACATCAGGACGCTCCTTAAAACCTTCGGCAAGGTTTAGCATCAAGCGGATTCCTGATGAGGCCAGTGGGTGACCGACTGCAATAGCGCCACCATAGATATTGACTCGAGGATCATCATCGGCAATACCGAAGTAATCTAGGAAGGAGAGAACCTGGATTGCAAAGGCCTCATTTATCTCAAATAAGCCAATATCTTCGATTTTTAATCCAGCTTTTGCTAGAGCCTTCAAAGTCGATGGCACAGGTCCATAACCCATAATCTCCGGCTCTACACCGGCAAAGGCAAATGTCACTAACTTAGCTTTTGGCGTTAATCCCAACTCTTTTGCTTTTGCTTCGCTAGCAAGCAATGCAGCGGTTGCGCCATCATTTAATCCGGCAGCGTTTCCGGCGGTAACTCTTCCAGCAGCACGGAATGGAGTTTTCAGTGCAGCTAATCCTTCAAGTGTGGTTCCGGGGCGTGGTGGTTCATCAACTGTGGCAACCCCCCAACCTAGCTCTGCATTTCGCACCGCAACTGGAATCAGATTTGGTTGAATCTTTCCAGAGTTGTAAGCGGCAGCGGTTTTCAATTGTGAATTGAGCGCGTACTGATCAGCACGTTCCTTTGTTAAATGCGGAAACTTGTCATGCAATCTCTCTGCTGTATTTCCCATTGATAACGCATCTGTGTCCACTAATTTTTCTGCCAAGTAGCGAGGGTTTGGATCCATACCTTCGCCCATCGGATGATTTCCCATGTGCTCAACGCCACCAGCAATAGCAAGATCATAAGCGCCCATATTGATAGATCCCGCCAAAGTTGTAACAGAGGTCATGGCACCTGCACACCAACGATCAATTGAGTAACCAGGCACTGTATTTGGCAATCCAGCGAGCAAAGATGCGCTTCTGCCAATATTCATTCCTTGATCACCAAACTGTGTTGCCGCAGCGATTGCAACATCATCGATATCAGATGGTTTTACCTGCGGATTTCTCTCTAGCAAACCGCGGATGCATCGCACGACGATGTCATCGGCACGGGTGCCGGCGTAGAGGCTGCCAGCTTTTCCAAAAGGAGAGCGGACCGCATCGACAAGAACAACATTTGTGGAGGTAGAGGCAGTATTCATGCCGCTAGGTTACTGGTGAGTAGCCTTTCTTGGCACCCAACGCAATGGGCCATCTACGTGGGCGTAGATTTCTTGGCCCACCCTGAAATCCAAGGGTGCAGCAACCCGGGCTCTGATAGGAGTGGGGTAGCCGGGGAGCTTGAGTTCTAGCAAGGCATCATGGCCGTAATAATTGATTTTGGAGATCTCAGCTCGAACCCCTTTATCCAACTTCTCGACGCTGATTTGAATCTCTTCAGGTCGGATTAAAAGATCGCCATTAGGTTGCAAATCAAAAGAGTGCATGTGTAACGGAGAAGTTATTTCTTCACTTGCATCTTTGAATGCTGGCAAAGTAACGACATCTCCAGTGCTTAGCGCGACATCTGCAGAAATGGGTTGGCGATAAACTTCAGCTGGGGAGCCGTATTGGACCACCTGACCTTTGCGCATCAAGGCGATGACATCAGCGGAAACCAAAGCATCCTCACGATCATGTGTGACCATGATGGTGGTGGTCTTGGTGCGCTTGAGAAGTGCCGCAACCTCTTCACTGATTTCAGCCTGCAAAGCTTGATCCAATGCTGCAAAAGGTTCATCAAGTAAGACCATTGCTGGCCTCATCGCTAGTGCTCTGGCTAATGCAACGCGGGTTTGTTGACCACCACTCAATTGTTGTGGCATGCGATTCTCAAAACCACTCAAGCCAACCAAGTTCAACATCTCTTCGACGATTGGAGCCTTTTCTGTTTTGTCGAGTTTGCCTAACGAAAAGGCGACATTCTCAAAGACTGATAAATGCGGAAATAAACCACCTTCTTGTGGAACATAGCCGATGTTTCTTTTGTGAGGTGGCAAAACAAGTGAAGAAACACTCACTAGTTGTTTTCCGAATCTGATGGTTCCGGCAGCGGGTGTAATAAGGCCCGCAATACTCCGCAATAAAGTTGTCTTGCCACAACCAGATGGTCCGAGAACCGCTGCAAATTGTCCTGATTCCACGGTCAAAGCGAGGTTGTGCAGAACTGCAACTCCAGAGAACTGCACACCCAAGTCGCGAATTTCTAGAGATGTCATGCGATATCTCCCTCTTCGTTACTTCCTCTGTCGGGTCGATTAATTAAAAAAGTGGGTACAGCGGCAATGAGAACCAAGAATAATGCGTAGGGAGCGGCTTCGCTAAACCGAGAGATTGCAGTTAGGGCCCACATCTCAGTGGCTAAAGTTTCAAAACCAGTTGGTCTAAGCATCAAAGTGGCGGGGAGCTCCTTCATCGCCGCCAGAAGCACCAATAGAGTTCCCGTTAAAACGCCGGGAGCGGCTAAAGGCAGGATTACAGCACGAAAGGTTTGGGCCCTGCTTTTTCCTAAGGTCGCTGAAATATCAATTAGGTTTTGTGGAACTCGAGTTAGGGAAGAGCGAACCGATCCAACACTCTTCGCCATAAACAGTAGAGCGTAAGAGAAGGCTAATAATCCTAGGGTTTGATAGAGCCAAGGAAATTCTGAGCCAAAAGCTACTAGCGCCAGGCCCATAACAATTCCAGGTAATGCATGAACTAGAAGCACACCTTTATCTGCCAAATTGCCCAGACGTGATCCCGTTGTTACCAGCAAACCAATAGGTAGAGCCAAAGATATTGAAATTAGCGCACCCAGAGATGCGGCAACCATGGTTGAGATGGATGCAGAAAGTAATGAAGGGTAATCAATATTTGATGCGGAATTAAAAAAGCGGAGTAATAATAAACCCATAGGGGTTATCAAACCTAAAACTAAATAAAGCGCTATAAGCACTTGTGCAGTTAACTTTGTTCCACGACTGTTGATTAAAATTGGCTGCTTCAACAATCGCGCAGAGTTGCGGGATTGTTTGGCCTTGCCGCGCGTTCTAGATTCAATCGTAATCAAAGTTGCGGATAGCATAACTAAGATCAGAGCTAACACCGCAGCTGAACTTCTATCGTATGAGCCACGATAAAGATTTGAGATTGATCTAGTAAATGTATCTACGCCCAAAAGAGAAACCGCTCCAAAGTCACTTAATACATACAGCGCAACAAGAAGAGTTCCAGCCGCAACCGAGTTTCTAATCTGAGGCAAGGTGATCTTTATAAAAGTTCTAAAAGGATTTAGACCTAGAGTCATTGCAACCTCATGTTGTGACCAGTCAACTCTTCGCAAGCCAGAGAGCGCGGCCAAAGAGACATATGGGGTGGTGGAAAGTACCAATACAAACACCGCTGCCCAAAAGCCCGAAAAAGAAGGATTTACCGAAATCCAACTAAAGGTAAATACATAACTAGGAATAGCAATCGGCAAAATTACAAGAGCTTGCTGCAAGTTACGCATGGGAACTCTAACGCTATGCAAAGACCAGGCCAGGGATACTCCCAGAGCTGATGCAATTAAGACGACGATAATTACCAACGATGTTGTGGTGGTGAAGATCTGTGCAGTCTTTTCCCTAATGATCAGGGTGTTGAATGAGCTCCAATTTCCCTCGAGTGCGCGGCGGACGAGATAGATAAGTGGGATGGCGATGAATATCAAAGAGAAAAGCGCAGCAGCAAATAGCCCAAAAGGCACATGGCTCGCTTTAGTAGCTTTACCATGCGCCTTCTTGGACACCTTAGAAAGTGCGCT
>JACCEC011902946.1_pt1 | contig 13069 bp, 9 predicted proteins | sample 7450121 | NCBI WGS metagenome assembly JACCEC01 (sample SAMN15323455, study PRJNA562643) | freshwater metagenome | isolation source: river surface water | place: USA:Blue River Watershed | collected 2017-08-18 | reverse complement strand
GAATAATATCGGGATCTTCCCGTAAAGCCGCTTTCAAAGCGTTTCCAAAACTCTTGGTGTCTTCTCCCTTTTGCCGTTGGTGGAACAAACTTTTAATATTGGGAAACACATATTCAATCGGGTCTTCGACGGTGAGAATATGTTCGGCGCGAGTCCGATTGATCAAGTCTAACAAAGCCGCCATCGTGGTTGTTTTCCCAGAACCTGTTTGACCTGTGACCAACACCATCCCACGAGGGCGTTCGGTCATATCCCGAATGATTTGGGGAACCCCTAATTTATCGGCATTGGGAATCTTCGACGCTAACGCCCGCAAACAAGCCGCCCAGCACCCGCGCTCCCGATAGACATTCACCCGGAACCGAGCTAGTCCCCGTACCCCATAGGCGCAGTCTAATTCCCATTCCTGCTCTAATTGCTTACGCTGCATATTATTGAGCATTTGATAGATGAGAACTTGTACCTCTTCGGCTGATAAGGTTTCTCCGAATTGAGGCTGAGGCGTGAGTTTCCCACTAATGCGGAAGAATATCGGTGCACCCGCTTGAATATGAATATCAGACCCACCCTGTTCGACTAAAGACTCTAAAACGTCTTCAATCATTAATCCCGGCATAATAATTCTCCTGTCAAATTAGCGATCAGTTATCCGTTCAGTGTTCCCAACGGGACGCTTTTAGTTTCAATTCTCAACCGAGTAAAAACCCGATTGTCATACCCTAATCCGTAAATCGTGGGGTCATACAATAAGGACAATCTAACCATTCTGGTTTTAATTCTGCCACGCAACTCTTACAAGTTAAGCCTTGTTTACGTTTGGCTTTGAGTTCTGCTTCTAAACCGGAGTCGGTAAATGTTACCCGTTCCACTTCTTCAAAGGTGGTGTAACCTTCACGGACTAGCTGTAAACTATAGGCTAATAAGGTTTTCATCCCTTCTTCAACGGCGGCTTCCTTAATTTGTTCGGTGGGCGCGCCTTTGGTAATTAGGGTTTGCATTCGTTCTGTCACTTTGAGGAATTCATAAACCCCGACCCGACCTTTATAGCCAAGTCCACTACATTTTTTACAAATTTGCCCTTGTTCGGTCAAATGTTTGCGTTGTTCCACGGGAATTGTATTGGCTTTATAGAAGGTAATATTCACTTCTTGGGAGGCCGACAACCCATAACGGCCTAATTCTTCGGGAGCCGGGGTATAAGGTAGCCGACACTCCCCACAAACCCGACGCATTAACCGTTGGGCGAGAATTCCTAATAAGGCGGCGGACACCATGAATGGTTCTACCCCCATTTCGTCTAAACGCGCAATCGCACCTGCGGCATCGTTGGTGTGTAACGTGGTTAACACTAAGTGTCCGGTTAATGCCGCTTCAATCGCGGTTTTTGCTGTTTCTAAATCTCTCGTTTCTCCTACCAACAAAACATCGGGATCTTGTCGTAAAAATGCCCGTAAAATATTAGCAAACGTTAGATTTTTCTCCCGAATCACCTGACATTGGGTAATCCCCGGTAACGCATATTCAATCGGATCTTCGGCGGTACTAATATTAATCCCTGGATCATTTCGTTCGGCTAAAACTGAATACAGAGAGGTGGATTTTCCTGAACCCGTTGGCCCTGTCACCAGAATTAATCCAAAGGGACGAGATGCGGTTTCTCGAACTAATGCTAAAGTTTCTTGATCCGTAATTAATTTATCTAACCCTAATTGGGTTGAAGAACTATCTAAAATCCGTAATACAATTTTTTCGCCGTACCGACTGGGAAGACTATTCACCCGGAAGTCTACCGTCCGTCCTAGGAATTTACGACGAATCCGGCCATCTTGCGCTTGACGACGTTCGGCAATATCCATTTCCGCTAGAATTTTAAACCGCGAGGTAATGGCTGGAATTACCCTTTTGGGAAATTTATAATATTCCTGTAACACCCCATCTTTCCGCATCCGAATCCGCATTTCATGTTCTTGGGGTTCAACGTGAATATCCGATACTCCTTCGGAAAGGGCTTTGGCTAAAATCACGTTAACGGCTTTAATCACCGGGGCGGTTTCGGCTTGTTCGATTTCCTCCGATAAATCCATCCCCCCGGATTCATCGCCGACTTCTTCTAGTTCTGTCCCTTCAAAGTCCCCGGCGGTAAATTCTAATTTCTCTTGTTCACGTTTAGCGGCTTCGGCTGCTTTGCGTTTAACATCTTCATTACTATAGGTGGAAATAATCTGATCATAATCTTCCTGAGTAATGACCCGCCGTTGTAACTTTAATGCCTTGGGTCGCAGAATCTGGTTTCTCAATTCCTCTAACGCATTCAGGTTGTCGGGGTCAACCATGGCAATTAAAACCGAAGATGGATCATTTTCTAAGGTGCGTAGGGGAATGAAGCGATGACGTTTACAGGTTTCTAACGTGGTGTCCAGTTTATGAAGCATTTCCTCAAGTTCTTCATTGGACATCGGTTCAATTTCAGGATCATAAGCTTCCACCCCATGCAGGATTATCAGTTCAAATAACTGTTGTTTTTTATACTGACGTGCCAATTCGGGGGGTAGGGGGCGACCTGTCATGGATTCTAAAACATCAGTTAACGGTTGACCCGAATGACTGGTTTTCAGGGCTTGTTGAAGTTGCTCTGGATTAATATAGCCTGATTGAATTAATTTGTTGCCAAAGGGAGTGGTACTTTGAACAACCAGGGCGCGTCTTTGGGATGTATTCGTCATAGCTTAGAATTAAGATCTATGTAGTTGAAGGTTATGGCTAAACACGAAAAGCCATTTTTATCTGCATCTAGTCACCCGTCTAAAAGCAAGATCATTCAATATACAATCACCATCTCTGGGATTGCTTTCAGCCTCCGGGGATGCTATCTGATCTGATGTGTCAATTTTAAACAACTCTTCCGCTTCTCAAAAGCTCTGAATTCGGAAGATATTCGGGGATGATTCATCTGTCTTTGGTTCGCAACAGCGATTCAACGATTCCTCCTGCGTTAATGCCAGACTCAACCTATCCCATCTCCATGATTCCTCTACCTATGAGGGTTGACGAGCTATCTTGATGATAGCTTTTCTCCTGACCTTGAGGATGTATTTTAAGATATGATTTTGATTAAAATTTTTAAAGTAACGAAATGTCATGATTAATAGCGGGGTTGCTCCTCATCTGTTTAAGGATTAGGAACTCTCGCGCTGATTTTATGTGATTAACAAGGACAAACAGTACCATTATGATGCCTCATTCAACGGCTAATACTCCTGATGAACTAACAGGTCAATCCTATTCAACCTCAGAGTCAGAATCACCCTCTGATCAGATGGATGCTGATGTTAAAGCAGCAATGGAATCAATCTCCTACACCGATGTCGGAACCGGGGAAGCTACAACTGAACCGCCGTCAGAAAAAACCTTTGGCCAAGAATTGGAGTCGACTGATGACAGTCTGCAAGCTGAAGTCACGGCTTTAACAGAAGCTAACACAGCTTTAAAAGCTCAACTGGAAGATGTCAGTGGTCAATATCGACGTTTGGCGGCAGATTTTGAGAATTTCCGCAAACGTACTCAAAAGGAAAAAGAAGAGTTAGAAGTTAACATTAAAGGTTCAACCCTGAAGGCGTTACTTCCGGTTGTAGATAACTTTGACCGGGCTAGATCCCAAATTAAACCCCAAACTGATGCGGAAATGAATATCCACAAGAGTTATCAAGGGGTTTATAAATTAATGGTGGATTGTCTGAAACAACTGGGGGTATCGGTGATGCGTCCAGAAGGTCAACCTTTTGACCCGAATTTACATGAAGCTGTCATGCGAGAACCAACGGATGCCTATCCTGAAGGAACTGTGATTGAAGATTTAATGCACGGTTATCAGTTAGGAGAAAAGGTGTTACGTCATGCAATGGTGAAGGTGGCAACGGCTCCTGAACCCGACTCAACAGAATCTCCAGCCGAAGCTGAAGAAACCCCTTAATCAATCATCAATCATCAGTTATCAGTTATCAGTCAACAGTAAATCGTAAACGGTACATAGTAACCAGTAAATCGTAAGCACTTGTTGGCTGATTACTGATTACTGATAGCTGATAACTGATAAGAGGAGCTATGGGAAAAGTCATTGGTATCGACTTGGGAACAACTAATAGTTGTGTTGCCGTGTTGGAAGTTGGTAAACCGATTGTGATTGCTAATTCCGAAGGCGGACGCACGACTCCGAGTATTGTGGGATTTGGCAAATATGGCGATCGCTTGGTCGGTCAATTGGGTAAGCGACAAGCCGTTACCAATGCGGAAAATACGGTTTATAGTATTAAGCGGTTTATTGGACGTCGTTGGGAAGATACTGAGGAAGAACGCTCACGGGTTCCCTATAACTGTGTTAAAGGCAAGGACAACACCGTTAATGTTCAAATCCGCAACCAAGTCTACACCCCCCAAGAAGTCTCGTCGATGGTGTTGCAAAAGCTCAAAGAAGATGCAGAAGCTTATTTGGGCCAACCTGTAACTCAAGCCGTGATTACGGTTCCAGCTTATTTTACCGATGCTCAACGACAGGCCACAAAAGACGCGGGAACCATCGCTGGGTTAGATGTTCTGCGAATTATCAATGAACCTACTGCCGCCGCCCTGTCCTATGGTTTAGATAAGCAAGATCAAGACCAAAAAATTCTGGTGTTCGACTTGGGGGGCGGTACTTTTGATGTCTCGATTCTACAACTCGGTGACGGGATTTTTGAAGTTAAATCTACAGCCGGAAATAACCATCTCGGCGGAGATGATTTTGATCACTGTATCGTTCAATGGATGATCCAAAAATTCAAAACCACTGAAGGCATTAACTTATTAACGGAAAAAATGGCACTGCAACGGTTACGAGAAGCTGCAGAAAAGGCTAAAATTGAGTTGTCAAGTCGCAGCACTACTTCAATTAATTTGCCGTTTATTACCTCTGATGATTCCGGGCCAAAACATTTAGAATTAGAACTTAGCCGCACCGAATTTGAAGGGTTAGTTAAACATTTGGTAGATAGTACCATTGAACCTGTCACCCAAGCTTTGAAAGATGCTGGTTTGGAACCGAACCAAATTAATCGGATTATTTTGGTGGGCGGTTCTACCCGCATTCCGGCTGTTCAAAAAGCTATTAGTGACTATTTTGGCGGCAGAACCACTGATCGTTCCGTTAACCCCGATGAAGCAGTAGCTTTAGGTGCTGCTATTCAAGCTGGAGTATTAGCCGGAGAAGTCAAAGATTTATTGTTATTAGATATTACTCCGTTGTCCCTGGGATTAGAAACCTTGGGGGGTGTTTTTACTAAAATTATTGAACGAAATACAACGATTCCTACCAGCCGTTCTCAAATGTTTTCTACGGCGGTTGATGGACAAACAGTAGTTGAAATTCACGTTCTCCAAGGAGAACGAGCTATGGTAAAAGATAATAAAAGTTTAGGAAGGTTTCTCCTCAATGGTATTCCTGCTGCTAAACGTGGTATTCCTCAAATTGAAGTCTCTTTTGATCTCGATGCTAATGGAATTCTGAAAGTTGTGGCGGAAGATAAAGGCACGGGACGAGAACAAAGTATTGAAATTACCAATACGGGAGGATTAACAGAATCGCAAATTGAACGGATGCGTCAGGAAGCAGAAATCTATGCTGAAGAAGACGAAAAACGTCGCTTAGTGGTAGAACTGAAAAATCAGTCCGAAACCCTATTTATTAATTGCAAAGAAACCCTCAAGGGTAATGCTAATCTGATTAGTCATGAACTGAAAGAACGAGTTCGCAAAGAAGCGGCTGCGTTAAAACAGGCAGTTGCTAATCCTAATATTGCCTACGAAGACATGAAACAACGGTTAGAATCCTTCCAAGAAATGCTTTATGCTCTGGGTTCAGCTATTTATGAACGAGCAGGTCAGAGTTCTTCTTCGGCTTCCTCTGTTGATGTCGAATCTTCAGAATCTGAGAGTTCTCAAGAGGAAATGAAATTTCCAGAAGCAGAAGAAGAAACAGAAGTTGTCGTAGCAACTGAGGAAACACCTACTCCTGATCAGGGGTTATCTGTGTTTGCCAATAGTAACATTGAGGCTCCCTCGGAAACTTATAGGGTCTCTGATTCTGATCCAGGCAATCCTTTTACTCATAAACTGATTTGAAGGTTCTGTTCTTCCAGGCAAGCCCATTAAGAGTTTGATTGAGTCGGGAGGATTTATGATACAATGACTAATGCCTCAAAAAAGCACCTGATCTCAATTTTGAACATTAGACCGCTTGTGGGTGAACCATCCGATTATCCATCGTTAACCGCTAACACATTTGTTCTTATTTATTTTTAGGCAAAATACTCTATGGCAGGCGATTATTATGAAATATTGGGTGTCTCGCGCGACGCAGATACAGAAGAACTGAAACGAGCCTATCGTCGCCTAGCTCGCAAATATCACCCAGATGTCAATAAAGAACCAGGCGCCGAAGAACGGTTTAAAGAAATTAGTCGCGCTTATGAAGTGTTAAAAGAACCGGAAATGCGAGCGCGATATGACCGTTTTGGAGAAGCAGGCGTGGCAGGCGGTGCCGCCGGGTTTGACCCCAACTTTACCGATTTTACCGATATTTTTGAAAGCTTCTTTAGTGGCTTCGGCGGAGGTATGGGGGCTAATGCCCAAACTCGCAAACGCACAGGCCCAGTTCGGGGGGATGACCTCCGCTTAGACCTACGTTTGGACTTCAAAGAAGCTATCTTTGGCGGAGAAAAAGAAATCCGCATTAAACATTTAGAAACCTGTGAAACTTGCACCGGAACTGGAGCTAAACCGGGGACTCGCCCTCAAACTTGTTCCACCTGTGGCGGCAGTGGTCAAGTCCGGCGCGCCACTCGTACCCCCTTTGGCAGTTTTACTCAAGTTTCCGTTTGTCCAAACTGCAATGGTACCGGACAAATGATTGAGGATAAATGTTCCACCTGCGGCGGTCGCGGTTTAAATGAAGTCACCAAAAAACTGAAAATTAATGTTCCGGCAGGGGTGGATAATGGCACTCGTCTCCGGGTCGCCTCGGAAGGAGATGCAGGAAAACGGGGTGGGCCACCAGGGGATTTGTATGTGTTTTTATCGGTCGCTCCTGATGCCAAATTTAGACGAGATGGCATTAACATCCTCTCGGAAGTTAAAATTAGTTATCTTCAGGCAATCCTGGGTTTTAACTTTGAGGTTGAAACCGTTGATGGCCCCACTAAATTAACGATTCCCCCAGGAACTCAACCCGGAACGGTATTAACCTTAGAAAGTAAAGGAGTTCCCCGTTTGGGAAATCCGGTTAGCCGGGGTGATCATTTAATTACTGTAGGAGTGGAAATTCCTACAAAAATCACTCCAGAAGAACGAGAACTTCTGGAACAGTTGGTGAAAATCCGAGGCGATCGCACCGGAAAAGGCGGACTTGAAGGGTTCCTCGGTAATTTATTCCAACAAAAATAAATGCTTGTTTGTTGTCTGTTGATCGTCAACAGCCAACAGTCAACAGTCAAGAATCAACAGACAACACAGGCTATTGTTATGACTGAAACCAATTCCTTGACACCAGATGCTCAATTAGATTTACGGGGAACTCCTTGTCCCCTAAATTTTGTTCGCACGAAACTCCGCTTAGAACAAATGGCACCCGGTTCGCTGTTGGAAGTTTGGTTGGATGGGGGAGAACCCATTGAGCAGGTTCCTGATAGTTTGACGATGGCGGGATATAACATTGAACAAATCAAAGACTGTTCGGGCTTTTTTTCCCTGAAAATTCGTCGTCCTGTAACCGTTCAATGAGTTTAAGGGAAACTAATGATCCGTTGCCAATGACGGAACTGATCGGAACAGTCGTCGCTGTTCAAGCTAATTTCTATCAGGTGCAACTTGAAGTTCAAACCATTTCACCTCCCGAAACCATGCTGTTATGTACCCGTCGTTCTTTGTTGAAAAAGATGGGTCAGCAGGTGATGGTGGGAGATCAAGTTGTGGTGGTAGAACCGGACTGGTTAGGAAAACGGGGTGCAATTGCTCAAGTTTTTCCCCGGAAAACAGAATTGAGTCGTCCTCCTATTGCCAATGCTAATCAGATTTTATTGGTGTTTGCGATCGCAGAACCACAGTTAGAAGCAACCGCGTTAAGTCGGTTTTTAGTGAAAGCTGAATCAACGGGTTTAGAGGTATGTTTGGGTTTAAATAAATGCGATTTAGTCTCTACAGATGAATTGTTACAATGGCGCGATCGCTTATTAAATTGGGGTTATCAAGCTATATTTATGAGCGTTAGTCAGGGTTTAGAATATACAATTAATTCCGATCATCAAATTTTGCAAAAATCTTTATTTCAAACTGAAAATTATTTTGAAGAGAAAACTTTATTGCATCAACTTCAAAATAAAACAACGGTTATTTCTGGCCCTTCTGGAGTGGGAAAATCCAGTTTAATTAATCAATTAATTCCGAGTATTAATTTAAGAGTGGGTAGCGTTTCTGGGAAGTTGGGCAGAGGAAGACATACCACTCGTCACGTTGAATTATTCCAATTACCAACGGGAGGATTATTAGCGGATACGCCCGGATTTAATCAACCGGAATTAGAATGCGAACCTCAAGAATTAGTGAATTATTTTCCTGAAGCAAAACACCGTTTTCAGCAAGGAAGTTGTCAGTTTAGTGATTGTTTACATCGAGATGAACCTAATTGTATTGTTCGGGGTGACTGGGAACGCTATCCAATTTATTTGGATTTTTTAGACGCAGCGATCGCTTATCAAGAAGCACTTCAACAACAACGAGATGTAGAAACCAATGTTAAATCTAAAATGAAATCCGGCGGTAAACAACAATTAGAACCCAAATTAGCCAGTAAAAAATATCGTCGTTCTTCCCGTCGCTTTCAACATCAAACTTTACAGGATTTATGTGAAGATTTTAATGAAGAAGAGTAGGAATCATTGCATTTTTGAACCCCAACAACCTATTTTAATTGAGGATAAGGAGTTAGATGACTCAGAGGTTGAAAAAAAGCAGAAAAAATCTGAGACGGCAATAAAATACCCATTTGACTTGACAAAAGTCGCGACCGCGAGGTAGAATTATCTCACGGCTAACCTGAATATACTCTTGATTATTTATTCAACATAGGAAAACTGATCTATAAAATCACTTAACGAATAAGCCTAGGTTTATTAGAGATATTCTTGGATAATTTTTGCGGTATATTTTCCCGTTTTTTCCCAACTAAATTGTTTAACTTGTTCTAATCCTAATTGTCTAAATTGCGATCGCAGTTCTGAAGAATTAGCTAAGGTTTCCATCGCTTCAGTGATTTCTTGAACTTGATAAGGATTAACATAAAATGCGGCATTTCCTCCTACTTCGGGTAAAGAAGACAGGTTAGAAGTAATCACAGGAGTTCCACAAGCCATCGCTTCTAAAACAGGCAAACCAAAACCTTCCCAAAGACTGGGAAAAACTAATGCGATCGCTTGATTAATCATCGGAATAAATTCATCAGCCGGAACATAATTTAAAAACTTGACTTGTTCAGTTAATCCTAAGTGTTGAACCTGTTGTCTTAGTTCAGGGGTATAGGTTTGATCCGTTGGGCCAGCCAACCAAAGTTCATAGTCTGAGCGATTTTTTAACCTAGAGAAAGCCGTAATTAATCGAGATAAATTTTTATAGCTATCATGACGACCAATATAGAGAAAATAATTACTTGTAGGTAAGTTTAAAAATTGAAACCGTTGTGGGTCGTAAGCGAGAGGAATAGGTGTTATTTTTTCTTCTGGAATGTTAAAAAAATCAACTAAATCTTTCGCTGTTGAAATAGAATTACAGACAATATGTTCAGCTTGGGATAATACAAGAGGAATATAATATTTAAAATAAGCCGTTAACCTTGAACCTCGCCTCGGAAACCGTAACGGAATTAAATCATGAGCCATGACAATTGACCGACATCCAGAATACAATGGTGTTTCTGGAACCGGAGAGAATAACAGATTTCCCTTTAATTGATGATAAATTTTAGGGAGTTTAAATTGTGTCCAAATTAACCGCCTAAGATGTCCTTTTGTTCCTTGGTCGGGAGTCATATTATTAGGAACAGAATAACAAGAATAGTTAGATTTTTCTTGAGAGATTAATAAGGTAGGTTGAAACGATTTTAAAGCAGGTAGTATGTGACTGGCGTAAATAGAAATTCCTGTGGGTTTAGGAATTAAAAGAGATAAATTAATGAGTAGAGAATTAGACATTAATTGAGATTAGATTATAAATTAACACAAAAAGTAAGATGCTTAGATCTTCCTCAAATTTCATCAGGGTTAATTCCAGCTTTTCTTAGACGTTCTGCTAAACGTTCTACCCGTTGCCGTTCTTGTTCTAATTGTTGTTGAGTTAACTCTTTTTCTTGACGTTCTTGTTCTAATTGTTGTTGAGCTAACTCCTTTTCTTGGCGTTCTCGTTCTGCGGGTGTCGGAATCCAATTTCCTTGAACATCAGACCAACGTAACCAATTGCGAGTGATCCCGCGATAGTCTCCTAACCACAGTCCGAGCCCTATTTCAAGGTGAGGAAGCCAAATTTTAGGTTCAGTTAATTCTAAAAGTTGATAGTAACCTCCTTCTAACTGAAAAATTTGTAATTCATCGGTATAACGATCAAAAAGAATATAATAAGGAATCCCCAAAATTTGCTCATAAACTTGCCATTTTGTGGGTTGTTGAGTGCGTCGTTCTCGTCTTCCTAAATCTTCATCTCGTGTTCCAGGGGATAACAATTCAATCACAACATGAGGTCTAATTCCTTCTTGCCAATTAACGTAACTTAATCGTAATTCTCGATTATTATATAACCGTGAAACTCCCAAAACAGCAAACCAATCTGGACGTTTATACCAGTTAGGATGGTGGGGATCATAATAAAGATTTAGATCGCTAGCGACAAAGATTTCATCAGCAGCATAATTTTGCGGACAAAATGCAGCACTCAATAATTCTGGCTGTAGAATATGATACTCATCAGGCACCCCTGGTTCCTCCGAATCTTCACTGGGTAAATCATACATGGTTGGTAACGTTTCTTGGGGAGAAAGAGGCGGATCAACCTGTTCAATGGGAGACATAGGTAAACTCATCCTTTTAGTCCGTTTTGAGCAATTATTGTTATTTTAACAGTCTTTGAAAGTAGAGCCAAACACCTTTTAACTTGCTCAACGAAACTTCAGGATCTCTAACGAGGGAAAACATTGCAACCCCAGTAATTCGGAATAATCGATAAAATAATACCTGTTTTGAAGTATGTTTTTCTAAGCTTAATAAATAACTATAAATACTTTGCTGGATTTTCAAAGCTGGATATTGACCCGTAATTGATGAACTTTGATGGATCACGTGAATTTGATGAGTTAATGCAATCAAATGTCCTTGTTGAATATAACGTTGACAAAAATCAAAGTCTTCATAATATAAAAAATAATCCTGATCAAATTGAGGAGAATGGTTAAATCTTTTAAGATTAATCAATAAACTACATCCAGACACCCAATCAGTTAAAATATAAGATTCTGTTTGTAATTCTTGTGAAATATGTTTTAACTCTGCTATTTTTCCAGTTTTTTGCATAAACTCTCCCCCAGCAAATTCGAGTTCACCATTAGGAGTATAAACAACAGTTCCTAATAGAGAAATATGGGGATTTTCTTCAAAAAAATTAGTTGCTTTTACGAAGGAACTTTTAGGTAAAATCACATCGGGGTTAATTAACCAAACTAGAGCTTCAGGATTTTGTTGATAAACCCAATTTAACCCAATATTACACGCTTGACCAAACCCAATATTTTTCGGTGAATCTAATATTAAAATATTAGAAGATTGCAATTGATAAATAGAGACATCATCAGGAGAATTATTAACAATAATAATTTGATCATCAATTCCCTGTAGAGACGTGCTATGGCGCGTCTCTACAATCGAATCAATTAATCGTTGAATCAGTTCAGTCGAGTAATAGTTAACCGTTATCCAGTAAATCACGCTAATTCAATTTGGCTATCATCTCCAATCATAAACCTTAACGCTTTCGGTCGTTGAGGTGCAGTTGTTAAAGTTGCACGACGACCAATTACCGTATCCACAATTCGTTGATGAATCCCAATAATTTTGGCTTCACTTAATAAGACACTATGTTCGATTTCAGCATCAATTAATGTAACTTGATTGGCAATACTACTATAGGGGCCAATAAAGCAGTTTTCTAAATAGCAATTTTCCCCGATAATCACTGGCCCCCGTACATTACAATTGACTAATTTTGTGCCTTTACCAATTTTAACCCGTCCTAGAATTTGGCTGTTTTCATCGACTTCTCCTTCAACATTAAAGGTCATACAAGAATCCAAAATAATCTGGTTCGCTGTCAATAAATCATCTTTTTTTCCCGTATCTAACCACCATCCTTCTAGGTGACAAGCTTCCACCTTTTTCTGATTATAAATTAGTTGTTGAATAGCATCTGTAATTTCTAATTCTCCCCGTGCAGAAGGTTGGATTTGATCGATGGCTTTATGAATAGTTTTATCAAAGAAATAAACCCCCACTAAAGCTAAATTAGAAGGAGGGATTTTGGGTTTTTCTACTAACTGTAACACTCGACCTTGATTATCAACAACTGCCACCCCAAAAGCCGTAGGATTCGACACAGTTCTCAATAAAATTAAACCATCCAGTTGTTGTTGTTTAAAGTGTTCAACAAAGGAATTGAGTTGGCTTTCAATTAAGTTATCTCCTAAATACATAATAAAAGGAGAATCCCCTAAAAAGGGTTGAGCAACTTTAACCGCATGAGCTAATCCAGCAGGTTTTTCTTGCAAAATATAGGTGATTTTAGCTCCGAAAAAATCACCATTCCCAGTCAAACTTTTAACTTCTTCTCCCGTTTCAGGACTAATGATAATACCGATTTCTGTAATTCCAGCCGCAACAATCCCTTCAATTCCATACCATAAAATCGGTTTATTAGCGACGGGAACTAACTGTTTTGCACCCGTGTACGT
>JACCEC010571087.1_pt1 | contig 13072 bp, 8 predicted proteins | sample 7450121 | NCBI WGS metagenome assembly JACCEC01 (sample SAMN15323455, study PRJNA562643) | freshwater metagenome | isolation source: river surface water | place: USA:Blue River Watershed | collected 2017-08-18 | reverse complement strand
TCGTCGGCACGAGCGTCCAGGGCACCACGGGCACCTTTTCGCAAACGCTGCAAGCGAACGGGGGCTTGGTCGGCACGACCGGCGCGTTTTCGCAAACGTTGCAAGCGAACGGAGGCATCGTCGGCACGACCGGCGCGTTTTCGCAAACGTTGCAAGCGAACGGGGGCATCGTCGGCACGAGCGTCCAGGGCACCACGGGCACCTTTTCGCAAACGTTGCAAGCGAACGGGGGCATCGTCGGCACGACCGGCGCGTTTTCGCAAACGTTGCAAGTGAACGGGGGCATCGTCAGCACGACCGGCGCGTTTTCGCAGTTGTTGCAGGCAACCGGCGGGCTCTCCGCGACCGGGGCGTGCACGTTGGCCGGCAACGTGGCGCTGGGCACGTCGACATCGTCCACGGTTTTGTACGCCAAGTCGACGACGTACGCCGCGGCGGCGCAAAGCTCGGGCGTTTGCGTGGCCACCACCGCCGGCAACGCGCAAGCGCTGAACGTCGGCGTCGACGGCGTCGACGACTTGGCGTACGTGCAGTCGTTCACGGCGGCCGGGGCGCCCGGCGACCTGTTGCTCAACGCACAGGGCGGCAACGTGGGCGTCAACAACCCCAACCCGTCGTGCGCGCTCGACGTCGTCGGGTACGTCAACGTGTCGCAGAACCTCGGCGTGGGAGGCAACGCGGTAGTCACGGGCAGCGTGACCTCGGCCAGCGCCACGGTCGCGTCCACGGTCACGAGCCCGTCCGCCGTTCCGGCCTGGCAAGTCACGACCACTGTCAGCACGTCGGGCGTCGACGCCCAGGGCGTCGCCGTGCTCACCAACGCACCCGGCGGCGCGGTCAACCCGCTGGTCCAAGCGAACGACACGGTGTTCTACGCGGACAACACGTCCGCCGACGCCGTGCTCACGCTCACGGCCGAAAACACTCTCGGGCTCAGCAACGGTGTGCGCATCAGCGACAGCGGCACCGCGGTGCAGTGCGGGACCAACTCGGTGGTCGTGTCGGACGAACAAGTGACCGTCAACAGCAACAGCTTCTACATCAACGCCCCGATGACGATCCCAGGCCCCGTCTACTACAACAACAACAGCTACCCCATGATCACCCTGATGGCGGTAGGCGTGCTGCTCAACAACGACCAACTGCTCACTATTGAAAACTGCACCTTATCCATCACTGGCACGGGAACCTACGTGGTCCACGTCACGACGTTTGGCGCGTGCAAGGGCATCTTGGTGGCGTCGAGCAACCTGTTCTCCACCCAAGTCAGCGGGTTCACCACCACCTCCGACGGCAACATGCAGTGGACCATCGTCACCGCCACGGAACAGGGCGGGCTGACCAACACGTCCTACTTGTCGTGGTACGTCGTCTAAACGTCGCCCATCACGTTCCAGAACAAGACCAGTGGCTCCGAGGCCGTGCTTTCCTCGCGCACCATGCACTCGTACGCTTTGCGGTCGTAGTGCGCCATGCAGGGGAACGGCGCGGCGCACCGGCTCCGCGCGGGAAACTTGGCGGGGTACGTGCGCAGCTGCACGCGGCCGGGCAACGTGTCTGCGCGCGGGTACGGCTTGCCCACTTGCACCCCCACGACGCGCGTGCGCGCGTCCGTCCCCGCCACGATGCCTTCGAGCAGCGACCCCGACCCGACCGCGCACCACACCACCGAGGGCGGGCGCGGCAGCAAAGACAGCACGGCGCGCATGCGCGCGGCGATCGTCTCGACCGCGCCGTCTTCGTGGCCCCCGAACGTCAACAGCCGGGCGCGCGGCAGGCCAGCGACGTACTCGCGGGCGCGCGCTTGCACGGTCGACAAGTACCCGGGAAACACTTCCACGAGGCCGGCCCCGAGCGAGGCCACTGCTTGTGTGTTGGGGTGGCGTTCTTGGCGCCGCGCACACACGATGGTCGCGCGTTTGCCGTGGCGCACCGCCCCGTGCGCCAGCGCCACTTGGAACCCGCCCTCGCACGGCGACGCGTACACGTATTCCTCCACGCCGTCGTCTTCCCGTCCACCCATCAGCGCGTCCACCAACACGCTCTTCGTGCCCCCGGGCAACAGGTCGTCTCGCACCACGAACACGTTTGGGCCGCACGGTTCCACGACGGGCACGGGTACGGGCGATTGCATCCTGGACCGCGAAACAAACGAGAACACGAAACGAGGTTTGTCGAGTTTGCATTGCACCCCCCCTCAGGGATTTGCGGTTGGGCTGACCGAACGCATCACGGGCAATACGTGGCTTGGTAGGGCAGGTCGTACACGACCGCGCACCATTGGCTGAAGCCGGTGCCGTGGGGGTACACGGTGAAGGCGCGGATGTCGGTGGCGCGCGCCAGCAAGAAATAGTCGAGCATGGTGTGTTTGAGCGCGTCGTCCGTGAAGGCCACGCCTTCGCCGACGTGCGTGATGGCGTCGAAGTGCGTGTGCGCGCGCGGCCACCGCGCCGCGAACCACCGTTTGAACGCGGGGCAATCGGCCACGAGCACGACTTCCTCGTCGGGCGCGATGGCCGCGGCCACGGCGGAGGCCAAGGACGCTGCGACGGTGTACGTCAAGGATTGCTCGCGCACCAGTTGCGCGTCCCCCGCGCGCACGTGCACGGCGCGAAACGGCCGATTGCACAGTCCCCACGCTCGCAACCGCGCGTCGACGCAGGTCACCACGTCGGCGGACGGCGCCAACCGGTGTTGCAGCCATGCGCGTTCCGCCGACGTGGGCGTGCGCACGGGGAACTGCAGGTGGTTGGTCCACACGCGGTGGTGCACGGCGGGTTGCTCGCGCGCGTACTCGACGAATGCGCGGTGGGGGTGGTCGTGCAGCACCCATTCTCGGAAGCGCCGAGTGTCTGCGTCCCAGCGCGGCATCTGCAAATTCGAGGTCGTGAGCGCGCGCACGTGCGGGACGCGCGGCTGCTGGCCGCCCCGCAACCACCGCCCCAACGGGTGCGAAACCCACAGCTCGCACGGCACGCCGTGCTCGGAACACACTTGCAGCGTGTACACGCAGCTGCGCACGTAATCGCCCCACCCGGTGGCCGTCTGGCCGTCGGCGTACGTTTCTTGGTACACGTGCGTCCACGTCACGCGGCGACGTTTCCAGGCCGCCATCAACGCGGACAATTCTCGGTGCGGCCCGGACGCCGGCCACTCCATGTGCACGCGCACCGACGCAGACGGCGGCGCCACGGGGGTGAGCGATGGCGTCCACTCGCGGGGCAAGGCACGGGCTGGGAACATCGGCCGTCGGAACCGGACTTTGGACGACGACATCTTTTGTCCGGGGGGGTGTGTGTGTGCGTGTGTGTGTTTGTGCGAAACACAATTCTTTTTTTTTTGTTGGGTGCGGGTTGTTTGTCCCTTTGCGCCAACAAAAAACCGCCCCGGGCCAACGACCAACAGAGACAACCATGCCGAGCAAGGTGTTGTACCAAACGGACCGCGTGCGTGTGGTCAGCGACGACGACGATGCCTTGGTGTTCCAAGACTTGCACGGTCGCATCCCGGCGTGGACAGTTCGCGAGCACGTCACAATGTTCGTTGTCGCCGATCGACTGTTGCGCCCATCCTCGGCATTCAACCCGTCGACCCAGTTGATGCACATGCACGAGGATTTGTGTTCGCAACATCGGACAATGGTCGACGACGGATATGCGTGGACCGCCTTGCGGAAAACGCACTGTTTTGCGTATCGCGCCCGAGGGTCAGGCAGGTTTCGCTTCGTGGTGTTCGACCCCGAATGCACCACGCGTCTGACCCTCGGGCGCACCGCGACGGTGTTGACCCCGCCCACGTTCGGCCAGTCTCATTCGTCCGACGACGACATCGTGGCGCCCGCCGTGTCCGAGTTGCCCAGCAATGTTCCCGTCGAGCAACTCGAGAAGTGCATCTCCTTGTTTGTCCAAAGCTGGTCGCCGACGCCATTGCCCACCATGTGTCCCCTCGCCTTGGTTTTGGCGGTGGCCTTGCTCCCATGAGCGACCGTTGTGTACATCGGGCTTGTTTTTTTCCCCGCGTGTTTCGTCGTGTGTATTGCGGTTGTGTGTTTTTTTTGTTGTCCCCGCGGTGTGCGGTTGTCTGGTTTTTGTCCTGTCCGTTTTTTTTTAATTTATTCGCGCAAAGAACGCACAAAGCACGCAAGTTGCTCGGCTTTGCTTCTCTTCTCTCTTTTTTTTTGACCCCCCCTTCCCATTCCCTGTTGTCTACTGCCTACAAACAACCATGTCCAACGAAATCAACCCGGAAACCGGGAATCTCTGGACCGAGCGGCAATTGCAACGTCGCCGGTTGACCGCCGCACAACCCGCGTATACCCCCGTCACGAGCGCCAACCCTCCATTTGCTTCGTCTTCGTCTACGTCTACGTCTTCGTTGTTGGCGGAAATCTTCCCGCCGTTGCCCGCGGTGCCCGCGGTGCCCCCCGCGTTGACCAGCCAATCGACTCGCAAACCCAAAGATTTGAGCGGGGATTTTGAACGCGAGCTCGCCACTCGCGGATTGCGCGCACGCAAGGACCTGTCGGAACGCGACCAAAACGAAGAAAATGAAGAAGAAGACGAAGAAGAAGACGAAGAAGAAGACGAAGAAGAAGACGAAGAAGAAGAAGAAGACGAAGAAGAAGACGAAGGCCAAGACAAAGAAAAGCGGGAGGAGTGGGTGGAAACGGGGGTCGAATACAAAGGGATCGACGACGAAGAAGAAAAACGAGCTCGGGAAGAACGAGAAAAAGACCGAGGAGTCGAATGGAAAGAAGAAGAACGACAACGGGCGAGCGCGAAGATCGAGACCTTGTTGAAAACGGCCAAACGTCGCCACGACGGCGCCGCGAAGAAAGACCCGTCTTCTTTGCACAAAACCGTGCGCGCGTGCGAGAATGTAGACTTGGAGTGGTTGCGTCCGCGCGCAGCGAACGCGGCCGACATCGCCTTGCCGTCGGCGGAACACACGCTGCAATGGATTGAGCGCGCGCAAACCTTGCGCAAAACCTTGCGCGCGCAAGAACTGGAATTCGTGGCGGCGATCAAGCTTTGCTCCGAACGCGCGAACCACCTCGACGCGGGCCTCAAAGACCTGCTGAAAGCCAACGAGTCGTATGCCAAAGCGTTTTCCCCGGCCTCTGAACCCACGGTCTCACACGCGAGCGCACACACGTACCCGTGGATGACCCAGGAACCGACGGGCGCAATCCCGCAGTGGACGCAACTGTTCGACGAATTGACCGGGGTGAACGATCCACGAACACGCCCTTCGTCGTCGTCGACAACCGCCGCCGCCGCCGTCGTCGTCCTGTTGCCGCCGTTCGTCGACGCGCACAACCGCCTGACCGAACGCAAACGTCGGTGCGACGAGATCCGGGCCGAGCTCAACGCGGGCTTGGCCAAAGTGCGTCGCCAACTCCACAATTTCGACTCGTTGGTCATGGGGTGCTGGGCGTCCACCGAACAACCGTTGCCCACGGCCGGGGACACCGCGCAAAACTTGTGCGAGATCTGCGTCACGCACCCCGTCGACCGCGTGTTGGTGCCGTGCGGACACACTTTTTGCCACCATTGCGTGGAGCAATCCCAGAACGCCGACATGGACGCGTTCGGTCGGCTCGGCGGCATGAGCCGAACGCGCTGCAGCATGTGTCGGTCGAACGCCACCAGCGTGATCCGCGTGTTTCTTCCGCAACGAGGGTCCCACGCCGACGCCGACACAGACACCGACGTCCGCCACGACGGATAAAAAGGAAAAAAAGGAAAAAAAAGGAAAAAAAGGAACCGAAGAAACGGTGGTGTGTTTTTTTTTCGTCCGTGCTTTCGAGAAGTTCAAGTCAACTCAAGTCCGAACGGGTTCGTCTTCGTTTTTCCGGTTTGTCTGTTTTCTTTTTTTTTTTTCAGCGGAAGGGAAGCTCCATGTCGTTGACCACGTTGGCGCGCAAAACCGCGGCGTTGAAAAGCCGGCACAGCGTGCCACCGGGGGGCATTTACGTGACCCGTCGCGGCGTCGTGGGGTTGAGCGAGAGCGGGTTTTCTCTGAACGGCGGGTCTCGCAACGTGGGTCGCGTGGGCTCGGACATGAAAATGTCGCACAGCGGCACGCCGTTCCGAGGACCTTACGCGCGAGGATGGGGCGGCACGTACGGCGCGTACCCGTCCGCTACCTTGGTCGCCGACCCGACCGAGACGTTCACCGGCGCGGTGCGCAACCACGGCAGCGCCGCCGCCGTCGTCCAGCCGGTGCTCAACGCCCAGTCCGTGTACACGCGCGGCGACCAAGCGCGCTTCGTCAAGCGGTCCACGGTGTCGACCAAAGGCATGCTCGACGCGCGGTTCCGGTGGGTGCGCCGGCCATACCCGTACGCGTGGGTGCAGCCCAATTACACCGGCAACCTCGTCGACAACACGTCGCAAGGACGCTACATCGACCAACTCGCCAGCAGCCACGTGTGCTCGCTCGACGTCAACGACGCTCCGTTGTACGCCGACCACGTGCTCACCCGGTGTGCGTGCAACACGTACGCCAAAACGCTGCACGCCCCCGTCGGGTACACCGACCACTATTACCGGTGGTTGACCCGAGGATGTGCGCATCCGCGAGGACACCAAAAACCCTTCCCGTTCGCCGTCAATGTCGGCACAGGCTTGCACGTCACGGGCGGCAGCGTCCGCGCCGTCGGCACAGGCTGCGGCGCCGACGGCGCCACCTACCTCACCCCCCCCGCCTGGTACACCCAATGACCACCGCCACCCCCCTTCTTTTTCAAACAGCAACGCGAAATAAAACCAAAACCAAAACAAAAACCAAAACAACCAAACCCCAACACAACCCCCCAACACAAACCAAAACAACAACCAAAACAAAAACAAAAACAAAAACGAGAGCACTCCTCCGCGATTTTTGGTTGAAGGGGGGGGTTGGTGAATGCGTACACGGTCGTGGTCGACAATGAACGGTGGTGGCGAAATGGCGGACAATCCACGAGTGACGCGTTCCAAACGGTCCAACCGCAACGCGTCCAACAACAACGCGTCCAACAACAACGCGTCCAACCGCAACGCGTCCACCAGCAACGCGTCCAACAGCAACGCGTCCAACAGCAACGCGTCCACCAGCAACGCGTCCACCAGCAACGCGTCCAACAGCAACGTTAGGCCACGGCGCGCCAACGGACACGCCAAACGACAAAAAGACAAAGAGCGAAAACGAGCCGAGGAAGAACGACTACGAGCCGAGGAAGAACGACTACGAGCCGAGGAAGAACGATTACGAGCCGAGGAAGAACGACTACGAGCTGAGGAAGAACAACGACTACGAGCCGAGGAAGAGCATGTCGCGGCGATCTCCGCGTTCACCGCCAACGTCGCGGAGTGGCCGCCGGCGTTGACGACCTGCGAAATTTGCCGGGAAGACCGGCGTTGCGTGGTCAGTCCGTGCGCGCAATGCCCGCCCAGTTGTTGCGCCGCGTGCGTGCGCGACTACGTCGAACACGCCACGGCGCCCGGCATGCCCGGGGTGGTGGCCACGGTGTGGTGTCCGAGCTCCTGGCACGCCGACGCCGAGCACGGACGCCGGGTCGTGTCGCCGGTGTGGATCTCGGGCAATCTGGGTGTTCGGTTCGTGTCCGCGGTGGCCGACGCCATGATCACGAGGTGCGGCCATTGCCACACCTCGGTGTCCGTGTTCGACTTCGCATGCAACGCGCCCATCCACGCGCCCTTGATGCCGGTGCCGCTGGCGGACGCGCTGTCGATCAAATTCGGCGACGCCCTGCCGAACGACGAGGTCTTGCGCGACTGGTTCAATCGGCACACCTTCGTATGCGACGTCTCGCGTCGACTGACCTCGCTCTCAAACCCAACGTTACCGCGACTGCCCGCCGCGGACGCGTTCGATGACCCCGGCGTGCGCCCACGCCTGTGCCGGTGGCTGCAGTGGCTCGCGGCGTACCAACGTCTGTTCGGCGGCGAGGACGCGCCCGCGATCGACGCGTGGGCCAAGTCCGCGTGGGCACATTTGCGCTCGCCGCAAGACCCGGAGACGCTCGAGGCCAGCGACGAAGACATGGCGTGGATCGCTCAGGTGGTGCAAACGCGGTTCGTCGACATCGAGTCCATCCGTCTCGTGTTGAACGACGTGTTGATAACCGGCCGCGACCGCGTCCAGCTGCTGACCGACATGACCGAGCACACCTTGGACACCGTGCGGATGCTGGAACGCACGGTGTGGCTGTTCGTGCACGACGCTCGCGTGGCCCGGTGGAGCCTGCACCTGCGCGCCGTGTTCAGCGCGCTCCTCAAGTACCGCTGCAGGGTGAGGATTTTCGTGGAGGGCCTGGTCGTGCGTGCGTGCACGAAAACAGAGAATCTGCTCGAATGGTGGGCGGAGCAGTGGTCGACGTTGCAACCGATGAGTTTCGCGCTGCACCACCACTCGGCAGGGCATTGGTTCGACGCCGAGCCGACGCTGTCTCGCTCACCGCTGCTCGCGGATTTGCGCGCGTACGAATGCGGCGCGTTGCCCCTCGAGGAGTTTTACGGTCGCGTGACCTCGAGGTACTTGCCGTCGCTGACGACCCTGTGCACCCAGTTCAATTACGGGACCTTTGTCCGGTTTGTGCAGCTGCTCCGTTGCTTGACCAACGTCGAGCGCGCGGGCGCCCTGTTGCTGCGCCACTTGCGCTCGGTTCCCCGCTTCCGGATGCCGTGCTGCAGCAACGATGCATCCACGTATTGTTTCCGGTGCCAGACCCGGTGGCACGACGACCGACGCTGCGAGGACCGCACCCTGCACGAGATGGAGGTCGAGTGTGTCCGGTGTCCGTCGTGCCGCGTGCTCGTGACGAAAGGCGATGGGTGCGATCACGTCAGGTGCGTGTGTTCCCAGCAATTCAACTTTCCCCTCCTGGTCGATGCGAAATTTTTCGAAGAAGAAGGACGCGAGGTGGAAGAGGCCGTCGAGCTGGCGGCCACCATCTATTTCACGTTCCACACGACCTCGGACACCATCCGTCGCATCCGAGCGGCCGATTATTATTGCCAACTGCACACGTCGTCCGCGACCAAACACTGGGTCCGCCTTATTAACCAGGCCCTGGACGTGCACCCCACCTGCGCGCTCGGTGTCGACCTCGTGTACATCGCGGCGCAGCTGAACTCCTTGGTGCAAACGAAAGATGACTCGAATTTGCTTCACCGCCGCGCGTTCGCGGTCGACCGTTGGGAGAACACGCACAAGGCCGTGGTCGAGCGTCTACACGGCATACAAGCGCCGGTGAACGTGGGCGATGTCTCCTGCCAGACGGGAGTCGCCGACCCCTGTGCGCGCTGCGCGTGCGACCTCGAACGCACGTTGGAGAAACGCCTCGGGCGCGTGATGCGCCTCGTGGGGAACCGTCGGCTGGGCACGTGCCGCGCGTCGGTGAAGGTCCGAGGACGTCCGCCCAAAACCCCTTCGGGGGGAAACAACGTGCATTCCTTGACGTCCGGCAACCCGTTTTCGCTACCGGCGTCAAAGTTGCGCGCGGCGGCGCAAGTGCGTGTGACCAAGGGCTTTTGCGACATATGTGTGTCGTCGTCGGACGACGATCGCGCGACGTCGGTGCGGGTCTACTCGACGATGGTGGCGTTTGTGTGCGAGGGCCGCATCGTCCAGCATTTCCCATGCCGCACCTCGTCCGCGCTCTTGTATTTCTCCGGGGGCAGATACCCGACCGAAGTGGCGTGCGAAGTGTTCGCGCTGTTGGCCGCGGGACGTCCGCAGCCACTGGGCGCGTTCTTGATCGACGTGCCGTCCAGACGGTGCACGCTGACCATGCGCGCCGGACCGAACACCGCGATGAAAGTAATGTCTCCGACTTCGCTGGACTACCTGGGCGCGATTCGCGTCGTGGCCAACGTCGGACGACAATGGCGCCGCGACGAGGCAGCCACGTGGAGCGTCGTTGGTGAGTTGGCGGACGTGTCCAACCCGCCGACGGTCCGCGTGCCCGAGGTTGAGGCGCTGGCCTTTTTGTGGCGCCAACGGTTCGCAGACGAAGAGGCGGCGACCGAAGAAGTTTGCCGCGTGTGGCCATACGTGTGTCGCCACGCGTGGCCGATGGCCTTTGAAGCGAGCGAATTGATCCGGGCCGTGACCGAGTCGTGCGTCGAACACGTCGACTGTTGCACGTACGCCTGGGTCGATTCCCGTCGTGCGTGTTGTGAACAGATCGCCGTGTACGACGACGTCAACGTTCGCGACCAGTTGGCGGAAAACGCGCAAACGCACGCTCGCGTGCTGGACTTCACGTGGTCCCAAGCGTTGGAAGCGTTGTGCTACGGACAGACGCGTTCTCCCGAGGTCCGCGCGCGTCTCCAGGAGTTGCACGAACGCCACATCCGCCGGGTTTACTTGTTCGAGGCGGTCAGCGACATCGAGTCTCGCGTGATCGACGAATACATCGCCCAGTACGACGAGGTAATCGACGCCATCGTGGCCGAACACTCCGATGTGGCCGAACACGCCGCGAACAACATGTTGGTGTGCCGCGCGTCCGTGGATGCCCTGGAGCCGTTGTGGTTCAAACACGTTTCCCCCGAATTTGCCGCGTCGTACTGGTTTGCCGTGCAAAACCCGTATCTGTTTATCAACGCGAGGGACACGGACGGCACGTTGTCCGAATGCGAGTGTTTTTTCCAACACTCCGAGACGCAAGTGTGTCGCTTCGCAGAATACCCCGATCACGTACTGCCGAATTTCAACGTGTAATTTTCCCACCTGTAAACTTGTCAACGCCAAACATACACTGCTAATACGCCACCCGCCTTTGTGTTTTTTGTCCATCGTCTTCTAGGTTCTTCCGCGTTTTCTCTTTCTCTTTCTCTTTCTCCTTCTCCTTCTCTTTCTCTTTCTCCTTCTTTTTCTCGTTTTTTTCGCCGCCAACACGAAGCAAAGCAACGCCACAAGCAAAGCAAAGCAAACCGAACCGAAACAAAACGAACCCATGTGTTGGAGGTGGTGGTTGGCGTGTCTGTTCGGGGGGTGGATGTGGATACGAGGGTTTGTCCGCAACGACGGGCGCCTCATGGTGCTGGCGTGCGTCGGAACCGCGGCGGTGGCGTGCGCATGGTCGCCGTTCACCGAGTCCCGGAAAAAAGAAGGGTTTGCGGACCCCGACCCGTGGTACCGCTTCGTGCAACGCCAGGCCATAACGCACCCGCACCTCGTGTTCGACTTGTCGGTCGTGCGGCGACAAGCCAGCGAAGACGAAGTGCGCACCTTCAACGCGCGCGGATGGTGGCCGTGGTCGACGCAGACCAAACGCGCCTTCGAGGCACACATCCGGCACGACGCGCACATGCGCACACACCCCGTGCTCGCGAGACGACAGGCGCAAACGATTTTCAACGAGCGCGCGGCGCAGCAATACATGCAGACGCAAATGCAACCCTTCTCGTCCGTCGCGGGCGCGGGCTACGAAGTGGAACACAGCTGGCCCACGCCCGCCACGTTCGCGTTTGCCCGCGACGTCGTGGTCGATTGGCCCGACCGCGTGCTGTGCAACCCATACGTCGATGGCCAACTCGTGCGCCTCGCCACCGACGTGGTCACCGGACGCACCTACCAACGCGTGCTGCGCAACCACGACCCGAGGTGCACTTAAAGAGAAAAAGACTCGGACCCCCTCGACAACAACCAACAACCAGCAACCAACAACCCCCCCCACAAACACCCATGGGGTTGACCGCGTCGCTTCCGTCGGCGGCGCCCAAACAAGTCGACGCCTATCCGCTCAAGCAATGGACGCAAAGTTGCGCCGCCGGGCGAGAGGTCCTCGCGAACACGGTGCACGCGTGGTTGCGCAACAGCGGGGCGTGGACGCCCCAGGTTGCCGAGGCGGTATGCGCCACGTGGGCGCAGCAAGTGCGCGACGAGGACGCGGACCAGGCGTGGCTGATCGCCAAACTGGTCGCGCGCCAAAACACGCGGGTGTTCGAGTCCGAGACGCTCATGGCGTTGCACCGCGCCAACACCGACGCGTTCGAACGCACCGCGTGGGCGTTGTTGGCCGTGCACGGCGCCGACCCCCTCGCACGGACCGTTTTGTGCGATCTACTGCGCGACATTGCGTGCGTCCGAGTGCTCGAGCGCTCGGACACGCGCGGCGAACATTACAACGTGGCCGTCGCGAACTCGTTGAACGCGTCCGACCCAAGCGTGGCCGCGTGTTTGGCCGCGTACGCCCCCATGGGCCTGGACGGCGTCGCCGGCTACGTCTTGTTCTCGCTGCAAAAAATGGAATGCGAACGGTCGACCGAGGACGAGCGCTCCCGCGCCGCCCGCGCCGCCAGGCTGATGCGCACGCTCACGTTGGCGCCCGACGCGTTGTCCCCGAAACCCCAAAACATACACACGTTCGCCAAAGTTGTCCACTCGTACGCCAAAGACCCGGACATCGTCGCCGACGTGTGCACCGTCTTGGAACAATTCACGGTCACCGAGCGCAACCGCGCGTACATCACATCGTCGCTCGAGTATTGGAAACCGATTCTCGTCGAGGGACCGGAAGACTGGCCCCACGCGCTGCGGTTGCGCATGCACCGCGCGTTCGCCAAACTGGCCGACGGGGCCGCCGACCCCGCGGCCGCGAACAACGCCGACGCCAACGTGTCCGGGCAACTCACGTTCGGCGTGCCCACCACGAACGAGACGGCGAACGCGTTGACGGCCCTCCACGACTACGCGAGGTCTCAGCGCCACATCCACATGCACGTGTTCGCCCTGACCGACGGACAATCGACCCACGTCCGCGTCGTGTTCAGCCACGGCAACGCCCACACCTTGGGCTGGTTGGCCGAAGAAGTCTCCCGACGCTTTGATACCTTCGACTACTCGTCGCACCGACTCACCGAGCGTTGACGTGGATACAACGGGATGGCAAAAAAATACGGGGGAATCCGGGGCTCGAACCCGGGATCTCTCGTACCCTAAACGAGAATCATACCACTAGACCAATTCCCCAACGCCGGTTGTCGAGTCGTGCGCTTTTTTAAACGCGAGGGACCCAAACGAACAAACGAAAAAAAAGGGGGGGGGGAAAAAAGGA
>JACCEC013235499.1_pt1 | contig 13077 bp, 8 predicted proteins | sample 7450121 | NCBI WGS metagenome assembly JACCEC01 (sample SAMN15323455, study PRJNA562643) | freshwater metagenome | isolation source: river surface water | place: USA:Blue River Watershed | collected 2017-08-18 | reverse complement strand
CATGAAAGATATTTTAGTAACATATGTCCAGGGTGAAAGATTTCTTAGCAACTTTGATTGTGATGTGTTTTTACATTCCCTAAGTAAGTTTAAAAGTTTTGATAAGTTGTGTATTGTCAAAGATATTACAGAAGAAAGTAAAAAGAATTTATCAAAATATTTTGATTTTGTAATAGATCCAGTTCATCCGATAAATGTTCCAAATTGTGATAGATTTATGTCATATTACGAATGGTTAGTGAAAAACAATAATTATGAATATGTTTTCCATGTTGATTTTAGAGACATAATTATTCAAAAAAATCCATTTGAATATATGAGAAAACATCCTGAACACAACATGTTTATCACTACAGAGGGAATGAAAATATCAGAAAGTGAATGTAATCTGTTTTGGGCTAGAGATTTTAACAAACTATTACAAGCACATAGAAATGATTATAACAACCACATGATCTTAAACACTGGAACTATTGGAGCTAAATTTGATACATTTCTAAATATCTGTTTGTTATTATTCACTAACACAAATAGATTAGCCCATCATGTAGTATTTGAGCAGCCAGTGTTTAATTATCTTTATCCATATTTTGCACTTAACCCATTAATCAAAATCTGTCACCCATATGAAAGTGAGTTTATTGCTACAGGAGAAGGCATCAAGAGAGGCTTTATTGATGTTAAGTTCAATGGCAAACAAGTGACAAATTTGAATGATGAACCTTATTACATAGTACATCAATGGGATAGATTAGATTACGCTGAAAAAATTAGAGATAATAGAAAAAACGTTTTTTCATTATTTTAAGGACATTATTAAATTTATAATCTCAAACTCTTTCATTGATATCTTTGAAAATTCTTCTCTGTTCATAGATATAATGTTTTTCTTCATCAATCCCGCTTCTATTACAATTGGCGGGATTGGTCCATTATTATCACCAGCAAAATAGCTTTTAGCACATTCATAATAAAAAGAAGCTTCATCGGCTGTAAGATAATTCTGTTTATAGAATTCTTGCCATATTTTTTCCATTATTTCGTGCTTTAAATCAAAAAACGATTCATTATCAACAAATGATTTATTATTTGAATTTTGTATAGAAATAAGTGTGTTTTTAAGGACAGTTCTTTTTTCTTTTTCAATATTAGGAATTAGATTATTATTGATATAACTGTATGATTTGGCTTCTATATCAACTGCTTCTTTCCAAGTAAGGAATCTAAACTTAAAAACATATAGATCTTTGTCATCTTTTATCTCAATGTCAAATGTATCCATTACATATCCTTAAGATCTTCAAAATTGATTCCAAACTCAGATACGGGATATGGATTAGAAAAGAAACCTGTTTTTTCAGGAAGTCTAGCTAAAAAACTAATTTCATGTAGATATCCACCACCAGGTTTAATTGTAACTTTAGGATTATTCCAATTTACTTTAGGAATCGGATAAAAAAATGGTCCACCAAAATATAGTGTAATTCCATTCTCGTAACTTGGTGTGATTATATTTGGTTCAACAGAATAGATAGTAAATGATCCTGAAACTGTTCTTGATGTTAATTTAGCATATTTAGGGCCAACATTGTCATCTAAAACTAAATTTTTATATTGTGATTGAGTGAATATGAAATCAATACCGTTTTGTATAGAAAGATTAAAACCTACAATTCTTTCACTTACTAAACTGTCGGGACTATTTCTACTTTGTATTGCTGTTTGTAAACTTTCTACATTAGGATGAGCAGTGTTGGGATCTATTAAGCAGTCCAAAATTGATGATGATCTATATAAATTCTTAAAATCTACAGTAGATTCTTCAAATAATGTTTCAGATTCAGGAAAATTTAACAATATAGGTTGAAAGGTATCTGTTGCTGGTAATGTTCTTTCTGTTGGTTTAGATATTTCAATTATTTTACCGCCTACAGTATTACAAGAAATATTTACCACTGGGGCATTGTTAATTGTAGACATATTGAAGTTCATAGAAGAGACAAAAGATGGTCCGTAAGAATCATGAGCATCAATTGTAGAAAATATCAAGATTGGATACAAAGGAAATATAGATGCTTTGTAAATTACTTGTTCGGCATTTAAATGTTCGTTATTTTCAGATATAGAAATTAAGGGACTAAAATCAAAATCAGCAGTATATTTTTGAGATGAATATTTAAGATGATTGTCAACATTTAGTGGATAGAAATTTGGTAAACCACTATATGGATCTCCAGATGAATCATTAAAACTAGAGACATATAATGGATGAAAATTATTTTGAAAAGCAGAATAATCTACAACACTTCTATAATTTTGATTAATATCAGATGAAATTGTTCTAGCTAATTTGTGAATATCTAGAGAAAATGAGTTGATTAATCTTTTACGTCTTACATTTTGAGGCAACCCAATAGTTGTAGACATCAAGAGAGTAAGTGTATTTTGATCTAATTTGAAAATTTCAGCTACATAAATATTATAAGATGATGAAGGTCTTATATCTAAAGCATAATCAATATATTCCATTTTATGCTCCTGTGATATTCATCCATTTTTTTGCTATACTCTTAACTATATTATAATGTAGAGAATTTATTGAATCTGAAGTAATATTTATTTTGGAAATATTATCTCCTTCGTGTAAATGTATTTCTTTGACAAAATTTTTAATAATAAGTTTGTAAAAAATATTTATTCTCAGCATAGGATTACCATTGATAGAATTGAGAATAGTAGAATCCTCTAGTGTTTTAGACATATTTTCGAAATCTCTGCCTTTACATTTACAAACTATATAAGTATCAGTCTCTTCATTAGATATCTTTATTGTATTAGCTGAACTCGATTTAGATTCTATGAAGAATACTTTAAATTCAAATAACTCTTTATCAACAAAAATTCCCATTAATATGTTCCTGTAGGTGTAAGTAAAGGCTGTTTAATAATCGAATCCACAGCTAAGGACCATTTTACAATTTTTGTATGATTATTATCTACAGAAGCTTGTGAATTATCTGGAGACCAAGTCACTTCATCAAATTCTAAAGTAAAAGGACCGAAATCATATTTAACTCCACCATTATTTATAGAACTAGGTCCAGCTAACTTGTCAGCTAAAGCAAAAGGACTCATAGGGCTTGTGTAATTTATTTCACCTGATATTCTTCTTCCTTTTGAATAATACGCATAAGGGAGCATATTATGATTAAATCTTGTCCCATAATCATAAATTTTAGAATGAAGAGTGTATACAGGTTCTAAATTATTTTCCATATTCAAACTGATTGAATTTACTGTAAAGTTTGGAATCTTAAGTCCTTCATAGCCATTAAAAAACGAATCACTTGTTGTCAGTCCTAACTTAAAGTAATCATTATTAGGCGTGGTATCTAATAACCTGAATTTTGATCCATGTAAAACGAAATTTGGCCTTCTAGAGCTTAAAGAGTTGATTATTGTGCTAAAGTTTTGTGTCAAGTTAATTTGATATCTGCTATCAATGTCTAAAGCTTTCACTTCAATTTCAGCTACAATTTGTTGATCAGGAGTTAAATTGAAAGAAATTTTGTTTACAATACATCCAACAAAAAAGCCTTCCCTCAAGGATAACAAAGAAAATTGAGGCTGTCTATCTGAAGAGTCAACGATTTGTTCAGAATAAACATAACTTATATTAGACGTATGATTGTATTGTGTGGGGTTTGCTAAAGTTAATGTTTTTGTGCTTTTATTGACATTAGTGATAACAATATTTTCTTCAGTCTCTTGTTTTGAATCACTTTTAATTTTAGCATTGAATGGTAAATCAAAAATCAAAAAATCAGAAATGTTATCTATTTGAATTGTGGTTGATCCTTGTAATACGTTAGGATTTATGTTTGAAAATCTACCTATTGAAGGATTAGCTGTACCTTTATATCCTTGTAAAAAATAATCATATAAAGCATCAAAACTAAAATTCGTATATCCCCAAGATTCCATTCTTATTGGCATTTTGAAAGTAAGAGAAATTTCTTTGGTTCCAACAGCAAAAGTGTTTGGATCTGTTCCTTCTCCAGCTAATCTAGAGTTATATTCTCCAGATTGGTTATATGCGACACTCAATTCACTAACAGCAAAATAATAGTTAGTATTGATATCATTGAAGTTAAAAGTAAAATCAGATTCATAATATGGATTTCGTGACATAATTAATATGTCGAAATAACCAGTTTGAAAACCTGGTAAAAAATATTGACTTAGAACTTCATTAAGGTATGACATTACGGTACTGTCTCTATTGTTACTAAATCATATATATCCCACAAAATTGGACCATTGTTTGATCTAGTCAGGTTAGATCCAGGAGACACAACTACATCGTCTACTCTATCAAATAAATCATTATTTGACCCTAAAAGAAATCTTGTGTTTCTTGCTGTACCTTTAGGAACTGTAGCTGTAACTGTTTTCGCTATTCCAGATTCACCATTTCTAGCTGTCACTGTAATAATCAAATCATTCTTAATTGATGTATCTGTTGTAGCAGCTATACCTGTTGTTGAACCATCAAATCGTAAACCTGTGTTAGAAGTGATATTTTCCATTGGCGGTACATAAACAGATAATCTTTGAGGTGTAAAAGCTATTCTATTAGTTAATTGAATGCCTCTTCTGTATAGCTCACCTGTGACATTGCCATCATCAAGATAACCTCTTAACTTAAAATAGCCAGTTTTATTTTGATTAGACCATACTAATCCATCTGTAGAAGATAATAAATCATATGTGCCTGAATTTATATTTCTTAAGTATAAAGCTTCAGATGTACCAGTTCCCACTAATAAATTTTCAGTTTTTTGGAAAATTATCCAATATCTTTGTCCAGAAGAGAGATTTACACCATTTCTAAATTTCAAAGTATATTCGTTGCTTGTCCCATCAACTAAATCACCATATCTTAAAGATGAAATACTTGATAAAGGAGATGAGAGATCTGGATTACTGACAACAGAATTATAAATCCCCACAGATAACACGCTAGTAGGATTGTAAATGGTAGCAGAAGGGTTAATATATCCGAGCTTAAAAGTAATACCTCCAACAAAACAATCTTCCAAAGCTTGTATTCTGAATGCTGTGTACTCGGTATTGATTTCATAATTCGAAGTATCCGTTACAGAAGCTATAGTGTTATTTGGAGCGTAACTTATCTCTCCAATATTTGTCAGTCTTCTTTCTGTAAGTTCTGATGCTAGATTTGATTTTTTATAAACATGATAAAACATTGGATTGGAAATTCCTGTTCCAACCCATTTTAATTCAACAAGATAATTGGAATTTGTAGTATCTGTGCTTACTTTGGATGTATATGTTGGGACACTTTCACCATATTCTGTAAGTGAAATATTAGAAACCACGGAAGCCCCATAAATTTGAGTACCTAAGTCTAAAGATGATACATAATTCGAACAAGGTATTACGCTAGAAGTTAAAGCTGTTCCAGATATTTTATTACCTGCCATTAAAGTAGAATTATATGTTATTAAATCTCCTCTGAATGTGGCAAAAATATGATGTAAATCTTCTCCAGTAGTGTTATAGTATGCTCTTGAAAAATTGTATGGAAACTGAAATTTTTCTAAACCACTAAATGACAGTCCTTTAGAATAATAACTAGTAGGTCTAAAAGGTTGTAAACTCCAGAATTGTCTCAAACTATTTGTAGTGGAGAGTTTTGAAGTGTATAGCCTTAATGCCTGAATAATTGATGATACAGATAAATTTTTACTTAAAGATGTCAAATCATTGATTGCTGCTGAACATGATTGCAATATTGAAGATACATCATTAGAATTACCTAATATAGGATCTGTAACAGTATTTGTAGGTAAATCTTCTACAGTTCTGATCCAAGCATCTTTATCTATTCCAGCTACAATTGGGTCATCAGGATTTTTGATTAATAATTTTGCTATACCTATCCAATCTGAAGGTAAAGGCGGATAATAATTAAACGATGATGGGTTTTCATTAGTTGTAAGAATTGGAAATCCAGTGATATATCTTAATCTTGGTTGAAAAATAAATCTTACAGGAGTATCTATTGTTATGGAAGTTGATAAAGTTCCATAGTTTGAACCTATCTTGAAAGAAGGATCAATTATCAATCCTGTTTTATTGGCATTGAAAGAAATGAACCTTAAATAAAGTGATCCTACATGAGCTTCGAGAGGAAAACCTAATTCTGAGGCTAAAGTGTTATCAGAAACATAAACTGTATTTGAGCCTGAAGAACTAATTTGATTTGTTTTTGTTTCCCACACTCTCGCTGATTTTTTAGCTTCTGATATTGGAAAACCTACTGTAATTCCATATTTGTAAGCATCAGCGCCATCATATGTTTCATTGTAGATTTTAGAAAAATCTTTTTTGATAGGTATTTTTTGGGTAGGCACTATCATCAAATTATTTTGATATGAAATTTGTCCAGAACTTATCAATACATTGTATTGATCTTCGATATCATCATAAGCTATGTCAAAACCTAAAGGATCAGTAAGTATAGCTCCAAAGTAAGGATATCCGTAAACAGCTAAATTTCTAAGATTATTTATTTCAAATAGTGCTGTTTTAGGCTTATCTACACTACCAATACCAGAAAAATTAGCATCGTAAATATTACCAGCCACTCTTGTTATTTCTAAAATAACTTCTTCTATTTTTGATGATACTGCCATTTTAAATAATTATACCTAGTTCAGTTTCTATAAAATTTCTAAGAGGAGTGGGCATGACATTGAGGGGATCATTCCAATATGTTACAAAATCAGGGGTCCAGCTAGAAAGATTTACCCAATTACTTATTATATTTTTAATATTTGTTTTTGTTCTGTTGTAAATCCTTGTAACTTGAATATCGTTGTTATTGATACCGCCTATAAATGTAAAACTTAAATCTTCATCACCAAAATTCAACAATCCATTTATTTTTCTTTGATCCAACAAATATAATCCAACTCTAGCTTTTTTCAAATCACCATTGTAATAATCTATATCTAAGATAAATTTATATAATTCTATAGAATCACTATCAGGTAAAGAAGGTTCAGCTTGAATATCTACATTTGTTTCTAACAAATTTGAAACTTCATCAATGCTTATATCTTTGTGTAAAACCAAAGGATAAGGTAAAGATGTTTCATTAGTAGGTTTTATCAAAGTAGCATAAATATATTCATTGCTGACATCTGTAGATAAATATATACTTCCTAAAACATAACAATTTTCATATACATCAGTGGTGTTGAATAAATCATTAAGAGTTAGTCCATTTTCATATCCTGATGATGGAAGAAAAACATATCCGTTATAATCAGATAAACAAAAACCTTGACCTAAGACAAGTATTTTCAACAAATTATTATTATTGTTTGATTTTATAGCTGAAAGTCCATAACCTAATTGTAAATTTCTTTCGGCAAGTGGAGATCCAAGACTGTATTCTTTCATAGATAAAGAATAATCAAGACTTTTTTCCAATTGGGATAAAGCTAAAACACATCTATTTAATATTTCGGCTGATAAATTGTCTGGACTCATTATTTATTCCTAAAAATCAACCTGTCACCAGGAGGAGCACCATGAGTGGGTGTATCAATTTCTTCAAATGTTTTTCCCACTGACAAATAAGCTATACTTTCAATAGGTTCATCATCAATGTTTACTGGTACAGGTTCAGGATCTTCATAAAAATAAGTGTCAATAGCCTTATATCCAGATCCATCATCAAACGTAAAGCTCAGGAATTGAGATCCTGTCCCATGATTAAACTCTAATCTGAATTCCATTGGTGATGTTACTAAAATTGAACCTGTAGAAGATGTCAATGATGTATTTGTCCAGTTATTAAAAGAAGATAAAGGGTTGTCAGAATTATTTACATATAATCTGTAACCACCTGAACATTCAATCTTGAAATTATAACTATTACCAATAAATGAAGATTTAGGAGCAAAAACACCATAAACAACTCCATTTATATAATCGAATTGACCGTCTACATCATAATCTGAAAAACTAACATTAGAAGTTTTAATATTCAAATTTTCTAGTTCAGTATCATCAATTATATTATATGTATCAGATGTTTTCTTATACCATCTTGTAGTCCAGTTAGATGATTTTTCTAATAATATGTATTTCGATATCAGCTTGCCTTCTTGATAATATCTAACTGATACATGCATATCATTACTTCTCTTAACATATCTATATTTGTTTTCACCAATTACAACTGTCTCATTAGTAAAATTGTTTGTAATGCTTTGAGACATAAAAATTGTATATATCTGTGTTGTTGAATTATAAGTTATGTTAGTTATATATGTAGAAGCAGGTATGTGAATATTTCCGCTACTGTCCTTAATTAACTCACCAAGATATATATTGTCAGATAAATCAGCCCTTCCAACTTGAACAAAATTATTACCTAACACTCCATTAGTTATTATAGTTTTTGTCGGTATATAAACTGCTCTTGGATATATTGTCAAAATAGTTGGATTGTCAAGTTTTTTGTTTGTGTAAGACCAATAACCATCTACAACATAATTTGGCGGATCTTCTCTTAAGTCATTTGGAGGAGGCAAAATAGATTCATATCCACTAATTGTTCTATTAAATAATCCTAGCACTTCTAAAGTAGGTAAATAGAATTTGATATAAGCTGTTCCCTGTAAAGATGTCCATCCGTTTACAGTATCGTAATAAGCTAAATTATAAGGACTGCCTGTTGTAATTGATGATTCTTGTATACCTATTTTGAATCTGTTTCTAATTACATATTTTTGCCTGGATAATGAAGCGGTAGAAGATAAAATAGATAAATTTGTAGATGAGCCAATTGATGAAATTGTGTACCAAGTTGAAATATTAGCAGGGTTAGTAGATCCAAAGCCAATTTGAGAATTAACTTTGTATTTTGTGAAGTTTGTAAATGTTTGTAAATCGTAATCGTATACACCAGTAACTGCTGTACCTGATACATTAACTAATCCAGTGGTGTTTACATCATACAAATCTGGATATCTTGAAATATTCAATACTAACCAATATGTATTGTTAGCTTTCAAATTGTAAAATAAATCAAATTCATAATCATCTATTACATTGGATAAATTATCTAAATTAATTGATGAACCAGAAACTATTATTGTATCTGGTAAATTATTTAAATTTGTATATAGTTGACATTGAATTGTTGAATATGGATAAAGATCACTAGTTGTCTTTTGAAGTTTTACAATGAAACTCTTTATAGATGTGTCTTGACTAGGATTTATTTTTATTGCTATTTTAGAATAAGCAAAATCTTGTGTCCCGTTGTAAGATAATTGGTTTAATGTAGCTGTATTGTCAACAACATTACGTGTCTCACAAATATTTTCTATATCATTTATAGATCCATCAGCTGTGTTATATCCATTTGTTGCTATTGTGAAAGAATCTCCAACAATATCTAAAATAGCTTCTGGATCAACGACACCAGATTTATTAGTACACCCTACCACTGAGTTTAAGTTGTTGATCCAGTAAGGAGAAGATGTGTATGAATATTTTGATACACTAACTCCCACTTCCTTAATTCCTACAAATAAATTGGAATATTTATTAAGATCAGGAACATAATCTTCATCTGTAATTGTGCTATCTACTGGTTTTACAACTTTGGTGTCAATTACCCTACTGTCTGTCATCTTAAGATCAGGAATAACTCCGGCATATCCATAAAGCCTGTAATCTTCAATGTTGCTTAATGTTGATTCTTTGTAATATCCAATTAAAGAAAGATTATTGTCGATTCTTTCTTGATATTCGCTGTCAGATAAAAAGAACTTAGATGCGTTTATTTTTACATCCTTGATCAAATAGTTTTCATCACTATCTTCAAACTTTAATCTGAAATTATAATCTAGTCCTACTTTATTACCAGCAACATTAGGATCGATAGCCTCACACAATAATGATTCTTCTTGATAAACTTCAAACTCAGAATCTATTGTTAATTTAGTGTCTGATGTTATAAGTTCATCAGAAAGTAAAGAAACAAAATTTCTAGTTGGTTCAATCAATGCCCAATCTTTAATTTGAGAATTTGCTGAATCAACTAAGGTAATTGATTTTGGTTCTAAATCGTTTGTGTTTTGGAGTAATGGATCAATAGGTCTCTTCAGCAAATTATGAAATATTTTGTAATAATTTAATGTATCATCTGAAAATTGATATTTATCTACATATGATTTGTTATTAAATCTTACAACATATGGTTCCAAACTATATGCTAATGTGTCAAAAGCTTCAGATATAGCATTTGATCTTAAGCTGTCTAATACATCAAAAAACGGGCTAAATAAATAAGCCATGACATTTGTATCACCAATAGCAGACTTAACAAAATTATCAGCTTTTTGATCAATATGTACTATAGCGGCATCATTAGACAATAATTCATATGTATTAGTGTATTTTGCTGTTTGAGATGAATCTTTATCTGGATATCTTAAGATCAAATTACAGATATTGTCATAATCATTTGGAATAGTAGGGTAATGAGAAAACTCACTTAAATTTTCTGGTAAATATTGACAAGATATAGGATTGGTATGAAAAACATATATATCATTGATTGGAGATTCTGATAAAACTCCAGCATTTCTACAAGCTAATGTTACTGCTATAAATTCATAATTATTTAAGTTTGCTAACCCATAAAGAGAATTATCATCAACAGCACCACTTATAGTTTCATTTATTTTATATCTGAGTGGAATTTGCGGAACAGAGTATTCACCATCAATAAAATTAAAATGAGTTTTATCAGCACTGTAAAGATACACATTATTATCATTTTTGCCTGTTTTATTAAAGGTTACATAATTAAGGAAACTTCTGTTAAAAAATGATTTTTTTGGATATACTTCCCAAGATGTGTGTAAATTGTTAAAATCGTAAGTGTTAGCAGTTCCAGCAGAATAAACAGGATATGAAGTTTTGAAAAATGTATCATGAGTGCCGTAATAAAATACCAAATATCTCCAATAATTATTTGTCCAGCCGTAAATAGTGGGTAAATTTATTTTCAGAAAATAATGGTCTTTGTAATTAGTGTTTGCTATGCCTGATTTATTAGTTTCTGTAATTGTAAAAGCAAGTTTGTCTAACTGATCCTTAAAACCTATAGTACCAGTAAGGAATCCATATTGAGTTTCAGCATATAAATACTGATGTGAATATATTGCTAAATCTAAAGGAGTGTTTGTTAAAGGATCTATTTGATAAACACCATCAAAATAAGATTTAGGAATAATTAAGTGAATTTCATCATCAATAGGAGCATCACTGTCATTTTTAAAAGCTAAATATCTAGCTGAGTGAAATAAAGGAACTCTTTGATATGTACCTTGATATCTTACAGGGAATGCATATGTTGTTCTAGCGCTTCCAGATGATGGCTCACTACCATATATAACAAAATTAGTATTAGCTAAACCTGAAGAGTTATATTGAGGTATATAATTAGACCAAGCGTTATAATCATAAACATTCCATCCTTCAGTACAAGGTGGACTGTATCTATCAACTCTAAAGTTACCTGAATTAGCGCCAGAAGATATTTTGGAATCAACTACAATATCTCCCCCTTGAATTCCAAACTTTACATTATCTAATTTATCATATGTGGGTATTTTTGATAAGCCTGTTATTGGATCTTTTTCACACAAATCATAATCGTGAAAGTTTGTTGATCCTCTTAGTTTGATTACAATTTTTTCTAAATCTAATAGAGCAGCTCGATTTTTAGAAGTGTCACCAATTTTAGAAGTGAATCTTTCCTTAGCTTTTCCAATTTGATTGAAAATATATTGTAAACCAATTCTCTTAATTTCGCTCATTTTTTACCATTTATAAGCTGTAGTTGGTACATTATCAGGACCATAATCAGACAGTCTAACTAACTCTTTAGCTGAAATTGTGATTTTGCCAGATTTATATAATTGATTCCCAACAGCATTATCAGAAAATTCATTTGTTGAAGGAATAACATCGTATAGCATTCTAATAGGCTCAAGAAAATCTCTCTGCATTTTTAAGATATTTCTTTTAGCTGTGTCTGTTAAGTTTGTTACAGCCACACCAGCCTTTACTTGATCATACATTCTATAAAATGCTTCTGTAGCCAAACCTGAATCTGGGAGTGTAGGAGCTGAATTAGTATGTGTTTGATTCCATAATGTATTAAAATCAGATATAGCTGAGGCTCTGAATGGTCCTAGAATATCATTATGATCTATAATATAATGTTGAGGTGATAGAGCAAATTTTGTACATATTGGACATACATCTAACACCCACATTCTTCTATGTCTTCGTATAGCATGTAACACCAATCTTGTAGCTTCTTGGATTATTCTTTCAGATAAATCAATGTTATCAGCACCAGCATCAATATCTACTATTATTGTGTGTTCAAACTCTTGATATCCAAATGTTATATCTTTCAATGGAGAAGAATTTCCATAAAGACATATTGATATATTTCCAGGTTTAGTTTGTCTTTCTCCAATCAACCAATGCTCAACAGGTCTATCATATACAACCACTTTACCTGCTGAATTTTTAGGCATATCAGAATACAAAATACCCTGAATTGTATCGAACACTTTTTCAAGCATTTAGATTACCTACTATTACCTTGAGATCTTCTGTCTGATTTAGATGATGGATTTTCTGGCATACCTCTTAATGTAGATCTAACAAATCTATCACCTCTGGTATTTCTTTGACCGAATAATCTAATTTCACCATTTTGAATTCTAACTAGTTGTGTTTGAGCCCATTCAAATCTGTCTTTTTGAGCTTCAGAAAATTGACTATCAGCTCCTTGTAATGCTTGTGAATAATACATTTGAGCAGCTAGAATCGCACAAATTACAGGAATTGGATGAGGATAATTCACTTCTCCGCCAATATTCATCTGTTTTAACGGAACATCATATTGGATAGCCAAATTAGCGTCAATGTCCGCTGAAGCTT
>JACCEC010424566.1_pt1 | contig 13082 bp, 7 predicted proteins | sample 7450121 | NCBI WGS metagenome assembly JACCEC01 (sample SAMN15323455, study PRJNA562643) | freshwater metagenome | isolation source: river surface water | place: USA:Blue River Watershed | collected 2017-08-18 | reverse complement strand
ATTTCCCTGGAATCCAAGAAATCCATCCTTGAACTTTGGATGATATGTTGAAAACTGGGTCAGGAACTGCTAATGAAAGAATAAGAATTATATAAGCAGTTATCAACGCGGCGAATGGTAATCCAGTAAATGAATATGTATCGTTGTATTGAAGGAAGATGCTGCAGAAAAACCACGTCGAATGGATAAATGCGATTGTTAGTAATCCATACATTTTTAACCATAGTTTAAGAAAAGTGAGTTTGTATAAAACTGGATTAAAACTGTTTATGTCATTCATTAATAAATAGATTACTAAGCCAGCGATGACATAACATAGAATGTAGAAAAATGATATAACAGATGGGCTCATTAATATATATCGATACTTTTTTTTTACATAATTGTTTTTTGAAATTCTTTGAAAAAAGTTTCTTTGGTATGATTAGTGAATGAGTGGTAATACATCAATTTTTACAAATGAAGAGAAAGAAAAATTAAAAGAATATGGTTTAAATACAGTTAATGAAAGTAAGTTATTAAATAATATTTATAAATTTGCAGGTTTTATTAAAAGTAATAATAAAAAAAATGATTTGATTGCTGTAAAAAAAAAACTTAATATGATGAGAAATCGTTTGCAATCAATTAATAATGAAAATTTAAATAAAATGGAAAATAATGAAAAAAATAAATTAAAAAGTGAATATGGAAAAATTATTTTTTTTAAACAATTAATAGAAAAAATACAAAAATCTTTAGAATCTTCATTTCCTAATAATAAAGAAAATATTCAACAAGAACACTATATTCCTCCAAAATACAATAATATTAAAAATAATACAATCAAATCAATTTCAATAGAAACTCAAACAAATTTTAACAAACCAATAATACAATCAATTACAATCTCAACAAATAAATCCCAATTCTCCCCCTCAGCAAAAAAATCTTTAGTAAAATATAACATAATAGGTTCTTACAAAGACTCAGACGATGAAATTTTAGAACAAATACAAGTATATGTTAAATCTGATGATAAAAATCCAGACTCAATCAAATTAAAAATAGTTGATTTTTTTAAAAACCAAAACATAAATGGTTCAAAAAAAATAAATTCAACAAACAATTACATTGTAAAAAAAATGAAAATTTTAAAAAAAATTTTTGATAATCAACAAAAATACAATGCTAAAAATATAAATATAATAACGATTGAAAATTTTAAGGTTAATAACCGTTTAAATATTAATTCTACTGAATCATTGAAAGCATTGGAGGACCATATTGATACTATACTTGCTTTTAAAGAAGTTAGTATTGATGATTCAAGATTTATTGACACAATTATTTTTGCGATCCTAGGTAAAAAAAGTATTAGTGATAATGAATTAATACTAATGAATCATATTGTTAGACATATATTTCAGAATATAGCAACAGAAAAAAGTTTGTCGAATATTAATCACGTTGTAAATATTTTGAATTTATTGTATTTAGACAAGTTGAAGAATAAAAAGAAGGTTAAAATTTATGACACTATTCTGTATAATATAGTTGTTGCGAATAGTTATGCTGGTAAAAATGAGTTTGTTAAAAATATTATTGACTTTTTATATGATTATATTGGATTGTCATTGGGAAAATTGGATAAGGATAAGTTTGATGAGTTTAGGAAAAAGTTAGGAAAATCTTCACCAAATTTATTAAAAAAAATAAAAAGTGCTATGACAATTCAAAAAATTTTTAGAGTATTAAAGGTCAGAAAAAATAAAAATCAAAAAAAAACTGAAAAACTTTGGAATATTGACTAATAAAATGTTTGTCTCTTGTGATTAAAATATTTTGTGAATTAGATAAATTCATAAAATATTTGTAAAATAATATTCTTATTTTATATTAAGTGTTTATGGTAATATCAAATAATAATATAAAAAAAACATTAGAAGCCTGGAAAGCGATTGATAAAAAAAAGAAAATCGTTCTACAGAATTACCAAAAAAATATTATTTCAGGAAAAATAAATGAACCTTTAGTTAATATAATATCCAATAAAAATAAAATTAATCTTCAAAGTATAAAAGAAAATAATATTATACAAAATATCAAAGCAAAACGTGAATTAATTGAAAAAGAAAATGAAATTTTTGAAAAATTAAATGGAAAAACAAGTGAAAAGAAAAAAGTTGAGCAAGCAAAAGCTGAACAAGCAAAAGCTGAACAAGCAAAAGATGAGTCATCAATAGTTGAGTCAAAGCCTGTTCTTCCAAAAGAAATACAATCAATTAAAGATTCATTAACTTGTTATATAAATTATTTAATAAAAGAATTTGATCGAAGTCAAAATAAGGGAATAACTTTTTATGGAAGAAAACCGAATCCTAATTTGATGAATAAATTATCTCCAAAAATGTTTTTAGGTGCTACTGATAATCTGTATAGAATTTTAGGATTAAAACCTTTTGATTCGATAGAAAAGGTTGAAAAGCAAAAACCATCAAAAAGTATGTTTAAATCTTTTATTGACTATTATAAGAAACTTATTGCTTACACAATTTTGACTGACTTGAATATGTCTTATTACTATGACCAATATTTTTATTTTATATGGTTAAAAGTTAAAAATGAAAAAAACGATTTTATAAAAAAATATAATTCAAAACAAAAATCATGGACATATGAGATGAATAAATTAAAAAAAGAAATAATGAATTTGTTGTATACACATGAATTAGATACTGGTATTTTAACTTTGGATTATGATAAAAAAAAAACTGGTTTGTCTGATATTAAAAATAAAATAAACAATTTATTACCAAGTTGTACAAAATTTTATAATTCTGACCACAAAAAATACAGGAAATGTGTTGATGACGAGATAGTTCAGATTTATGATTTACTCGCAATTATAAGAATGTGGTCAAGTTGGGAAATATACAATAATATTTTACCTTATACTTCTACAGTTGATTATGTTGATAATTGTATTTCAATAGAAGGTGAAAAAAAAAATTTCTTGGACGAAATTTTAAATAAACGATTTGAATATGGTTTTTTAAATATTTATTCACATTTCAATAAAGAATCATTTACCTTTTTTTATAAATATGGAGAATATTACAAATATTTAATTAATTTTTTGAATTGTATTTTTGGTGGAAAATTTAATGGTATTGAATATAATTTTTATTTTGACCCAAAAAAGAATGTGTTTTTTTACAAGTTTGGTGAAAACAGATTTTTATTGAACGATTTGTTTCAAAAAAATTTTTTCAAAGAACTAGGATTAAAAAATGGTGAGGACAATTTAGAAAAAATTATTAAACAAGATCCAAATGATCCAGAAAAAAATTTCAAACAAGACACAAACAAAAATTTTGAAAAATACTTTTTCGAAAAACAAGTAATGTTTGAAATTATTAAAGATGATTCAATGAGAATGATTTATAATTTGATGAATAATCTGTCATTACAAAAAAATCGTGAAGAAGAAATAAACCAGCTAAATATTTATATTGAAAAACTATTAAAAAATATTAGTTATGGATATAATAGTTTTAGTGATGATTTGTTAAAAGGAATTGAAAATGGTAAGTATCCAGATGTTTTAAATAAAATTATCAATAACTATTGTAAAAATTTAAATAATGTTTCACAAGAAACTTTTTGTAAATTGTATGTTTATAAAAATTTATTGGAATTTATAAAAAAATATAAATTATTTTTATCAATAAAACGATATTTACCAGTCAATGATTTATTAGAAAGTTCTAATATTGAATTACTTTTTAAAGATAGAATATCAATTTCTAAAACGAGTAGCATTGAAATAGACCATTACAAAATTTTACAAACTTCAGGAACAGAATTTATTGAAAACCTTGAAAATATTATTAGAATATTAGATGAAGAAACTTTGTTTAACATAAATGAGATGTCTATCTTGAATTATATGAATTTTATTGGAAAGGACAAAGATTTTATTTTTAATATTAATAAATATTCATATAAAGGTACAGAGTACAATGAGAAAATATTGTTAAAAAATTTTTATGAAATTTTGGGTTTAGATTCTTTTTCTTCCGCAAATGACATTCAGAGTTCGGAGTTTAAAAACAGTAATAAATCAGAAAAAGATAAATTATTATGGGAAATTATCAAAAAAACTTTGTTGGATAATAACATAAAATACATATATGATAAATATTTGTTTTCGAGAATGAATATTTTTGAACAAAACAAGTTCGACAAAAACTATGTCAAAGAACAAAAAGAATATGTTATAAACACAAATGAATTTGAAAATCATGTTAATAAATATTTGGATTTATTAAAAAATAAAAATAACAAAACCTCTGTTATTGATTTTTTAGAAAAAGAACAAAATGATTTTAACAAAACTTTTGATGAAATATCAAAAAAATATTGTGACGAAGACAACTATATTTGTAGAAAAAAATTTATAAATACTGTTTTGGATTATTTGTCTAATAAAATTAGCTTAGATAAAATAAAGCTAAAATTACCATCAACTGATATTGATATTAATAAATTTTTGAATTATGTAAAACTTGAAAACTTTTATTTAAAAAATAAAAACAAAAATTATTTCCAGATTTTTAAAAACTTATTGACGAATTATGGTAATTTAAAAGAATACAAAAAAAATATATTTGATAAAGAATTTGGGGTGAAGAAGTCTGAATTTAGTAACGAATTATCCAAAAAATTAAATTTGGTTAGTACAAATCCTAAATATATATATTCAACTTTTGGTAAAAACAAGGAAAACTCATATGAAAATCAATTAAATGCTTATGGAACAATATCAAAGAATTTAAAGAATAAAAAAGAAAAGTTGTTTAACAATAATCCAACGAATAATAATAAAAATATTATTAAAAAATATGAAACATTACAAGAAAATTCTAAAAAAATTATTGAAATAATAAAATTTTATAAGTCTTATAAAAATAAGAATGCAACTTTATTGAATTCATTTAATAATAATTTTTTGAATAGCATTAACGGATTTGAATTGTTTAATACAAAAAAGAACAGTGAATATAATTTTACTCAGGATAATAAAAATTTTATAAATAAAATTACAAAAAAAGATATTTCAAATAAAATAAAAGAATTATATGAATCAGTAAAATTAGAACAAGAAGCAGTAAAATTACTACAAGACGAAAAATGGAATAATTTGGATGAATTATTATTGGGTAAAAATTTTAGTGAGACTGAAAAAATCTATAATTCATCGATTGAAGAATTGGAAAAATATTTAGGAACTTCAAGTAATGAACTTATTAAGGGGATAATTGTTTTGTTAAAAAATAAATTTGAAACTATCAAAAATGCTGTAGAACAAATTATTGAGTCTAAGATCATAAAATTAGAGTCTAATATTAGAACAGTTACAGATAAAAAATACGATTCAAGCATGTTGAATCAAATTAATAATAATATTGAGACAACTAAAAAAGATAGACAAAATTTTATTAACAAAGTTGGTAATACAACAACAATTTTTAAAAATAAAAAAGACAAGACAACTAAATTATTTACTGAGCTACAAAATATTTATATCAAACACAAAATTGATATATTGAATAAACATTTTAATACAACTAAGAGAGGCTTAATATCTGATTTGAGAAAATTTAAAAAAGCAAAGAACATATTAAATAAAAATAAAATCAATAATAAAAATAAAAATAATCCTTCTTAAATCCATTCAATAATCCTATACTCTTTACAACATATCATATCAGGAAATAAATTATTTTCTAAAATGATTCTTCTATGTTCTTGTATATCTTCTGGTCGTCCCTGTAATTCAGGGGATACTAAACACATTTTTTTACCAGTACTTCGAATTTTGTCATATAAAGGTTTGTCTAAAATAAATTTTGAAAAGCAATCAATCCAAACAGCATCTACATAGGATATTAGACTTTCAAACAATTCAATAGGTTCTAATTCAGATAACCTGCAAAAATGTTTAGAATTAGGTTCAGAAAGTTTTTTATTTGTGTAGTAAATCATCGGTATTGATGAATCAAGAAAAAGGTAGTTTTCAATTTTATATTTTTCCAATAGTTTCAAAACCTCTAATTCAACCCTTTCAGATTTCATATTTAAAATCAATAATCCATGATTGTAGTTCTCCAAATATTTTTCAAAAGGACAACAATCATAACTTGGGAAAGGGTCATGACTAAGAATAATTTGCTTGTCATAATCTTGATGAGTCGATACTTTAGAAGTAGTTGGTAAATCTCGTAAATCGATTTCAACACCAAATATCTGAGGGGTTGTTAATAAATCATTTGAATTATTGACTCTGTGAGAAATAAAATGAGTATTTAGAACAAGTTCATTGGAAATTTTTATTTTTGATGAATCAAAAATATTATTAGTTGAGTTTTCTATGATTTTGTATAAATCATGATCTTTATTATTAATTATATATTCAATAATTTTGTCAATTGGAAGATTAAAAGTTTGATTAATTGTTTCATCGATAAGTATAAAATTTTTTTCTAAACACATAATTATTCTTATTCGTATATTTTGATATATTAAAAAAATATATTTCAATATACGAATGAAAATTATTATTCCAATGTCTGGGCTTGGAAAACGTTTTGTTGATGCAGGTTATAAAGACCCTAAACCATTAATTGTTGTCGAAGGAAAGCCAATTATACAACATATTGTAGAACTTTTTCCAGGAGAAACTGATTTTCATTTTATCTGTAATGACATGCATTTGAGAGAAACAAATATGAGAGAAGTTTTAGAAAAAATATGTCCAACTGGTAAAATTTATGAGGTTGATGTTAATCACAAAAAAGGTCCTGTTTATGCAGTTATGCAAATCGCTAATACAATAAGAGATGATGATGAAATTATTGTAAGTTATTGTGATTATGGAACATTATGGGATTATGAGACCTTCAAAAAAGAAGTTAGAGAAAATGGTGCTGATGGTGCTATACCTTGTTATATAGGCTTTCATCCACACATGTTAGGTAGTGATAACTATGCATTTGTTAGAGAAAACAATAAATGGATGATTGAGATTCAAGAGAAAAAACCTTTTACTGAAAACAAAATGAATGAGTATGCTTCAAATGGTACCTATTATTTTAGAACTGGTTCTATTCTAAAAAAATATTTTCAAGAACTTATGGACAAAGATTTAAACTTAAAAGGTGAGTATTATGTTTCAATGGTTTATAATCTTCTACAAAATGATGGATTAAAAACCTATATATTTGAAATTCAAAAAATGCTGCAATGGGGAACTCCAAAAGACTTAGAAGAATATTTGATTTGGTCAAACTATTTTTTACAAAGAAAAGATAATTTCCAACATGAATATGATTCTTCAAAAAATTTGTTTTCAGGCAAAGATACAACACTTATTCTTCCAATGGCTGGTGCTGGAAGTCGTTTTTTTACACAAGGATATACAACCCCTAAACCTTTATTGGATATTGAAGGAAAACCAATGATTGTACAAGCAGTTGATTGTCTTCCTCAATCTAATAAAAAAATATTTATTTGTCAAAATAGTCATTTAAACGAGTATAAGATAGGTGAAGTTTTACAAGAACATTTTGAAAATACTGAAATAATCGGAATTGATTATATTACTGAAGGACAAGCATGTACTTGTGAGCTCGCATTTAAATATTCTCAAATTGATTTGGAAAAGCCGTTATTAATATCAGCATGTGATAATGGAGTTTATTATGATATGAGCGAATATGTAAAATTAGTTGAAGATCCAGACGTTGATTTTATTATATGGTCGTTTTCAAATAATTCAACTAGCAAGTTATACCCTCATATGTATGCTTGGCTTGATGTTGATGAAAATAATTATATTAAAAGGGTTTCAATTAAAAAACCATTTGACGATGTTCCAAATAAATATGCTATCATTGGAACAATGTATTTTAAAAAAGCAAAATATTTTCTAGAAGGATTAGACCTTATTTATACTACTAACTACAGAACAAACGGTGAATTTTATGTTGACAACATGATTGAACCACTTATTACTGAAAAAGGATATAAGGCCAAGATTTTTGATGTAAAAAATTATTTGTGTTGGGGTACTCCGAATGATTATAAAACTTATAATTATTGGAAAGAGTTTTTTATTGACATAAAAAAAAACAAAATATAAAATAAAATATAAAACAAAATATAAAAAAATTAAATTATTAAAGAGATATTGACAATAAAATCAAGTAAAAAATTTCTTTAAAATATTCAGATTTGAATTTTTGGTTTTCAATATAATTTTTTATATTCACATCATAACCGAATAAAAATTTATTTTTTAATTCAATACATAATCCATTCTTCATTTCAAAAATATAATTGTATTCAATAATTTTTTTTATTATTTTTGAAATTATTTTCTCGTTTTTTATGTTTATTTTACATTTTAAATTATTTTTTTCAGAAATAGTTTCATCTTCTTCATAAAAATTTATTATTATATCTGCTAAATATTTTTGTTTAATAATATATTTATTGTAATCTTCTTCCCTAATTTCTATTTGATTTAAAACTTTTTCTAATGAATAACCTCTTTCATTAACATCTCTTTCAATCTTCCATTTTTTTATTAACTTTCTATCAGTGTCCATGAAAATTTTTAAATCCAATAAAGGATTTATGTTTTTTTCATAAAAAGTATGTAACCCACATAAAATAATATTATTTTTTGATTCAATTTTTTCTCTTTGAGTAAATTTACCATCGTGATGGTCATAATCTACTTGAAAAATTTCATTTCCAATTTTCAAATTATAAACATCTTCATACATTTTTTCTAAATGATTTGAATAAGGATTTAAATGAGTAAAATTTTTATAATTTTCATTACCTCGTTCCCATTTATGATATCTATCTGTTTCTAGTGTTAATGACTTTTCTTTATCAAACAATGGTTCTAAACATTTTAAAAGAGTTGATTTACCAGATCCTGAATCTCCAGCTATTGCAATCATATTACATTGAAATAAAACTAACTTGTAATCACATTCTAAAAAATCAATATTTAGACTATTAAAGTTTATATTTTCTTTTAAATAATTAAATAAAATAATATTGGCATAATTCGTATTTTCTAATGCAAAATCAAATAGTTTATAAAATAAATTTGAATACTCATATTTTTTAAATATTATTATTGAGTCATTAATTTTATTTTGTTCATCAATAGTAAATTGATTTATATTGTTATTAAAAAAATAAATTTTATTGTCTTTCATATCAGAAATATTTAACTGGTTTATAATTAAATCTGAACGCATTGCAATATATAAATCATATTTGGGTTCAAACAATTTTATTCCTTCAACTAATTTGTATGTATAATTTAAACAATTTCTATAAGAGGAATCATATTTATCCAAAAAAAAACATCTTTTAATTATTTTATGTTTATTTGAATCAATACTTAAATAAATACTTTCAAAATATTTATCTTGATCTTGAAGAAACATATCACTTATACAAAAAATAAAATCTATTTCATCATTTTCAAATAGACAACATAAATTTTTGACAACTAAATCTAAACATCTTGGTAATCCACATATTGATATACATATTTTCATTTATATTTATACTTTTATAAAAAAAAATGTTTTAAACCAAAAAACGAATTAGTTTTCTAATTTTCTAATTTTCTAATTTTCTAATTTTCTAATTTTCTAATTTTCTAATTTTCTAATTTTCTAATTTTTTATTTTATCTAATAGTAAATCTATATCTGTCATATATGGAGAATTTAATCCTTTATCAAGTAATTTAAAATCATTCTCTCCAAATTCTTTCTTTTCAAACGCAATTGATTGATTAAATCCTGCTACATCATTATTTGATAATTGCACAATATATTTGTTTTCTTTTGTGTATCCAACAATTTCTCCAATCTTTTTATAGTCTTCAAGAGAATCATTTGTTATTTGAACTCTTACAAATAATGGATGTTTTCCTTCTTCAAAGGAAGTTGTTATTTTATCAAAATACGTAATATTTGTCATATCCATTGAAAACCGGAATCTATAATTTATATCTAAAAAATAAGGTGTTACCAAAACAATCGTTTTAGTACTCTTATTAGAAAACAGTAAGTTACTCATTCCTCCACCAATACTACCACAAATCATTTTAGCATTTGAAAACAAATATATTTTTTCGTCTGTATTAAGATTTTCAGCAAATATTTCTATAAAACCATTTTTTTCTAGATTTAAAACTAGTTCATCTTCATTCATCATTTTTCTTCTTGAAGTATAGTCTGTACCAATATTAGAAGTATCTTTATTTATCCAAGTTCTCCTTGAAATATACATTTTTTCATATTTATTTTTTTCATCAATATATTTTTTAGAAACTTTTTCCAAACAAACATTTTTTTTTAATTTGTCATAAATTGAAAATATTTCTGAACGTGGTGGTTCATTTGAATATCCACCATGAGTATATGAAGAAGATACATAAATTTCATTATAAATATTATTTTCATTATGAATAATTAAATCATCAGTATCAATTAATTTTTCAAGAAATTCATTATTAAATTTATAAAATTCTGTTTTATCTTTATTTGGATAATTAATAACTATTTTGAGATTTGGAATTTCTTTTTTTAGATAATAAAATGTAACTAAATAGGGTAAGGTATCATATAAAAAATGGTAGTAATTATCAAAATTATAAACAAAGAAAAAAACAGGGTTTCCAATTACATTTTTGGAATTTTCTTTTTTTATTGATATATTGTTATCTAAACAAAAAATATTATCATCATAAAATGAGTCTTTGTTTAGAGACATTACCTTTTCATCATACGGATTTATTAATTTTTCATCAGCAAATAATAAAACATTTGGGTAAAAATGGTTTCTTCCTGTGAATAAAACATTTTTATATAATCCATAACCAATCTCTCTTTTAGAATGGTCTGCTTCAAATATTTTTTTGTAATTATGGTTCTTAAAAGATTCAATATTCATTATTTATAATATAAAATATTATAGATAATTCTTTTTCTAATTAAACATTTTTTTGCTAAATATTTTTTGGCTAAACATTTTTTGGCTCTGTATTTTTTATGATTTTTTTCTGTATTTTTCTGCTTCCATATTTTGAATATATGAAACATCTTCAATAGAAACAAGATTTTTTGAATAATTGTTTGTTAAAGAATATAAAGTATTATATGAAGAAATAATCTCTTCTAATCCATAAAGTTGATTTATTGTTTCAGCAACAAGATACACTTCATTCTCAATAATTAATACATTACACATTTTTGGAGAATTAGACCGAATTTTTTTTTCTAATTCACTTTGCCAATGATTTTTAGAAGAAATATTAAATATTAATGAAACAAATATCGCTAGATCTGGAAAACAATAAATAATTGGTGTAAATATTTTTGAATCATATTGGGTATATCTTATGATTAATGTTTTTTGAAAATTTAGATATAAAAATTTTTGAATATTCATTGCTTTCATTTCTTTTGTAAAAATGTGGTTTGATTTTATATTCCAAAAATCAAATATATTACTATAAATTTTGAATACATCACCCAAATGATTTGTACTAATTATTAAACCATGATTTTTTAAATAATAAACTGGTATCGAATCAGAATAAACTTTCATAATGTTTTTACAAAGGTTTAAACCAGGTGGTACATAATCAATAATTTTGTATTGCTCAAAATGTTCATCTTCTAAAAAATGATGTGATTTTTGATTTGAACAAAAAAATATATTTGACAATGTAAAATGAATATGTATTGTGTATTTTTTCATAAAAGCATGGAAAAATGTTTCCATTGAAGGATTTTTATTTCCTTGTATTTTAGTTAGTCTCAAATCGTTTTCTCTATTTTCTTCAATACATTTTATACAACTTGGAGTATGTACAAGACAATAACCATCACTAACTGTCATATTTCCAAGAGTAGATCCAGAAGATTTTATAAGAAGACAATCATCATTTACTTTTACTGAAATATTTCCACCAGCTCCTTGAGTATTAATAACAGATTGTCCAAAATGTTTTGATAAAAAAATAAGTCTATCAATTGAATAAAATAGTTGATTTATGAAATTTAACAAACTTTGAAATGTTGGTACTTCATAATAAAACTTTTTTTCATAAGATTTACAAAAAACTTTATCTACTATTTCTGAATTATTATTTTTAGATTTAATAGGGCAATAATGGAAAGCTAATATATTTTTCTCCAGACAAGGATAAACATCATGTTCTAATGAATCTCCTACCCAAATGATTTTTTCATTTGGAAGCTCCATTTTTTCTAAAATGTGTGAATAAATATTTGGATTTGGTTTTTCTTCTCCGAATAAATCGCTTGTTTGCAAGATATCAATATATTGTAGTATTTTAGATTCCATACATTTTTGGTATTGTTGATAAAAAACATTATTAGAACAAACACCAATTTTTATTTTTTTAGATTTTAGAAATTCAAATAAAGGAATTATTCCTTCATTTAATTGAAAATGTTTTTTAAATATCTGGTTATAAATATCTAAATATTCCTGGACATGTATTAAAGGTATTTTTAAACTTTCACATAATTGTTGTATATAAACATATTTATGAAATTTACAACCAGAATTGTTAGAAGTTTTTATTTGAATATTAATTTTTCTAAATGTTTTATCAACCTTTTCATATGGTATTAAATGTTTTTTTTCAATCTCAACAAACATTCTCTCTAATGCTTTTTTATTACACAAATCATAATCAAAAATGGTATTGTCAAAATCAAAAATAACTCCTTCTATCATCTTTCAATTGTTATTTACCTTTTAGAAAAAAAATTATTAAAACAATCTAAAAATCCTAAAAAACCAGAAAATATATGAAATTTTTTTATTATAAGATAAATATCATATAATCATATATCCATTATAAATAAGATTTATGCCATATTATGCAGTACATAAAGGTCGTATTCCAGGAATTTATTCAAACTGGAATGATTGTAAAAAACAAGTTGATAAATTCGATGTTCCTAT